>Ga0209431_10001922_pt1 | contig 17037 bp, 15 predicted proteins | sample RifCSP13_3_FD_184021 | JGI IMG/M metagenome (GOLD analysis project Ga0209431, IMG submission 184021) | Soil microbial communities from Rifle, Colorado - Rifle CSP2_sed 13_3 (SPAdes) (version 2) | ecosystem: Environmental > Terrestrial > Deep subsurface > Rock core/Sediment | place: Rifle...
TGAAGCCGACGGCCAAGCCGATACGGGCACCTCCGTCGTGCTTCACGAATTCGCTCACAAGATCGACATGGCCGATGGGATGACCGACGGAAACCCTCCGATGGTCGGCCGCCGCCGATCCATGGAGTGGGACCGTATCTCGCAGGAGGTCCTGGAGGACTTGCGTTCAGGCGAACCGAGCGCACCTCTGCGCGACTACGCCGCCACCAACCGATCAGAGCTATTCGCTGTCGCCACCGAGGCCTTCTTCCTCCGTCCACTGGAGCTGCGTTCTCGGTTCGACTCCCTCTACCAGGCGATGCTGGTCTTCTATGGCCAAGATCCGGCCTGTCGCCCTCCTCCCCGGGGATCCGAGGAATCCGCGCTCAACCCACGACGGTCGACGTGAACTCGAAGATCTCGCTGCGTCCAAACTGATCGGACACCGTCGTAGCGAAGGTTTGACCGGGAGGGGCGGTCGGGAATTCGACCTTCAGATACCATTCGCCCGATTCGCCAATCACCGTCGAGCCGGAACCGTATTCAGATTCGACGAACACCTTGGAACCGGGCTGACCGACACCGAAGTACTCATCGAAGGGCGGGTCGATGCTGCACTCGCCCCAGGTGAAGTTGGCATCAAATGCCGCCACCTCGGGCTTGGTGGTGGTGGTTTCGGGTGGTGCTGGTTTGTAGACAACGGTCACCGAGGCTTCTCCAACGTTGCCGGCGTCGTCATGGGCGGTAAAACCGACCCGATTCTGCCCTTCTCCGAGGATGAGAGCGATCTGCCAGCTTCCGTCGTCTCGCACATCCGCCTCGTAGGGTCCTGCAAAAACCCGGGCTCCAACATCGGTAGTCCCTTCGAAGGTCGCCTCGTTCAACTCGAATACCTGGCCGTTGACCGGGTGGAGGATTATGAGGGAAGGCGCGGTGGTATCGGCTGGTTCGGAAGTGGGGGGCGTGCCCTCGGTAGTGGGGGGTATCTTCGGTTCAACGGTCGTGGGGACAGTGACAACTGGTCCGGGAGCCGTCGAGGTGACGGTCGAGGTCGGCATCGGGTCCTGGGCTGGCCCGACTGAAGGTAGGGGGTCCAACAGCCAAAAGCCCGCCAGCGCGGCAACCAGGACGCCGGCCGCCGCCCCCCACATCGGGTATTGGCTGCCGGGCCGGAATCGGCGTCCGTCCGGCTGAGCCAGTGTGAGGTTGGCATCTCCGACCAGAGTCCGCAGGTGACGGGCCGCTTCCCTCGCCCGGGTGTCGAGATCGGTGCTCATTCGGCTGCCTCCATGCTCAGCGCAGCGGCAAGTGACTGCCGCCCTCGGAACAGATGGACCTTGGCGGTGGAGGGACTGCAATCGAGGATGTCGGCGATCTCGGCGATTGGTCGATCCTCCAGATAGAAGAGGGCGACGGCCTGCGCCTGCCTTGGGGGGAGGGAACGGACCGCACCCCAGAACTGGGCGTCAGGTGGTTCCAGAGCAGGCAGAGCCTCCTGTCGCTGCAGGGCGAGGCGGGCCAGTGCCCTCGTCTCCGCCGCCCTCCGACGAAAGGCCGAGACCGCCATGTTGGATAGCACCCTTCTGACCCATGCCTCTGGTTTGTCATACTCACCGATCCGGTCCCACCGCTGGTGAGCGGCGAGGAAAGCTTCCTGCGCGAGATCCTCGGCCCCGACCCGGCTTCCGGTCAGGGCATAGGCCAAGGCGACCACCGGCCGGAACTCGCGGCGGTAGAAGTCCTCGAATGTTGGTCGTGGCTCGACGACGGTCCTATCGGCCACAGCCTCATTGCGTCGAGTCATGCGACTCCGAGCTCGCGCTGTCATCGGTTACACGAATCGGCGTTCGCGATGGTTTACCTAAGCCGTTGTAAACCTTTTATCGGGTTGGGACGTGTTAGTGGCAGGCGGAGGGAGGGGATGCAGACCAACTAGCCAGGGAGTTCCAGCATGCGTCGGACGATTGCCTTCCTCACCGGGTTCTCGGTGGTGGCGGTAGCAGCGGTGGCCTTCGGTTTCGTGCGAAACGGCTCGGAGGCAGAAGGCGGATTCGGAGGCGGTGTCGAAGCCGGATCGTCAATTGTGATCGAGCCGGTCGACAAACCGGCCACGTCCTCCGAACCGACCAAGGAGGTCGAAGAGGACGAGGTCGCAGAGACGAAGGTCGAACCGGCCGATGAGAAGCCTCCGGTGACCGAACCGGCCGACCTGACTCCACCCGCCTTGGCGATCCTCCATCCGATCGACGGTCAAGTCTTCTCCACCAAGGAGGTCGTCTTTGAGGGGACCACCGAAGTCGGGGCCAGAGTCTTTGCAGGACCATACGAGGCGGAGGTGCGAGACGATGGAAGCTGGCGGATCGTGCTTCTTCTCTCTCCCGGTCAGAACTTGGCCACCTTCATTGCCAAGGACGGCGCCGGCAACGTCACCGAGGCCCAGGTATCGCCGGTGCTCGAGGTTAAGGAACACGAGGAGGAGCCCAAGGGTGAGTTCAGCGCCCTACAGCAGTACGGCGAGTGCAGCGAGAACCCTCCCTACGACGTGTTCTACGGCACCGCTCGCCCCGGCACCAAGATCACCGTGGTCTCCGAATTCGGAGACGGTGCCACCGAGGTCAACGACGCGGGGCATTGGGAAATCAAAGTGACTTTCCCGGAGTCTCCGTTCGGGCTGACGTTCCTCGTCAAGGTCATCGATTCGGACGGTCACTCCCAGGCCTTCGAGTTCACTCATACCGGGTGACACTCGGTGCCTTCAACGACTGGGCCTGGGGCGGGTGAAACCGCCCAATCGGGCAACTGCGATCTGACCCGGTCAGAGAGGGAGAGTGGTTGCCCTCAGATCCGGGGAGAGACTTGAACACTCAACCGGAAACCCAGGAGCGCCCGGAGGGAAGCTGCTCAGGCACCGCGTCAAGGCTCCGCCCGACGTTCTGAGTCGACCGGCACGGCATTGGCCAGGTGATCGATGATGCCATCTGAAACCGTGACGGTAACTCGTCGACGAACCCCAGACTCGGGCACTACGGATCGGCAAGCCGGTGGCGGCTATCTTCACGCGGGTGATGGGCAGCCCGACATCGAGGTCGGCAACCGTCACGTCGAGAGCAGGCTCATAGCATGGTGCCGGCGGAGGGTCGGAGGATGAAGGCGATCGTCTACGACAGGTACGGACCACCCGAGATGCTCGAGCTTCGGGAGGTCGACAAGCCGGTACCCGGCGAGCGTGACGTCCTCATCAGGGTCGAGGCAGCGTCGGTCAACCGCTCCGACTGGGAAGGCCTGATCGGCAAGCCGCTTTACGCCCGACTGCCAGGGCTGTTGAGACCCAGCCGTCCCATCCTCGGCTCGGATGTGGCGGGGCGGGTCGAAGCTGTGGGGAACGGCGTGGAGTCGTTCCGGCCGGGTGACGAGGTGTTCGGCGACATCCTCTATCACGGCTCGGGCGCATTTGCCGAGTACGTCAGTGTTCCGGAGAGCGCCCCGATCGTCCACAAACCGCCGGGGTTGAGCTTCGAGGAGGCTTCGACTCTTCCTCAGGCGGGGATCATCGCCCTCCAGGGCGTGACGGGGAGAATCCAACGGGGTGACCGCGTGCTGATCAACGGAGCCGGCGGGGGTGCGGGGACCTTGGCGGTGCAGATCGCCAAGGCGGCCGGGGCCGAGGTCACCGGCGTCGACAACACCTTGAAGGCGGAGTTGCTGCGGTCACTCGGAGCCGACCATGTCGTCGACTACACGCGCGAGGACTATACGAGAGCTGACCACCACCACGACCTGGTCCTCGACCTTGCCTGTCATCGGTCGCTTCTCGCCATCCGGCGGGTGTTGAATCCAGGGGGAAGGTACTCGGTGGTGGGGGGTTCAGTGGCCGCTCTGCTCCAGGCGGCCCTCCTGGGACGGCTCTTGTCGACGAACGGCCGGCGCATGGGTGTGTTGGTGGTTCGACCCAACAAGGAGGACCTGATCCGGGTCGGCGATCTGGTGACCGATGGAACGATCAGACCGGTGATCGACCGGACCTATCCGCTGGACCGAGTTCCCGAGGCGCTCCGCCACCTGGGAGATGGCCGGGCACTCGGGAAACTGGTCATCACGGTCGGCGCGTCCGGCAGAGGGTGAAGCCGGGTCAGTCCCCGGCGATCAGCTCGGACGCTTCTGGGCGACGTTGCCCGCGCGACGTTTCACTGTCCCTTCGGTGGCTGCCACAACTCGATGCGATTTCCTTCTGGATCCATCACCCAGCCGAAGGAGCCGAACTCGGACGTCTCGACCCGATCATCCACCTGGCAGCCTTCGGCCCGCAACTCATCGAGCACGGCATCCAGGTCGGCGACGCGGAAGTTGACCATGAATGGCGCCGTGCTGGGAGCGAAGTAGGTCGTGTCGCCTTCGAAGATGCTCCACACGGTGCTGCCCACGCCTTCGGGATTCGATGGGCCGTTCCACTGGAAGACGGTTCCACCCCAGTTCTGCACGTTGATCCCAAGGTGGCGCTGGTACCAGGCTCGCAGCGCGGCCGCATCGCGAGCCTTGAAGAAGATGCCTCCGATGCCCTGGACACGGGGCGTCATGGTGCGTCTCCTGACGGTTGTGGGGTTGTTGGTTGACAATAGGTGGCTGGAGTTCTTTGAACACCGGCGTGGTGCATGTCGCTGCCGCCCGGTACCGGCGCTCGGACAGGGCGACCCGGCACCGTCGGAGGGGGTCCCCTGGCCTTGAGCGCGTCCTCGGCGACGTCGTCCACCTTCCAGTAGAAGCCAAAAGCCGCGCTGTGAGGACGGGTGGTGGGCTCCGGGGGAGAGACCTGAACTCTCAACCTACGGATTAACAGATGGCTTGGAGGAGTCAGACGACCAAAACGAATTTCCAGAAACGCAGCCCTATAAACCTTGCTTGTGTGTTGATTCCGTTTGGTTCGCGCTGGTTCCCGTCCTCTGACGGACAAAATACGGATACGAACCGCTACGTCGCGGGGTAGTAGGCGGCCCTGCCACCGCCATCACCAGCAAGCGGATCGTTCCTCTATCCCCACCGCTTTCGTGCCGGGCGGCTTGCTGGTCGCGGGCGCCGGAGTGGGTTTAGGATTATGCCCCCCTGCCGGCTTTGGTGCCTCATTCAGTCAGCGGAGTAGGAATGTGGCGCAGGCGTATCAAGACGGCACGTTGAGAGGCTGCGGTTCCCCGCGCATCTAGCGGCGCTTACTGGCCAGCGTCACCGGTTGACGCGCAGCTCACCAGAGGAACGAACGATTGTCTGAGCTCCGTGAAAAAGAACGAGTTCGGCCCGCTTCCCAAACCTGGCTCGGGAACCGCTGTCTTTGTAGCGAGGACCTGGGGGTTCGAGGGCGCCAGCAGATCTTGTGTAGGAAAGGACCCGGGTGGAGGGGCAACTCTACTTTGATGGGCATCGCCGGACTCGCGGTGAGCCTGGCTGGCTTTTCGAGCCTTCTCACCTTGTTCCGAGCGCCCAATGCCTGGGATCCTGTGAGCCTCAGGCGAGCCAGAACGATTGTGTGGGTGTCACTGGACGAGGCCTCGGCCACGTTTTGGTGCGGGTACCTTTGTTTTGTTTGACGGGGTCGGCCGACTGGGCGATCCGGGCCGGTACCGCCATGCTTTTGGTTCTTGCCATCGTCAGCACATCAGCAGCAGCCCTCAGAGGCAACCCGAAGCGTGGCCAGAGGGTTATTCGGTCGTCCCTTTCTACGTCATCAGCGCGGTCAGCTTTGCGTTGATGGTGCTGAACCTGGCGCTGGCCAACCTGGGACTGTTACTTCTCCTGCTTGTGGGAACTCGGTCTTCCCGCCAGCATTTTCGCTTCGGTGGTTGAGGAGTTCCGCCCCGGCCCCAGGCTCGATCTGTCGACGGGCGTCGATCGGAAGAACCCGGCAGACCGCTAGCGGGGCATTCTCCGCCGGAGAGATGTAAACCCTCGCTTTTCCCTTGTCCTCATTTTCACAAGTACCACAATGGGTGGTCCACTGACCTAAGGGAGAGGGGAGTACACCGTGTCTCGACACGATCGATTCGGAGGGGTGTCCCGCCGCACCGTGCTTGCAGTCGTCGTGGTGGCTGTAGTCGTCGTATTCGGCGGAGTCGCCCAGGGCGCACAGCCTCAATCGTCGGGTCCACCCGACACCTACGTCACGAGCTGGGACACCGTCGGCATCCAAGCCTTCAGCGCGGCGGCACTCACGCCCGCCGAGGGCCACACGATCTTCGCCTACGTGGCGATAGCCGTGTACGACTCGGTGATGGCGATCGAGGGCGGCTACCAACCGTTCGCGGTCGACGTCGCCGCACCAGAGGGCGCCTCGCCTCAGGCAGCCGTTGCAGCCGCGGCGCACCTGATACTCGCTCACTACCTGCCGGCCCAAGCGCCCACCATCATCGATCCGGCGTACGCCGCGTCGCTGGCGAGCATTCCAGCGAGTCAGGCAAAGATGAACGGCATCAACGTCGGCGAGAGCGTCGCGCAGCTGCTCATCGCCCAGCGCTCCGGCGACGGCTTCCGCGCGCCGGTGACCTATACGCCGCCGGACCCACCGATCCCGGGTGTCTGGATCCCGACTGCTGCCACGCCGCCGATCGGCCCGTATCTCGGGCTCATGCAGCCGTTCAGTCTCGACTCCGCCGACCAGTTCCGGCCTGGCGGACCGCCCGCGCTCGACACCAAGAAGTGGGCACGGGACTACAACGAGGTCATGGAGATCGGTTCGAGCACGAGCACGACACGGACATCCGACCAGACTCTGGCAGCCCGGTTCTGGGCGGAGCCGCCGGTGCAGCAGGCACGTGCCTCCTTCCGCAAGCTCGTCCTCGACCACGGGCTCGACGTCGTGGAAGCGTCGAGGTTCATGGCGATGGTCTCCGTGACCTATGCCGATGCGCTCATCGCGTGCTTCGACGCGAAGTACCACTATGCCTTCTGGAGGCCGATCACTGCGATCCGCGCGGGCCACACGGACGGCAACGAGGCAACTGTCGGCGATCCCACCTGGAGCACTTTCCTCGCCGCAACGCCGAATCACCCCGAATACCCGAGTGCGCACGCGTGCATCACTCCGGCCGGAGGGCTCGTCATCGCGAGATTCCTGGGCACACCCGAGATCGACTTCACGGTCCCGAGCGTGAGCGTAACGAGCCTGGGCGACCGTCTCTTCGCGCGGGCCAAAGATCTCGAGTACGAGGTCGCAGACGCGCGCATCTGGGGTGGTATCCACTTCCGCTCCGCGGTCGAGGACGGGGTCGAGATCGGGAAGAAGGTCGCCCACCACGTACTCGCGCACCATTTCCACCGTTCGAACGACTAGATCAGCAAGACACGAAGGAAGGTCCCGCGACGCGGGCCTTCCTTCACGTTTGTGCAGGCTTGCGGGGTAGTTTTCTCCGCTCGGCCAACTTCCGACAGTCAGCCTGGAAACCCATCCTACGAACAGCCGGACTCGACGAAAACTTGCGAATCCATGACCTGAGAGCCACCGCGGCCTCGTTGATGATCTCGGCAGGCGCGTCTATCAAGGCGGTGCAGCGGGCGCTTGGACATGCCTCGGCAAAGGTGACTTTGGACACCCACGCCGGCCTTTTTTGAGGATGACCTCGAATCCCTCGCTGACCGTCTCGATGAGCGCATTGCCGCAACGAATGTTGCCCGAGAGTTGCCCGAGAGCAACGCAACGTTGGTTGAGATCCGCTCAACAGCAATCTGACGGAGCCCTCCGCTGGCTCCGGGGGAGAGACTTGAACTCTCAACCTTCTCCTTAACAGGGAGTTGCTCTGCCGATTGAGCTACCCCGGAATCGGCAATCGAGGGTAGCAGGGCCGTTTTCTCAGCCTTCCCGGCAGCGGACCAGGGTTCGACGCCGGGATCGTCCGACTACCGTCCGTTTCGTATGAGCCGGCCCCGCTTGCGAGATCTCGGGATCAGCATCGGGGTGCTCACGACCGGACCGCTGAATGCGCTCACGGACGTACCCGGGGTATTGGTGGGCCACACGACCCTGATCCGGGACGAGCCCCGGGTGGCTCGCACCGGGGTCACGATGATCACGGCTCGCGACAACCAAATCTGGAGCGACTACTGCTTCGCCGGGTGGCATCGATTCAACGGCAACGGGGAGATGACCGGCATCCCCTGGCTCGACGAGTCCGGCCTACTCGGCTCGGCCATCGGCATCACCAACACGCATCAGGTTGGGTTGGTGCGCGACGCCCTGGTTCGCTACGCAGTGAATTCGGGAGTTCCGACCGCCTTCCACCTGCCGGTGGTGGCCGAAACGTGGGACGGACTGCTGAATGACATCGACGCCTTCCATGTCACCGAGGCCGATGCCTTGAACGCCCTTGCCTCGGCCACAGGGGTAAGCGTCTCGGAAGGAAACGTTGGGGGGGGGACGGGAATGATCTGTCACGAGTTCAAAGGGGGAATCGGCACCGCCAGTCGTCTCGCCGACACGCCGCTCGGCCGCTTCACGGTGGGGGTCTTGGTCCAGGCCAACTACGGAGCCCGGCAATCACTTCGCATCGATGGCGTACCGGTGGGACGGATGATCGACACGAAACAGATTCCCTCGCCTTATCAGAATCAAACCGACTCCGGGTCGATCATCGTCATTGTTGCCACCGACGCACCGTTGATCCCGGTCCAATGCCGACGTCTTGCCCGACGGGCCACGGTGGGTCTGGCCCGGGTAGGAGGGGTAGGAGCCGACTCGAGCGGCGACCTCTTCTTGGCGTTCGCCACCGGCAATCATGTTCCAGCGGGGTCGAAACGGCTCTACGACCTGGCGATGCTGCCCCACGATTTCATGACTCCTCTCTTCAGCGCCACCGCCGAGGCCACCGAGGAAGCGATCCTCAACGCCTTGTGCGGTGCCGAGGACATGACCGGCTTCCGCGGTAATACCGCGTACGCTCTGCCTCAAAGCGAACTAGCGGGCATTATGAAAAAGCGGTTCTGGTAGTCGTTTGGCTACGCACTCCCTATTCCTGCACTCCCATCCCCACATGCCGTAGGTCTTCTCGATTGTCGATGAGGTGGCCTATTTTGTGTCCATGCTCAGAAAAGCCCTCCTAGCGCTCGCGGCAGTGGTCGCCTGCACGACGACGCCGGCGTCATCCACAGCGCTTTCGACGACCACTACTACGGCCACCCCTCCGGCTGTCGAACCCACCAAGGTCTATTACTTCTTGGACGGCGGCGACAGGGCGGGCCGCCCAGGTCCCTTTCTAGTTCCTGTCTACCGGGAGGTGGAGGCTGACGACGTCGTGGCCAGGACCATGGTGGCCCTCCTGGCCGGCCCCACCGCCGACGAGGCAGCGTCGGAGCCGGCGATCAACTCCGCGATACCGGCAGGAACCTCGTTTCTGGGTGTCGAGATCAGCGATGGGCTCGCCACGGTCGATCTCTCGCCCACCTTCGACGACGGGGGCGGTTCGTTCTCAATGTTCGGGCGTCTGGCAGAGGTGATCTTCACACTCACCCAGTTCCCCGAGATCGACTCGGTCAGCTTTCTCCTCAACGGCGAACCGGTGGAGGTCTTCTCGAACGAAGGGATCGGCCTGGATCACCCCCAGGCTCGTGACGACTACATCGACCTCATGCCGATGTTGTTCGTCGACGAACCGGCATACGGTGCACCGGTGGGCAACCCGATGCGGGTGGCTGGGGTGGCGGCGGCATTCGAGGCCACCTTCGACTACACCATCGTCGACGGCGACGATCTGATCATTGCCGAGGGATTCCTCATGACCGACAACGGAGTGGGCTGGGGAAACTTCGACACCGAGCTCGCCTACGAGGTCGACTCGCCTCAGCGGGGTGCGCTGATTGTCAGCGACACGAGCGCCGAGTCGGGGAAGCTTCAGAACGTCCGTGAGTACCCGGTGATGCTGGTCCCTTAGTCAGACGGCAGGAAAGCCCCCCGCCGGATGTCGTCGAAGGGGAGTCCCGGGGGCAGAGTGCCATAGGTTTTTCCCCAGTCGCACTCGAGGCGCGACGCGGCGAACGCCTCGGCCACCTCGGGCCGGCCAAACCGCACCAGCAGGGAAGCCTGCACAGCCACTGCCAGTAGCTCGACGAGGCGTCGGGCTTCCTCCTCGGGGTTGCGGAGGTCAGCGAATGCCAGTTGGGCGCGGCGGCCCGCGGCGGTGACTCGTCGATCGCCGGCCAAGCCGATCTCGTCCATGAATGCCTCCAAGGCGTGTGGTTCTCTGTTGACCGCCCGCATGACATCGAGGGCGATGACGTTTCCCGAGCCCTCCCAGATGGCGTTGACCGGTGACTCACGTAGCAACCGCGGCATCACCGACTCCTCGACGTATCCGTTGCCGCCCAAGCATTCGAGGGCCTCGTTGACCACGCCCGAGGCGCGTTTGGTCACCCAGAACTTGGCCACGGGGATGAGAATCCGACGCAACGCGGCCTCCCGCTGGTCGAGGGCCTGGCGGTCGCAGGTGGCCGCCACCCTCATCATGAGCAAAGTGGCGGCTTCCGATTCGACCACCAGGTCGGCGAGCACGTTCTTCATGGCCGGCTGGTCGGTGAGCAGCTTTCCGAACGCCGAACGGTGCGAGCAGTGATGGATGGCCTGGACCACGGCCCTGCGGATGAGCGCGGCCGAGCCGATCGTGCAGTCGAGGCGGGTGCCGTTGACCATCTCGATGATGGTGGCCACTCCCCGGCCTTCTTCTTCGACCATGCGCGCCCAGGCTCCCTCCAACTCGACCTCGCTCGAAGCGTTGGAACGGTTGCCGAGTTTGTCTTTGAGACGCTGGATGCGGAACTCGTTGACGGTTCCGTCCGGCCGGAAGCGGGGGAGCAGGAAGCACGACAACCCACGAGGGGCGTTGGCCAGCACCAAGAAGGCGTCGCACATGGGGGCCGAGCAGAACCATTTGTGACCGGTGAGCATGTATTCGCCGCCCGGTCCTCCGCCGTCGATTGGCATCGCCACCGTCGTGTTGCTGCGCACGTCGGAGCCGCCCTGCTTTTCGGTCATGGCCATGCCGGCCAAGGCTCCTCGCTTGTCGGGAGTAGGAAGGAACCGCCGGTCGTAGTAGCGAGACGTGAAGGCCGGCTCCCAGATGGCCGCCAAATCCGGCTGCAGGCGGAGAGCGGGCAGCACCGAAGCCGTCATGGAGATCGGACAGCCGTGGCCGCTCTCGACCTGCGACCCCAGATAGAACAGCGCCGCCCGTCCGACGTGGGCCCCCTCCAGTGGCTGTTTCTCCCACGGCAGGGAGTGCTGGCCATTTTCCACCGCCAGTGTCATGAGTTGATGCCAGGCCGCGTGGTACTCCACCTGGTCGATCCGATTACCGGAAGGATCGTGGGTGACCAGCCGAGGGGGAAATCGATTGGCGAGGTCGGCCCACTCCGCCACCTCGGCCGAGCCGAGCCGTTCTCCGAGCGCCGCAGCCGACTCGGCCACATGTTCCCCCCCCTCCCGCTTGAGGGCCGAGGTCAAAAGCGGATCCGAAGTGAACAAGTTCCAGTCGACGAGCGGCGGCACCTGGTTGGTGACCGTATGAGTCGGCATGCCTTGATAGAGCCTAGGCAGTCACTCGGCGGGCATCGGGGGCGGCGGCTAGTGGGTGCCACCAGATCCAGAGGGCGAGGGCGGCGGCCAGATGCCAGAGCCCGTGCCCCTGCCAGATGGTGTATGGGTCGCACCATGGGCCACCGGTGGCTGCCAGCCGCCCCACCAAGGCTCCCAGACCGGCGATCCCCAGCGGCAGCCACGCCCGTTGCCAGCCACGAACTGCCACGCTCCCTATTGCCACCACTGTGAAACCGGCGGCGGCGAAATCGCCTAGACGGGGGCTGATCGAAAGACCTCCCGCCAGGGCGGGGATGAGGACCACCCACCGAGTGGCGTGGACCGCCGGAACGATGACCAGGCCGACCGCGGCCAGGACGGATGCATCGTGGAGCCATTCACCCCAGGAGGGCATGGGTCCGTGAAAGGCGACCGATCCGACCCCTATGGCCAACAGGACCGCCCCCTGGACCGGCCGACGGGAGCCGAAGAGGGAGATGGCGGCAGCCACGAAGGCCAGGGAAGTGAACGTGTTGACCGGTTGGCCCGCCCAGCCGGCAGTGATGCGCTCACAGTCGGCGGCGGCGCCGGGAAGGTCGACGGCCACGATAACGCCGATGACTCCGAGCACGACGCCAGGTTATCGGGCGACCTGGCGACGATTATTCAGCGCGATGTGTTGGACTATGTATGAGATTTGCGGGCCAGGCCACCAGACCACCGATGCCCGATGGCGACGGAACCCGAGCCTTAGCCCACCAGGGCTTCGTCGCGCAGGTCGATCACCACGTTGGGGCGGCCTTCGGCGCCAACTATGACATCGAGGATCTCGTTATCCATGAGTTCGTGGCGCTCGATCAAGGCGTCTCGAAGGGCCTCAATCAAGTGCCGATGTGACGACAAGACCTTCTCGACGACGCCCTTGTTGTCCTCGAGCAGTTTGGCGACCGCGGCCCGGGCCTCCTGATCGGCCAGCACCTTGGCAGCCATGTTGCCTCCAAAGGCGCCCTGGTCGAGCGCCCGGAAAGAGATGAGGGAACCGCCCAGACCCATCGACCCGACCATCTCCACACCGAGATTGGTGGCGGCGGCCAGGTCCCCTGCCGGTCCCGTGCTGGACTCGCCGAAGTACATTTCCTCGGCGACCAACCCACCCAAGGCGATCTGGATCTGGGCAACTATCTCGCTCGCCTTCAGGGTGTGGCGTTCCTCGGTCATCCGATGGGCGAGGAACCCAAGAGCCTCCCGCCTCTTGATGATCGAAAGCATCTCCAGTTTGCGGCCCTTTCCGACCAGATACGCCATCACGGCGTGACCGGCTTCGTGGGTGGCAATGGTGGCAAGCTCGGCTGCGGGGGAGTCGACCGGCTCGGGAAGCCCGATTTCGATTTCGACTCTGGCCCGGCGGAGATCGGCAGCTGCCAGGGCCCGGCGATTGTCACGAAGGGCGAGCAGCAAGGCTTCGTCGAAAAGCCGCTCGAGTGACGCCGGGCTGTATCCGAGAGTGGCGGAGGCGAGATCATCTCGATGGCGGTCAGTGTCCATCTCGGGAGCGTGAGCCTTGCGAGCCAGGAAATAGTCGATCAGCTCTCGCCGGGCGGTGCGGCCCGGCAAGTCGAAATGGAGGATCCGGTCGAATCGGCCGGGGCGGAGGAGGGCCGGGTCAAGAGCGACCGCCCGGTTGGTCGCACCGATTACCAGGATGTTGGAGTAGGGGGCTGGATGCTTGCGAAGTTGGCGGTGGGGGGGGAGAAAGCGGTTGAGACGGTCTTTGAACCAGCCCTTGATCCGTTCGGCGCGGGTGGGTTCGTCGAAGCTCTGCATCTGGACCAGCAGCTCGTTGACGATGCCACCAGAGTCCATGCCCACCACCGCGTCGACGTCTGAGAACCGGACCAGCGAGTTCGGTGCCGAGGGACCGCCACGCTTCATCCCGATGGCGTCGATCTCCTCAATGAAACCTATGGCGCCCCCCTCTTCGGCAGCGGCTTTGCGCAGCGCTCGGAAGAAGGCCCGGATTCGCCGAGCAGTCATTCCGTACCACATGCTTTGGAAGGCTGTGGCGGACACGAACAGGAACGGAACGTTGGCCTCTTTGGCCATGGCCTTGGCCAGGTGGGTTTTGCCTGTCCCGGGGGCGCCCTCGAAAAGGATGCCGCGGCGGGGATTACCCCCTAGCTCGTCGCGGAAATTGCCGTGATCGAGGAGCACCTTGAGAGTGTGGGCGACCTCGACCACTACCTTCCCCAAGCCTTTGACGTTTTGAAAGCCAACCTCGATCTGCTCTGGTCGGTAAGCGACATGAGGTGAACGGCCCTGGCCCAGCATCGGAAGGATCATGACCGCAGCCAGGAGCGAAATGATCACCAAACCAGGAAGCCAGAAGACGGCATCATCACCGAGGGAGATGGTGGGCAGAGGTCCCCGACCGGAGAGGATTCGCGACCACATGAACGCGGCCACCACGGCCAGAATCAGCCCTAACTTGCGGAGTCGTCGTAGCCGAGCAAGCTCCCGTCGAGCCGGAACCGCCAATGTCATCTCCCAGCCCCTTCTGTCTCAGTGGGGGCCGAGGCCCCCACGTATCCGCCCCTGAATTGCATTTGAGAGACTAGCCACCCACGGTGCTCGGTCAACCACTCTGCGTGCTGGACTGACCGGGCCCGACGACTCGTAGGCTCCTCGGTCTTGCCGGACGAGCTTCCCCCCAGCCAATGGGTGTTCCCCGACCCTGCCGACCAACCCGATGATCTGGTGGCGGTCGGCGGCGACCTACTACCGGAGACGATCATCGCCGCCTACCGGCAGGGGCTATTTCCCATGCCGTTCGAAGGGGAGTTGGGGTGGTGGTCGCCGATGCGTCGAGCCGTAATACCGCTGGCCGGTTTGGTCGTGGCGCGGAGCCTCCAGAGGTCGCTTCGCCGCTATGCCGTGACGATCGACCAAGCCTTTTCCCGGGTGATCGAAGCCTGCGCCGATCCATCTAGACAACAAGGATGGATCGATCAGGAGATGGTGCTGGCCTACCTCCGGCTCCACGAACTCGGTTTGGTCCATTCGGTGGAGGCGTGGACTCCGGACGGCGAGTTGGCCGGCGGCCTGTACGGGGTGGCGATCGGTGGTTTCTTTGCCGGCGAGTCGATGTTCCACCGTGCCCGCGATGCATCCAAGGTGGCGCTCATCCACCTGGTGGAGTTGCTGCGAGACGAAGGGGCCGAGCTCCTCGATGTGCAGTGGGCGACCCCCCACCTCCGGTCATTGGGCGCCGTGGAGATCGATCGAAGGACCTATCTGGCCCACCTGGCTTCAGCTCTGGCCCTGCCATTGCCTGCCAGTTTCTCTCGGTAGAGTCGGTCACAAGCGAGACGAAGGGCCAAGAGTTTGCACGGCGTGGTTGCAGGCGTCGACCTGACGGCGGTTGGTCGGAGGGTGGCGGAACGCTCCCGCATGCTTGCTGAAACCGACGGGGCCTGGCTTCGACTGGTCCACGTCGTCGAACCGGTCGGTGAGGCGTTCATTGCCGCGGGTTTGGCGCGGATCCTCTTCGAGCACCGCAAGCGACTTGCCGAAGAGCTGGCGGTCTGGGTCAACGCACGCTCGCAGACACCGGTCGAATTGGTGGTCGTCAAGGGTTCACCTGCCAACGAACTCTGCATCAGATCGCACGATTCCGACCTCATCGTTCTCGGGAGCTCGGCCGTCGACGCCACCAAGGTCGGTCCGGTGGCGCGCCGGGTGGCGCGAAAAGCCAGACGATCTGTGCTGATCGTGCGACGCCAGCCCCGCGGCCCCTACCGGCGTGTGGTGGCCGCGGTCGACCTATCTGAATTGTCGAGAGCTGCCATCACGCAGGCGTTTCTGATCGCACCGGGTGCCGAGGTCACCGCGGTTTTCTCCCTTCCCACCCGGTTCGACCCGCTCCTCGCCGACGCCGGCCTCTTCGCCGAGGAGGTGGAAGCCTCCCGGTCGGTCCGCCTACGTCTGGCGCGAGAGGCGATGGACAGGTTCATCGCTCCATGGGAAGGCCAGGTGAAGGCGCTGGTGGTGGACGGCCCGCCCTTCGAGACGATCGACGAGGTGGTCCGGCGGCGGGCGGCGGACCTGGTGACGGTCGCCTCCCGTGGCGCGGGTGCCACCAAGATGGTCTTGCTCGGCACCGTTGCCGAGGGCCTCCTTGACACCGTTCCCTGCGACGTCTCCATTGCCCGGGTCGGAAGCCAATTCCGCCGCCCCTGACGGGTAGGCCTGGCGTCTTTCGTGGGTCGATCGACACAAGCCCTCTCGCTGCCTCATGGTGCGCGTCTCCACCCACGAGAACCGTGGGTAGATCAACACAACGCAGGGCCTCGCGACCCTCTGTGCGGACTCTCTTACCGAACGGTACGATCCGAACGGGGCCCGTAGCTCAGTTGGTCAGAGCAGCGGACTCATAATCCGTCGGTCGCAGGTTCGAGGCCTGCCGGGCCCACCGCGAGGCGCCTTCGACGTTGGAAATCGTCGCCGACCGGCCCGGAACTGCACCACAACCTCCTGACGTTGTCGTATGATCACCAGTGGGGTCGTGGCTGGGGGTCTTCGAGGAGGGCCCATGGCTGACTTCAACGGCTCACTGGAGATGGCTATCCAGACGGTGCAGACCGGGACCGGTCTGGAGGTGGAGATCCATCTGGGCGAAAACCGCCTGCGGGTCACTGCCCACGGCCAGCTCATTGGCGATTGGGACCTCGACGCGGTGGGAATCCGAGCGAAGAAGGACGGTTTCCATTTGCTGGTCGAAGACGACGAGGTGGTGATCCGCACGACCGACGATGCTGGCTTCGCGCTGGCGGTGGGAATCCGGTCGGCCTATCCCGCTCTGCGGCGCCACATGGCCGCCGCCATCAAGCCGGGCCATGATGTGGAGATCTCACCACGGCTCCGTCCCAGCCCACCTAAGCCGCCGACACCCGAACCGATCGGCCGGCAGGTGAGGGGAGGCGGAGGCGGGCCCACGACTCGTGCGAAGCGGGCCGCCCTGCGGACGAACCCTTGACCGGCGCGCGTAGCCTCACCACCCCCTCTGGTTTGATGATCGGTCTGGTGGGTTTCGCTCTCCACGTGGTCGTCGGCGTCTTTATCTTCTTCTCGACCCTCGTGGCTCCACCGTGGGCCGTGGCCGCCCTGTTGGTCGTGTGGCTGGTCGCCCTCTACGTTGGAGGGCGGAGGTGGCAGGCCCGCCCCTGGATGGCGATCGTCCTGCCGCTCGGGATGTTCGTTGTCTGGATGCTGGTGTTGTGGCTCGGTGACGTGTTCTTGGGGTGGACTGCCTAAAACGAGTCAGCCCACCGTGGGCGCCTAGTGCACCGTCTGGGAAATAATCGTGGGGTCTCGCCGGCCCACGACGCCCCTGGCGGCGTCCTCCTCCTCGACGCAGCGCATGGGCTGCGCCTTTGTCGTGCGTCCTGGCCAGGAACGCCGTGGCCTCGCCGATACCCTCACGCTATTTCCCAGACAGAGCACTAGCCCCGGAGTTCTCT
>Ga0209431_10001925_pt1 | contig 17012 bp, 16 predicted proteins | sample RifCSP13_3_FD_184021 | JGI IMG/M metagenome (GOLD analysis project Ga0209431, IMG submission 184021) | Soil microbial communities from Rifle, Colorado - Rifle CSP2_sed 13_3 (SPAdes) (version 2) | ecosystem: Environmental > Terrestrial > Deep subsurface > Rock core/Sediment | place: Rifle...
AATGCATAAAATTGAACAGATAATAATTATAACAATTTTTTTCCTAAGCCTTGCAATTGCTACCATGCTATTTATTAGAGGTTATTGGATTGCATGAAAAATTGGAGAATTACTTTATTTACTAAAAAATTAGTTTTAAACCCGCTATTTTCGGGAAGTGCAATTATGATTTTCGGCAGCAATTTCGCGAATGCCATAGCATATCTATATCACTTGGTAGTAGGCAGAATTTTGGGACCGTCTTTATATGGAGAACTGTCTTCAGTAATATCGCTTTTAGGGTTAATATTTGCTGCCTTCGGATTTTTGGGTCTGGTTATAGTCAAATTTATCTCATCCGCCGATGAAAATGATATTAGTTCAATATACTTTTGGTTTATAGATAAAGCTATTAAAATTGGGATATTACTATCTGCAATACTACTGGTTTTAACACCATTTCTGAGTAATTTTTTACATATTGAGAAATCGATTATATTATTACTGGTTCCGTTAATGTTTATTGCCGTAATATCTTTTGTTTTACGATCTTATCTTCAAGGTCTTATGAAATTTACACAAGTAGTTAAAGCTAATAATTTGGATTTAGGATTAAGATTATTATTAGGCATAACCTTTATATATTTAGGCTTGAAGGTATTTGGCGCAGTTTTGGGGTTGGTAGTATCAATGATAATATCGTTAATCTATTTAAAGATTAATTCCAGTAAACTAGTAAAAGTAAAAAATGTAAGACCCTTCAAGGCTTCGAATGAAGTTTTTAAATTCGCAATACCGGTATTTATTACGTCCATCGCAACCAATTCCATTTTTTCGACAGATGTACTTTTGGTAAAACACTATTTTTCTGCATACGATGCAGGTATTTATTCCTCGTTGTCAACATTGGGTAGAATAATATTTTATGGAGCAGGTCCGATTTCGGCAGTCATGTTTCCGATGGTGTCCAAAAAATATTCAGAAAAAAATGATTATTCCAAAATATTTAAATTATCGTTTTTATTAACCTCAGCGTTGGTATTTGGCGTAGTATTTATATATTGGGTAGCGCCGGAACTGACCGTAAAAGTTTTATATGGGGAAAAGTATTTAGAGGCAGCGAAACTGCTGGTAAACTTTGCATTATTTATGGCACTATTTACTTTATCTTCATTATTAATAAATTTTTTTCTCTCAATCGAGAAATACAAAGCAATATATATAGTCACCATATCGGCGATACTGCAAATAATAGGAATTTCAATTATTCATGATAGTCTAGATTCGGTAATTTTAGTTTCGATTTCAGTAAGCTTTATAATGTTAGTGGGGTTGTTAATACTCCTTAATTATGAATTACGAAAAACAAGGATTTCGAGGTAAGAAAATTAGCGTTATTGTCCCGGCATATAAGGCAGAAAAGTTTATAGTACAAAGCTTAAGGGACATAAATGCCATTTTGACAGAAATGGGTATAGATTATGAAGTTATATGTGTGGATGACGGTAGCCCTGATAAGACGTTTTCCTCAGCGAAAAGTTTTTCCACAAAAATAGGTGAAAGTATTAAGGTACTTGGGTATAGTACCAACATGGGAAAAGGACACGCTGTAAGATATGGTATGGCAAGAGCTAAGGGGGACATTATCGGATTTGTCGATGCAGGATTTGAGTTGGATCCGAACGGCCTGTCAATGCTTTTAGAACATTTCGAATGGTATGGCGCTGATATAATTGTTGGTTCAAAAAGGCACCCGGCAAGTAAAGTAATTTATCCTTGGCAGAGAAGAATATTGTCGTTTGGATATCAAATGGTAGTTCGAATGTTGTTCGGACTAAAAATAAAAGACACCCAAGTAGGTATGAAGTTTTTTAAAAGAGAAGTATTAGAAAAAGTATTACCAAGACTTCTGGTAAAAGCATTTGCTTTTGATGTGGAAATATTATCGGTTGCAAATTATTTGGGTTTTAACAGAATTTACGAGGCGCCGGTAAATCTAAAAATGAAATTTGGTGGAGGTGTATCTACAGTAGTATCAAAAGGATTTATTAGAACTGTATTTAAAATGTTTTGGGACACGGCCGCTGTTTTTTATAGATTGAGAATTCTTCACTACTACGACGATAAAAATCGTGAAAAATGGATAACCCCGAATTATTTAACACTTAATCCGGTTAGATTAAAAAGGTAATATTAGAAATTGAAGTAGTTTAGTTTAAATTATAAATGAATATTTTACTTCTTTCTTGGAGAGGGCCTGGGCATCCTAATGCTGGTGGGGCGGAACAAGTGACATTAGAATACGCTAAAGCGTGGGTAAATGCGGGGCATGAAGTTACCTTATTTACGTCTTCGTTTACCGGTGCAATAAAGACGGAGCAGATCGCGGGAGTTAAAATTATTAGACAAGGGGGACAAGTATTGGGAGTAAAGATTAAGGCATTAATTTGGTATTTAGTAAAAAAACACCCTAAGTTTGATTTGGTTATTGATGAGTTTCATGGAATTCCGTTTTTCACAATTTTATATATAAGAGCGGTAAGGTTAGCTTTTATTCATGAAGTAGCAAGAGATGTTTGGAAATATAATCCTTGGCCGAAACCGTTTAAATTTATACCGACATCAGTCGGAACATTGTCGGAACCATTGTTATTTAGGTTCCTATATAAGAAAGTTCCTTTTATGACCGTGTCCGAATCGACAAAAAAGGATTTAATAGCTTGGGGTATTCCGAGTAAAAATATTACAGTCATTCATAATGGTGTAAAACTTTTTGCACCCAACAAATTAATAAGTAAAGAAATTAAGAAGACCGCATTATATCTGGGTGCGATAAGTGAAGATAAAGGTATATTCGATGCGATAAAAGTTTTTAGTGAAATAAACAGAAAAGACGAAGATTGGCAATTTTGGGTAGTTGGACCAGCCTCTAAGGAGCTGTTAAAAAGAATTAAAAGCGAAGTACGTTACTCAAATATAGAGAATAATTTTAAGTATTGGGGGTTTGTATCCGACAAAAAGAAGTTTGAACTTTTAGCAAGGGCGCATATACTAGTCAACCCTTCAGTTCATGAGGGTTGGGGACTTGTAAATATTGAAGCAAATTCGGTGGGTATTCCGGTAGTCGGGTATAATGTACATGGACTAAGAGACTCGGTAAGAAACAATGAAACCGGTATTTTGGTAGAGCCAAGAGATTTTCGAAGTTTAGCAGAAAACGTATTAAAATTAGTCAATGACAAAGAAAGGTACTTGAAATTTCAAAAAAAAGCCAAAGCTTGGTCAACTAAATTTTCATGGGAAAAATCTACAAAAGAAAGCCTGGAACTGATAGAAAGCCTTTAGTTTCCGTAATTATTCCGACTTACAACGAAGAGAAAGTTCTCACTAGGGTACTTCAATCGATCAAAGAGCAAAACCATAAATATATCGAGATAATTGTGGTTGACGATGGATCGAATGATAACACTGTTTCACTAGCCGAAAGTGCTGGCGTGATTATGTTTCAAAGACAACACGCCGAAAGAAGTATACAGAGAAATTTTGGAGTCGGAAAAAGCAAGGGTGAGTATGTATTAATATTAGATGCGGATATGCAGTTAACAAGTAGTGTTGTTTCCGAGTGTGTAAATTTGATGTCGAAGTATAAAAACATTGGAGCTATTGTTATACCAGAAAAATCTGTAGCGTCAAATTTCTGGGAAAATGTAAAAGCATTCGAAAGATCATTCTACAACATCGAAGGCGACGAAATTACAGATGCGGCGCGTTTTTTTAAAAAAGAGGTTTTTGTTAAGGCAGGAGGTTATGACGAAACTATCACTGGCCCAGAGGACTGGGATTTACCCGAAACCGTTAAAAAACTCGGCTACAAAATTGTCAGAATAAAATCAAGAATTTACCATTATGAACGGATAAATTCTCCATTCGGCGTAGCTCGAAAGAAATATTATTATGCTTTGAAAAGTCATAGATATTTGTCTAAACAACACATTTCTTCAATTAGCCCTAAAACTATATTTTTCTTACGACCTGTTTTTTACAAAAATTGGAAAATAGTAATAGCTCATCCGCTAATGTCGCTTGCAATGTTTACAATGCTTGCTTTGGAGCTAATATATGGAGGAATCGGCTTTTTACAAGGTAAAATACTAAATAAATGAAAATACTTCAACTTACTTCGCATTTTTCGCCGAATGTGGGCGGTGTTGAGACTCATCTTGATAATTTAGTACGAGCCCTAGTCGCGAGAGAAAATAGCGTTTTTGTTTTAACCTATCGACCGTTAATAACAAAGGCTAAGTGGAAAATGTATGAATCAAGAAAAGACTTACGGATTTTACGAATTCCCTGGTTTTCAGGATTTTTTTATGAATTTGTTAAAACACCGATTTTGGAGTTTCTCTATCTTTTACCCGGACTATTTTTGGCGACACCGCTTATTCTCTTTCTCGAGAGTCCGGATGTTATTCACACTCACGGTCTCATCGCAGGATTTGTAGGTGTTTTTTGGGGGAAACTTTTTGGTAAAAAAACTATTTCCACTACTCATTCCATTTACCATTTTCCTAAAAATGGTATGTACACAAAATTTGCCAAATGGATTTTCGCGAATTCACACCACGTACTTACTTTGTCAAAACAATCCAAAAGCGAAATAGCGAATCTAGGAATTCCAAGTGATAAAATTACTATCTTTACTTACTGGGTTGATTTGGAAAAGTTTAAAGAAGTAAATGGTGCAAAGCTAGACCACCTGGAAGGTGGACCAGGTTCACACCTAGCTGCTAAGAGAAAGATAAGAAAAAGTTTTGTAGTTTTATTTGTCGGCAGGCTTATTGAAGAGAAAGGAATACTCGTATTACTGGAAGCATCTAGAAAATGGAGCAAAAATATTACTTTGGTAATTATTGGTACAGGACCGCTTGAGAGTAGAATTAAGAATTTAGAATTTAGAATTAAGAATCTGAAATATTTAGGGAAAATTGAAAACAACAAGTTACCGGATTATTATTCTGCCGCTGACGTTACTATTGTTCCTTCGATACACGAAGAAGGGTTTGGGAGAGTAATTTTGGAATCACTTGCCTGTGGCACTCCCGTTATTGGATCAAACCGTGGGGCTATACCTGAAGCGATGGACGACAGTGTTGGAATGTTAATTGATGTTACGCCCGAAAATATTAAAAAAAGCGTGGAGTTTTTTTACAAAAATCCTGGTAGACTTGTGGAATTATCCAAGAATGCAAGGAAATTTGCGAAAAATAAATATTCAAGCAAAAATATTTCTGCGATAATCAACGTCTACTCGAGTAAAGACTAAGTTTGTTTTTTATGCCCATAGCATTGCCAGATACCCTTATATCGATTATATTTCTGGGGAAATATTAAATTAAATTTACTAAAAAGATTAATTATTCCCTTTTTAGTAAATTGGTAGTGTCGAAAACGTCTATCTGTTTTTGCGTAATCATATTTAATATAATACTGCTGAGTTTCTCCTGATAGAATTATGTAACCGCCATCTTTTAATAATGTTGATATTATAAAAGGAATTTTTTTTGCCAGTTTTTCTTGGAAATTTTCGATGGTAGATTGGCATACAATAATGTCAAAAGATTTTTTGGGGAAATGGTAAAGTAGATCTTCTGCGTCTATTACAAGGTCAACATTGCCTCCATCATTTTCAATGTCTACTGCAAAGGTTGATCGGAAAAGATGTCTGAAATGATATGAGAAAGATCCTTGATGTTTATCGTACGTTGGGTGATCTGCCGGATACCGGCCTCCAATATCCAAAACAGTACATTTTTTTCCTAACTTTAAAGTTTTTATACAAAATAAGGAAAAATCGTAACTGAGCTTGTCCATGATTTATGAATAATTATGACTCCTTTGATGCGTCTTCGCCTTTATTATTAACTCACCAATTTTCGAATCAAATTCGTGACGTTTCAAATATTTTCTCCTTTGAATTTTCGTATCGACGAAGGTGTAAATGTCTATTTCATCTTTAATTTTCTTAATAGTTGAGTCAAATAACAATTCTGATTTAATCAGGTGAATTAAGTTAGGTTTAAAAGTAAAAATTGTATCAATTAATATTTGATTCATTCTAATTTTGCCATTTTTTTTGGATAACTTTGAGTAGTCGAAGGTCTTTAAAGTGCCTCTTTTGCAATAGATTTCTACAATGTCAAAAATATCATTGGTAGTTTTAGAACTACTGATTGCGTCTGCGTACAAGATCTTAAATTTCTCTCTGGTAATTTTGTTTTTAGTACTTTGTGTTTTCGATTTTACGTACATTAGGAAATATGAGGAGGAATACTCAAGAAAGTTCCAAAAACCTAACATTTTATAAATGTCTTTAACTTTGCCTAGTGTAATTTTTATTTGTTCCATTGATTGTATGACTACTTCGGTTTGTATGTTTCCTTTTCTATTTTACTTAAAAATACATTTTACTTTTTTGAAGGGTTTTATTGCTTTACAAGGTTGTCAAAGGTCCAATGACTAAAAATCTCATAAGAGATTATTTTACTTTCTTATTGCAACAAGTACAAAATTATATGATAAATCACCAACCATTAGCTTGTTATCTAAGCTGTAAATTTTCGCCATATATTTACTAACTTGAAGTAAGGGTCTTTTACGAACGAATGAGTCGATGACATTTATGATATTGATAAATGGGTTGAAAAGAGAAAACTTATATATCTTGGGTATTTTAAAATTGCGTTCTAGTAGCTTTCTTATTTCTTTTTCGCCGTAATGCTTGTGAGAAGTTAGAGTAGGTGAACAGTCTCCAAAAAGATCTTCTTTGACATTTTCGTATAAGTCTTTATAAGACGATTTTCCAAAAAAAAGAGTATATAGAAATTTATGTAATGTAGGGAATAGGTAGCGAAGATTAGCCACGTCAGCCCACGCAAACAATCCTTTGTATGGAGATGAAAGTATAAAAATAGACCCTTTTTTGGTTATCCTGGCTATTTCTGAAATTAAGTTTTTTTCGGAAGCTACGTGTTCAAGTACATGGAACATTGTAACTACATCAAAAAAGTTGTTGTTGTATGGTAGAGATATCCCCGGTTTAATATTTGAAAATCTTACATACTGATATTTTTTCTTTGCTCTTTTGATTTTATCAAGGTCAACGTCGTATCCATATAATTTATTGGACTTCATTTTTAAATGTCCTATAAACCTTCCCGATCCACATCCGACGTCTAAAATTTTTAAATTGCCGGATGGAATTTGCTCGTATGCAATCTTGTAATGATAGTGCATATCATTGAGAAATGGATTTTTTACAATCATTTTATCACCCGTTTCTTCTGGATCACTTTTTGATTATTTTTATATTTCGTATCCCTTACCATTTCACTCAAAAACACAAATTTTACTTTCCTGAATGATTTTATAGTTTTGACAATATTATCAAAGGTTTCGGGAGTTAAATTGTTATCGCAATAATCAAATAAGTGGCCTCGATGAATGTAGTATTCCTGCGGATCCAGTAGAATATCCCTGTATGGAACATAATCTCCGTAGTCCAGATTTTCTTCGATGTCGCTATTTGGGAAAATCCTCGGAATCCTTATGTTCAGATGCTCTTGGTAAAATTTTGGAGAATCAGAAAGAAAAGAATAGTTAAGTTCTTCCAAAGCTTTTTCTGTGCCTTTGCTTAACTCCCATCTCGGAGGTCTAAAACCTCTGACAAATTTAATTCCTGACTTTTTGAGCGCTCGTTCGCATGCAAGGAGAAGATCTCGAGCTTGCCTTTTGGATAGATATTTAAATTCCGGAGTATTATGCCAATCATTTATATGATGATAATATCCATGAATCCCAATTTCAAAATTTTTCTTTGGAAGATTTTTTATTTCTTCACACCAGGCGGGATAATCAAATATATTTGCATCTCTTGCGAGCCGACTGTTAATGGACATAAACATCGTTATTTTTATGTTGGGAAATTTTCCCACCAATTTTTTTAGGAGTGCAAGATTTGAATATTTAGGCAAAAGGTCGTCAAAGTTCAAATTGTATTTAACGATATTTGATTTTTTCACTGAATGTGATTGAATAAAATTTCCCGATATACTTGGCTTTTCTCTAAGTCTGGCGGAAGTAGAATCTAACTTCAGAATTGAAATCAGACTTTCTTTGGTCGTTCCCCACAGTCCAAGCATTTTATACGTTGTCCCCACTCTTCTCACCCTTTTTATAATTTGCATTATAGTTATTTACTAAACAGTTTATTTAACCTTTGCCTAATAAGTTCTCGACCATCTGGATTTTGTAAAAAAGCCTCAAGGTATGCTTCAACAGCAACTGGAACATATACAGCCTCTACCATTCCAACTAGCGTTTTGTGTTTGATAGACTTTACTATACCTACAAATAACGGACCAATAAAAGAAAATGCATAGATGAGGAGTGCGCACATTTTCAAAAAGTCTTTTGGATTGGCCAAATCAAACCACTTATATACAATGTACCCTTTTTTATTACCCGGAATATAATTTTTCATTGCGTTTCGTTTTCTTTTATTCCTGAGGTCAGTTAGTGTTTGCGGGTGCCTATGGTAATATCCGGGATTGGGTACATATGCGAATGTATTGTGTCCTGAAGATGTAAGAATTTGGAGAGTATCCAGCTCTCTGAATCTTTTGAAATCGCCTACTTTTTCCTTAAGCAGACTTGTTCTATAAAGGCATCTGCCCTCCGGAGGAATATTACCAACCTTGTATTTACAAATCGCATACCCCGTTTTTTGTTTTGTTATTGTCGATTGGATGGATGGTGTGAACCAAGCAAATAATGTATCACGTCCAATCGGATCTAAGTTAATATACTTTTCGATCCAAGAGTCTCCTTTATGGCTGCGATAACGAGAAACGCTTGCTGTAATATTATTATCTTCCTCCAGCGGTCTGAGCATTGCGTGTGCCCAATCCTTTCCGTTAACTTGTAAATCGGCGTCAAAATAGGTCCAATATTTGCCGGTCGCTCTCTTTAACCCAAGCATCTTCCCAATATGGGTATCTTTTTCAGGATTATTAATAACTTCTACAATAGAATATTTTTTAGCTATGTCCAGAGTTGCGTCAGTCGAACCCGCATCCACCACAAAAACTTCAAGTCGGTTTTTGGGGTAATTTAAATTACTCAAAGAATCAAGACAAAGCTCTATATGTTTTTCTTCATTGAAAGTCGGTAGTGAAATACTAATTTTAGGTAATTCCATAAATTTGAAGGAGCCGACCAGTCTTAATTAGACGTATCGTTCCATAATAAACTCTTTTTCGTTCTCGCCAACCGTCAGAAAGCCGTGCTTCTCGTAAAATGAAGTGGCTGATTTATTGCCTTTCAAAACTTCTAAGAAGATTCTCTGATTTTTATTTTTTGTTTCGTAATTTGCGAGGAGTTTTTCCACGGCCCCGCCCATTATTCCGTGTCTTTTGTATTTTTTTTCTCCCAACATAACTCTACCTAATTCAAAATCGTTACCTCTTTTAATAATAGCAAGAGTGCCAACTGGAATGTTTTCATAAAAAACTACAAATATTGTATCGTCAGGATTTGTAACGTATCTTTTAATATACCAATTTATTTGCATTTCAGGAGTGATTTCGGTTTGGGTGAAAAAAAACTGCCTATTTTCATTTCTCCACTTACGAATTATTTCAAGATCTCCTTTTTGTAACTCCCGTAAAGTAACTAACTTACCTAAATCTTGTCTGACTTCCTTTGTATCGTGAGCCATAATAAATAGTGAAACGTCTTATTATTTTAAAGACTTGGGGACTCTCTCAATTTTTCGTGATTCTATTTCTTTACGTTGTTCCTCTGATAAGGATGCATATACATCGCCCCTTCTTTTCAATCTTTTTATAAGATGGTCAAGCCATTCGTCTCCAAACTTTTCTTCACCTACTAACGCAACGACAGCTAGTGCATCGGTAACAGTTGTTTTAGCGAAATCTAGTGCTTTTAATTTCATTTTTTCTTCTTCAATCGGTAAATATATATTGCTACCTTCTTGCTTATCCGTATTCTGTCCTTGCTCAATTTCTTCCTTAGTCAAATTTGTTTTTGATCGAAAGAGGACTACTTCTATATTAGTCTTTGGGTCTCTCATAACACCCATGCATACTATTTCAGTTAGATCTTCTTCAGGGATCCCGGCTTCTTCTGATGTTTCCCGTATAGCTGTTTTAAAAGGGTCGATATTTCCTTCCTCATTTACGTCGCTTTTGTCTGCAACACCACCAAAGCTTCCCACCCACCCGGGATATTTAAAGACTTCTTTCCTTTCATTTAGTACCAAAAAACCATCGGCCGTTTCAAGGCAAGTAGCAGTAGTCAGAAGTTGGGGCGCCCACTCGGGATGAGTCATCCTTAAATCATATGTCCCCACATAATCTTTGTAATAACCATTACCTAATTTTAGGGTTAATCGACCATCTTGCACCTTCCTATCGAGCAATATTAACAATTCATTATTAGAAAGTTTTTTACCAGCAGCCAGTTGTTTTTCCCATTCGCGATCGATTTGTTTTATTACTTCTGGTGGTCTTTGAATTTCTTCTCCCCCATAAATGACGTTTACTTGGCCTCTTGTATATCTACCCCGAACAGGTATTTCAAAAAATGGATTATCAATGTTTACTACTGAAGTTGATTCTTCTTCCGTCACGTTTTTGTATAAATTCTATTACTTAAAAAAATTGTGGATTTTATCAATTATATAGTCTTGCTCTTTCCTGGTTAGTTTGGGATAAAGGGGGAGTGTCAATAACTTCGGCCATACTGATTCTGTGTTTGGCAGGCTCACATTCGGATATAGTTTCCTGTATAAGGGTTGAAAGTGGAGTGGTAAATAATGTACCCCCGTTGATATGAAATTTTTTCGCAAGAAAAGATGCAGTTTATCTCTTGATTTTGTCCGAATTACATAATTATGCTGTGCACTTATACTATTCTCTTTTCCGTCTGCAAGTAGCGGATTGACTATATCCCCGACACCTTTTAAATTTTTTTTGTAATGTTTTGCAATACGTCTTCGTATTAAATTACCTTTCTCAAGTTTTGTAAGCTGTACCAAACCCAAGGCTGCATTAATATCATTCATATGGTATTTATAACCCAATTCATTTATTTCGTAGTGCCATCCGTAACCTCTATTTGATGCCAGCCCCATCTCTATAACTTTTTCCACTCTTTTCCATGTATCTTTTGTAATACCTACCCATCGTAAACGTCGCAATCTTTCTGCTATCCTTTTATCTTTTACGGTTATCATTCCTCCATCACCCGTTGCTAAATTTTTAACTGCATGAAAACTGAAACAAGTGAAAGGACTAATTGTGCCTATTTTTTCTCCTTTATATGTTGAACCGCAAGCATGGGAAGCGTCTTCAATAATCAATATATTGTGTTTCTTGGCGATCCTTTGAATTTCATCCATATAACACGGATATCCGCCATAATGGACTGGGATAATAGCCTTAGTTTTTTTTGTAATCTTTTTTTTAATATCCTTTGGGGAAATACATAAAGTATCTAATTCAATGTCTGCAAATACGGGTTTGGCACCAACATACAAAACCGCATGTGCAGTGGAAGCAAATGTTAGAGCTGGAAGAATTACTTCATCATCCTTTTTAATGTTAGCAGCTACTAATGCCAGATGTAGAGCAGAAGTCGCCGAATTTAAAGCAATCGCATGTTTTGCGCCTATGGAAGAAGCGAATTTATTTTCAAATTCCTCGGTTTTTGGACCCAACCCAATCCAACCGGATTTGAGAACTTCTGCTACCGCTTCAGCCTCTCGGTTATCGTAGTTAGGATAAAAAACAGGAATAAGTTTCTTTTTTAACATTAATTTAAGAACTCAACATTTCTTCGAAAACTTTTGATAGAATATTGTCAGCCTGATATTTCTTGTAAAGTTTTCCCACCCCCTTTTTTAGTTTTTTTAGAATTTTGGGATTATCGTAAATCCTTTTTAAAGCCTTCGCTACATCTTCCGGATTATTATCTACTATTATACCGGCATTAAAGTCATAAATATATTTGGCAAAATAGGGTACCGTAGAAACAATAAGAGCTAATCCTTGTGAAATATATCGCCGCGATCTACCAGAAGTGAGGTGCCAGTTGGGACCGTACGGATCTGCTGTATAAAGAGACATACCAAGATGACATTGCGAAAATATTTCTGCAATTTTTTCACCTCTATCCTCAAACCCATAAAATTTAATAGCTTTAGTTAAATTGTTGTCTTTAACATATTTCCGCAACGTTGTTTCTTCTGGACCAGAACCGATTATATTAAGTTCTACTTTCATGCCCATCTTTACGCAAATTTCTACACTTTTTACTGATTCGTATATGGCGTTATTTTTCCTAAGCGATCCGAGGAAAGCCAGTCGAAGTGGAGGAACAGCAGTAGGTTTTTTTGCTAGAATTCTTCTAAAAAAAACTAAGTGGGTAAATCTTTTAATAACTTTTTCTGGCAGACGTCCAAATCTTATCTCATCACTTTCGGCGAGTCTAGGAGTTGTGTACCAAATTTCATCTACATTTTTACGAATATAATTATGTATTGAATCTATTCCTCGATAGTACAGACTCCTTGTAAACTGCGGTGGAATTAGAAAAAAATCAAACATCCAGAAAATTATTTTATTACATTTTAGAATACCTAGTTTTCGTAAAATTACTGCAACAAAAGCAGGCAGGAAGTGTTGTGCAAAAAAGATGTCACATTTAAAACGTATTCGATGTAATGCTCTTATTAAGTCCCAAGTCACAGCAGCAAGGGCTTTAGGGATATAAAAGAAGTATAATTTTAAACCTCCTGAATTATAGTTATTCTTAATAAATTCTTTCGTACCAATTAGTTTTCCGTTTTCATATTGATAAAGTCTACTGGGAGGAATATTAGACATCTGACCCAAACTCATTATGAAATCGTCGACTCTCACGAAATTATCACGAAGAAAAAGCGTAACTGGCTGATCCTTTTCATACGGAAGCTCTGCAGTAAAAATGTGTAAATTTTTAAGTTTATTCATTAGTGAAATTCCACCTCTGTATTGTAATAATAAAGCCGAACACTGGGGAAGTATTTAAGGCCTTCACACTTTTCATTTGAGGTTATTATATTGTATTAAGTGCACAAATTCCATCAAAATTTTGATTAAAAATGTAATATCCGGTCATATATGCCGAACAGAGTTTTATTCGTGATAAACTTAACTTTATAAAACGACCTCTTTGTGATAAATAAAATAGTATTGAGATTAAAAAATAAAAAAAATAGTTTTACCGTTGTAATAATATTAACTTATATTATTCTTGCTTTTGTTGTAACAACGATTTGGTTTAAAAATAAGGAGTTGTTTGCAACAGCTGAGGAAGGTATGCCTTTCTACAATTCTCAGAGGGCAGCCCACCTCTACAGTAATATTATTTACGATAACGGGACTGGTAATTTAGAGCCGTTGCTTTTAACTCGTGCCCCTCTTTACTATCTTTCAAGTCTTTTGGAGCGGTTTATCCCAAACTATGTTGTCCAGCAGGTAGTGTTTATCTTAATTATAATTACGGCAACTTATGGCGTTTTTGAATTAGGGAAGGAACTAGGTTTTACAAAAAATGCCTCTTTCATAAGTGGGAGTTTTTATTTCTTAAATTTGTATTCAATGACTCAGGTGTGGAGACGGTCTATGTACACGGGAATTTTTACATGGGCATTTATACCAATATTTCTTGTACTTTTTATTCAGTGGTTAGAGAGAGGTGAGTCTAAAAAACTGTTACTTCTTCTGACACTTTCGGTCCTCTTCTCAAATGCCTATACACACCCTGGTTTTCTTGTAGCCTTCTGGTTTCCTGCTGCTTTGTACGCTGCAATACGAGTTTTTAGAAGGGGTAAACATACGCTATTCAGGTGTTTTACAGCTTTAATTTTATGGACCTTGGTAAATGTGTGGTGGATATATCCATTTGTATCCAATCTTAGTTCAACGTACGGAAGATATAGTGCTGTAGATAGTAGCTATGAGACTCTTCAGGGTGTCAGTGTGGCATTTCCTATTTCTCAAATACTATTACTCAAGCAAAAATATTATTTTGATTCTACATATAATCCTCAAGTTCCAACCACTTCGTGGGGAACCTGGTATGAGAATCCAGTTATTCTACTAATAAGTTTTCTGATTTTTGCTTTCGTTCTTTTCGGATGGTGGAAATTCCGTAGTAATAAAACTTGGATTTTCTTAAGTTTACTGGCAATTGCTGGGATTTTTGTATCAAAGGGAACAAATTTCCCGTTTGGCTCTGTTTTTTACAAGGTGCTTTTCAATAATTTCCCAATTTTTCAAGTGTTGAGAAATCCGTATGAAAAATTCGGAGTTGTATGGCTTCTGCCTTTTGCATTATTTTTTGGAACGGGAATGACTTATGCGTATAAACGAATAGCAAAGAGGGTTGCAGGAAAATTACTATTTGTATGTATAACCCTTTTGATCTTTGGCCTACTGGTGTGGCCTATTTGGAATAGGAAGCTATTTGAAGACTATTCATTTGTTAACGTGCCAATTTATTATCGGCAGCTAAACAATTATTTAAATGATGATCCTGAGGATTTCCGGGTACTATCTTTACCAACTATTCCCGATCACGGCGTAGCACTGACTTGGGGATATAGAGGAGATGAGCCGAGTGTCTTTCTTTTTGACAAAACATTTGTTTCAAAAAGAATTAAATATCCATTTTATACAGAAAAATATGATCAATTAAGAACAACAACAGATAATGGGATTATAGATACGGAATTATTCAATGAATTAAATATAAAATATATTGTCTTAAACAGGGACATTCGCTGGGATACAGTAGGTGCTGCTCCAATTGATTCAATCGAAAATGCTTTGAATGCTAACAAAGCATTAATAGATTTAGGAAATTTTGGAAACCTCAGGCTGTATAAAAGAGTTAACTTTAACGGATCTTTAATTTCTTTGGAAGGAGATAACTTACCGATTTATAGCTATAAAAACATTGGCGTTAATAAATTTGAAGTAAACGTAATGGATGCTAAAGAGCCATTTATTTTAGTCTTAAAAAATAATTATAATGATCAATGGGCATCTAAAATTGATGAGCAAATACTTAAAGATCATTTTCTTATTTACAACTATGCCAACGCTTGGAAGGTTAATAAAAAAGGAGACTATACGATAAAACTTGTTTTTAGGGTCTGGCCGTGGGAATGGTTCTTTCGACACTAGAATCGTGGATTCTGAAGATAATTGGTGTTCTTCCTTTCAAAAATAAAGATTCAGGAATGTTTGATTTGTTAAATTCGAGAGAAGGAGAAATCCAAACTTCGGGAAGTCTATCGATATACCAAATTTGATAAAGTAATCCTAAATGATAGTTTGATCCAAAATATACCGTACTGTTAACTTTCGGATACGATTCCGGATTAGTAAGCACAATAAAACTGTTTCCTTGAACTTCTGAAGGATTTATTTGACTCGTTATCTTTGACCAAAGGCTTTCCGTATATTTTTGACTATGCGCCCAGTTTTGTAGATTTAAGTATTTGTAAGATTGTGCAGCAAATATTAATAACAAAAAAGCAACCGCAGAACCAAAAATTATTTTTAATTTACGGTTAAATAATTTGTCCGCAATTATAGAAATTAAAATGGGTGTAACCAGAGCGGAAAAGATAAAATACCTATGTTCGGAATCTGCACGAATTTGTGGTATTCGTATTAACGGGGCTAGCATAAAGGAATAGCTCAGCAATAAAGAGAGACATATTAAGCTACGATTATTTCTATTAAATCTAAATATATGCGTTAAAGAAAGTGTTAAAAGACTTAAGAAAGAAATAATTCCCAGGTAAAAAGCAGAGTTGAATTTTATCAGCCAGGAATTTACATTTGGTATAAGAGTGTTGCCGATATTTCCGAAGAAAGAATAGATAAAATCTTTAAATCTAAAATTTTGAAATAAATTCGCTGTTTGGTTACCGAAAATCGGTGTTTGGGATAATATAAAATAAATAAATATTACTGATAAAAAGGTGTGAAATAATAGTTTTCTGTAAGAATGATTATAAATATATCGGTAAGATAGCAGTCCAAGTAGAACAAAAAATACTCCGTGCGATCTTGTTGTGTTTACTAAAATTATAACTGTCAAAAGTAATAATATTTTTACGCTACCCTTTTTATTTTTCAGTTCTAGACAGAAGTTTATAAGCATCAGAAATAACGGGATTACCAGATATGAATCAAAGTTTCTTACCCAATCCGTTGTTTCAATACCAATAGGCGTTACCATAAACAGTAGACTTCCGATAAAAGCCGACATACTTTTTAGGTTTACTTTTCTAAGAAACAAAAAGAATGAGAAAGAAGCGAAAATGCGAGTCAGATATGAAAATATATAATAATAAGATCCGTTGTACCCGAAGAATTTTGAAAGGTAATTAAAAGTTACTACTTCAAAAATATACGATAGATCTCCGCTAGTCTGGACAAAAATATTAGTCTTCGTTTTTAGTGCGGACTCACCTAACCAAAAGATTTTCCACTCGTCACCGTAAATGGAAGTACTGAAAGTAATACGAAATATAGGATAACTTAGCACTAAAAGCAATACTAAAACCAAGATATGTTTTTTGTGTTTTCTTATAACACTTTTCACTTTATTGATTATATTAGATAATTGAGTATTGAAGAACTAGCATGCACAAAATTTTAATTACCGGAGCCAACGGATTTATAGGAAGAAATTTTATAAGAAGATATGCAAATAAATTAAATAATAAAAATACATTGCTTTTTGTTCACGGTAAAATAGATAAAGAATTTGAAAAGGTTATTAATAAAAGGAGTTTAGAATATAGACAAATTAATTTACTTAAAAAAGAAAGCCTCGGGAAATGGAAGCATTTTGATTTAATAATCCACTTGGCCGCAAATACTAATACATCC
>Ga0209431_10001930_pt1 | contig 16995 bp, 15 predicted proteins | sample RifCSP13_3_FD_184021 | JGI IMG/M metagenome (GOLD analysis project Ga0209431, IMG submission 184021) | Soil microbial communities from Rifle, Colorado - Rifle CSP2_sed 13_3 (SPAdes) (version 2) | ecosystem: Environmental > Terrestrial > Deep subsurface > Rock core/Sediment | place: Rifle...
CAGAAGTCCGGCAAAAGATACCAAAAGAAACCGTTTAAAATACTCACCAAATTTATCAGGAGCTTTTAACCAAAACACAAAACCGACAAAAAAAGAATAATAAAAAAACAGGGTATAAAAGAAAAGAGAAGTATTGACGAGTACAAAGTTTTGGGCAAAGGCATCTTGTAAAATTTTAGTAGGTAATTTTCCAAAAAGCGTTATTTCAAAATTATTAACCCAAAAAAGGGTTATATCCTTAAAAGGGGAAATATCATCAGCAAAACCCCTTAAAAATTCGTAAAGTAAGAAAAGGCCTATAAAGGGCAACCATGAATGAATGAAGTCGTGTGCTCTAAATCTTAAAAAGACAATAATCAGGACAAAGTACTGCAGAAAGATAACTTCAGGTGTTGTTTTTAAAGCCAAGAAATTCAGGAAGGAAATATATATAAGCATAATTACAAACCAGAATTTTGGGGATCTCATCTTTTGGGAATTTATGGTAAAAAAGTCATCTATAGTTTTAAATGCAGTTTTAGGGTTACTCCTTGCTTTGTTGTCTGAAACACTTGGCATATACTTTTAGGCACGGGTGGTACGTTTTCCCACTATGCCGTAGCATATATCATATTTTGTTTAAACTAATTTTAAAATAAGATATCTGAAGTACATGGATAAAAAAAGGAAAGTAGTGTTGGGCAGCTTCGTCGTACTCACATCTGTGTTTGTGTTATTTCTGATAAAAGGCTTTATATTCTTAGATCCCGATTTCGGATGGCGGTTAAGAACGGGCGAAATGATCCTCACAAGCGGTATTCCCAAGTCAGACCCTTTTTCCTATACGATGTCCACATTTGCCTGGGTAGATCATGCCTGGAGTTTGTCTACTCTAATCTACATACTTAAATTGCTTACCGGTTTTTGGGGCCTGTCGCTAGTTTTTTCCCTTATAACTTTGAGTATCTTAGTTACTTCCTCGAGAATAAAAACACTTCTTACAAAGACTAAGGTATTTGCACAGACTAATTTAGTCTTGGGTATACCGAGGACTTCTTTAATACTGGCTTTGCCGGTGAATTTTACATCCCTGGGCTATTTTGCAGCTCTGCCCGTAATACTAACTACTTCAATTCTATTTACCTTTTTTGGGGTTCGCGCTCAGATTGTTTCTTGGCTGATGCTTGCTATCGTCCTTTTTATCTTATTTGACGAAAGAAAGTGGGAAAAAAGACGTTTTTTGTTGCCTTTGATTTTTCTTGTTTGGGCAAACCTACATGGAAGTTTTGTGATGGGGCTTGAAACTTTTGCAATATTTGTTTTCTTTAGATTCTTAAGAACAAAAAAACTTGAGGTTAACGAACTTCTCCTCTTTCTTGTTTCTGTTTTACTCACCTTACTGAATCCCTATGGTTCAGGAATTTGGAAAGAAGCCTACTCGTCAATTTCAGATTCGTCTTTGCGCTTTCGAATTATTGAATGGATGCCGGCCTTAATGATGGTGAATTTTCCTATGATATTTTTTATGGGATTTTCCGGCGCAATTCTTTTTAAATATAGAAGCAAATTTAGCTTGGAAGAGAAAGGTCTTTTTGTAGTTTTTCTTCTTCAAGCACTTCTTTCAAGAAGACACCTGCCTTTATGGGCGATTGTCGCCCTTCCGATTACAATGCAAGGGATTTATTTTGTGTGGCTGGAGGCAAGTAGAAACAAGGGGGGTGTCTTGCGATTTGCGAAGATGTATGTGGCGTGTTGGGTTTTTGCTGTAATCCTTTTCTTTAGTCAGCTATTTTTGTCTTTGCGAGAGGCACAGTTTTTAGGCCAAGGGGGATTTTATCCTAAAGAAGCAGTTACCTATTTAAGACAAAATTTACCGGAGGGGCAAATATTCTCCGAGTACGGATGGGGAGGATATCTGATTTGGAACTTGCCTGAAAAAAAGGTCTTTATTGACGGCCGTATGCCCTCGTGGAGGTGGGATGCCAAAAATGAGAATGAGCTTAATTCAGCCTTTGATGTCTACGAAGATATCCAAAGAGGCAAGGTTGATTATAAAGAGGTATTTGCTCAGTTTAATGTAACCACTGTGCTATGGAGTAAACCAAAGAAAACAACTCCGGTAGATAATTTTTTTAAAGGCCTGGAAAAATATTTAGAAGTTTTTGGTTGGGAACAAAATGACTTTGATTTGGTATCTTCGCTGGAAAAAGACGGATGGGGAAAAATCTATGAGGATACTACCGCTGTAATTTACCGAAAACCCCAATGATGTTTCAATTCGGTATCGTTTCGGTTAAGTTTGATATAATTGGATAAGTATCAAAGGCAATACTGATACCTCTACCATACATGGCTGATCAAGTTGACGAAGTAAAATCCAAAATAGATATTGTTTCTCTGATATCCGAGCACATTGAGCTTAAAAAAGCCGGAAGGAATTATAAAGCTTTGTGTCCATTTCACTCTGAGAAATCACCCTCATTTATTGTTTCTCCCGAAATGCAAATTTTTAAGTGTTTTGGCTGTTCCAGAAGCGGCGATGTAATAACTTTCTTAGAGGAATACGAAGGAATGGATTTTTATGAGGCGCTGAAATTTTTGGCAGCAAGGGTAGGGGTAACTCTTAAGTCCTTTAGCGGGGGGAAAGAAAGCGAGAGAGAAAAACTTTACAAAATAAATTTATTGGCAGCCCGTTTTTACACTTACGTTTTATTAAATCACCCCAGAGGACAAGAGGCCATTAAGTATTTAACCTCTCAAAGGGGTATAAGTATTGAAACCATTAAAACTTTCCAACTTGGTTTTTCCCCAGATATTCCTTTTGCCATGAAAACGTTTTTGGTCGATAAAAAGAAGATATCCCTGTCCGATTTGGAAAGAGTGGGGTTAATTTACCTGAAAGATAACAGAGCTTTTGATCGGTTTAGAGGAAGAATAATATTTCCTTTATATGATCACAGGGGAAATGTTGTTGGCTTTTCAGGTAGAATTATTCCCGGTAGTCCTAAAGCTGATCTTGCTAAGTATATCAATACTCCGGAGACAGAGATCTACCATAAATCTAGAATTCTTTTCGGCCTTAACCTTACAAAGGCAGATATCAAAAAGACAAAAAAAGCCGTAATAATGGAGGGGGAAATAGACCTAATCTCCAGCTGGCAAGTAGGGGTTAAAAATGCGGTAGCCATAAAAGGATCAGCTTTAACTCCCGATCAAGTATCTCTCTTGGCCAGATACGCAGATACCCTTATCTTGGCACTGGACGCGGATGTGGCTGGAAATGAAGCTGCCAAAAGAGGTATTGAGATAGCATCCCGACAAGGTTTGGAAATAAGAGTGGTCAGCTTAACCGGTTTCAAAGATCCCGATGAAGCTGCGCAAAAAGCCCCCGATAAGTTATTTGATGCTATTGATAAAGCTACAAACGTATGGGATTTTATAATTGATTCGACCTTCGCCCGGTTAAGCGGCAAGACGGGTCTGGAAAAAGCCAAAATCAGTAAAGAAATCGTTCCGGTACTGGCCAAAATTCAAGACAAAATTGTTCAGGCGCATTATATCAATTTGGTTGCCAGAAAATTGGGAGTGCCGGTGGAAGCGGTTGGCCAGCAGATTGAGCATTTAGATTATAAAGAAGTATCAGGACCCAAGGTCGAAAAAATCACAGAAGCTTCAAAAAAGACTAGGCGCGAGCTTCTTGAAGAGAGATATTTAGCAATTGGCTTGCGCTATAATCCCGAGGTTTTGGTTGAAGAGGAACTGAAAAATTTAATTACTACGCCTTTTGCCAGAAGAATCTTGAAGGAATTCAGTCTTTTTTCCAAAGAACAAAAAATTTTTGACCCATCCATTTTTGCGGGAGGACTTCCAGGTGAGCTTGTCGGCGGTTTCACAGATTTAGTACTAAAAGACCTGCCGGGAGTGGAAAAGGAATCCCCTGAAAAACTTAAGAAAGAACTGGGACTTCTTGAAAAAGAGCTTTTAGTACTTAGTGTCAAGGAGAAACTGGAAGATGCTGCAAAAAGGATTCGTGAGATAGAGAAATCTAAAATAAAAGATAGAAAAAAACTTCGAGTTCTTCAACTGGAGTTTGGAAAATTGACTAAAAACCTAAATGAACTTGAGACGGGCTGATTTAAGGGTATAATTCTCTAGGGAGTAAAATATGGCAAGAAAAGAAATTGTTGAACTGATTAAAAAAGGCAGAGATCAAGGGTTTTTAACCCAAGATGATCTTTTGGAAGTATTTCCCGATGCTGAGGATCGTTTGGAAGAATTGGATGATTTGTACGATAAGCTTTTGGCAGAAGGTATTGACGTATTTGAGTCTGTAGAATCCGAAGAAACCGAAAGCGATGAGAAGGTAAAGGAGAAGCTAGAGAGAGAAATTGAAATTTTATCAAAGCTTGGCGGAGCCGAATCTACAGATCCGGTTCGCCAATACTTACGCGAGATAGGTAAAGTACCTCTTCTTTCTGCAGAAGAGGAGGTTGAGCTTGCGAAGCGTTTTGAGAAAGCCGAGAAGGCCGCAAAAGATAAACTTACTCAGTCAAATCTAAGGCTGGTTGTATCGATTGCCAAGAAGTATATCGGTAGGGGATTATCACTCCTCGATCTCATTCAGGAAGGAAACCAAGGTCTTATTCGTGCTGTCGAGAAATATGACTGGAGAAAGGGTTATAAATTTTCAACCTATGCCACCTGGTGGATACGCCAGGCAATAACACGCGCAATTGCCGATCAGGCAAGGACCATTCGAATTCCTGTTCATATGGTTGAGACGATAAATAAACTTTATAGAATCTCTAGACGCCTCATGCAGGAGCTTGGAAGGGAACCGACTCCGGAGGAAATTGCCGAGCAGGCGGAGCTCGACGCGGATCGTGTTCGGGAAATTTTCAAGATTGCCCAAGAAGTTACATCTTTAGAAGCGCCCGTCGGAGAAGACCAAGAAAGCTTTTTGGGCGATTTCATACCTGATGAATCCCAGCTTTCTCCGGTTGATGCCGCCTCGAAACAGCTTTTAAAAGATCATCTTGATGAGGTTCTTGCTACACTTTCAGATAGAGAAGCAAAAGTGTTGAAACTTCGTTTTGGGTTGGAAGGAAATAAACAAATGACGCTTGAGGAGGTCGGAAAAGTATTTGGAGTAACACGAGAACGTATTCGGCAAATTGAGGCAAAGGCGCTTCGAAAACTCAAGCATCCCTCCAGGCGGAAAAAGCTTCAGGATTACTTGGAATAGGCGATTACTTCCTGATAGACTGTAAACAAACTCACTTACTTTTCTAACTAAGTGAAAATAACGAAGGGGTATATGTTAACTGCGAAAATTAGGTTTTTGAAACCGGTATTTTTGATAAGTTTTTTGTTGGCTTTAGTGATTTGCGTGTTTTTACTTTTAACACTCAGAGAAGCAATAGGCAGCGATTTTGTGAGCTATTTAACCGGGGCAGAGATCATAAAAGCATCTAAAGGACCCCTGCTATATGATCTTGATACTCAGTACTTTTATCAACAGAGCGTTCTCTTTCCTCATCATGAAACTTCAATATTACCGTTTGTGAACTTTCCAATTATTGCTTTTATTTTGATACCTTTTACCTACCTACCGCTAATTTGGGCATATAAGATATACATTGGTTTGCTTATTAGTATTCTCTTAGTTATTTCGAATTTTTCAAAAAAGCTTTTCACTAATCTGCCTAAAAATTCGATCTTTTATTATTTACCTTTTCTTTTTTACCCAAGCCTCGGGTCGCTTTTCTCTGGCCAGCTAACACCGATTATTCTTTTAATTTTCCTTGTAATTTATAGTCAGTTAATAAAGAAAAAGTATATGTATGCGGGATTAATGACGGGTTTATTGATTGTGAAGATTCAATATCTGGTGTCTGCACCAATTTTATTTGTTCTTGCGGAAAATAAAAAGGACTTTTTAAAAGGGTTTCTGATTTCTTGTATATTACTATTTAGCGTGAACCTTCTTCTTGCAAGAAACTTTTTTTTACCACACTATTTGCAGTTTATCTTCGCTGTCCAAAAACCGGAGTTTGGGGCAAGACCGCAGGAAATGTTTACATTTTACTCTTCTCTAGAACAACTTTCTGCTTTCGCTCAGTTTCCAAAATCAGTCCTGATATCACTAAACTTTGGCTTTTACTTGCTATCGTTAGTCCTGATAGCTTTGTCGGCGAAGAGAATTTCTCTTGATATCTCTTATGCAGCAGTAGTTATATGCTCAATGATTTTTTCAATACATGGGTTGAATTATGACTATAGTTTAGTTATTGTGCCGGTTTTTATCTTACTAAACAGATTGTATAACCGATCAACAGCCTTTGATTATGAGAAAATAATAACTTTACTTCTTTTAGTTCTACCTATCTTATTTGTAGTGAATAGAGCTTTGTATGTGTCTTTTTTTCTCCTGGGAATACTAATCTTTCTGATTTACGGAAAATTCACAAACTTCACAAGAAATATGGCAAAGGAAGCTTGAGTTAATACTTATTTTGCTGATATAGTGGTTTTACGGCCGAATTAGATTTTGAAGTACTAAATTCAGAATCTAATCGGAAAGTAGGTTTATTAGGAAAGGGGGTGAGTAGAAATGGTTTTATCAAAATTAGCACAAGAAGTAAGCGACACACTAGTTGCAACCATAAAAGGAGCAGATGACGTACTTTCAGCTTTGCGTGGGGCTGTCAAAAATCAAGTTACAGGTACGCTTAAGGACGTGAGTGATGTTGCATCCTCCAGCCTGGAAAGTGTTGCCGATATTGTACACGGAGGTGTTGCGGCTTCAAGTAAAGTCGGAGCATCTCTTACCGGAGCAGTAAAAGACGTTGTAAGTGCTGCAGTTATGGCCGTTTCGGAGACCGGCGGTAATGTGGTGACAGCTGCAAGTCGTGCGGCCAGAGGAGCGGTATTAGGAAGCGTTGAGGTGGGAGGGGACGTTGCAGCTGCAGCAGTTTCAGCAGTCGAAGGCGCGATTGAGGCAGCAGGAAAAGTTGGTGCGAGTACGGTGGAAGTTGCCAAAGAAGCAGTCATGGCAGTAGTTTCAGCAGCCGATGAAGTAAGTGACGAAGTTGGGAAAACAGTTCGCAATGCTCTTTTGACTGCAGCCTCTCTTCCGCGAGATGTGGTTGAGAAAGTAGTCAAAGGGAGCGACAAATAAAAAACTTTTCATAATCAAATAAAAAGTAGTTAATTATGACTAGTTTTGCTGAAGACTTTTACCCTAAGGGTTACCTCGGGCTTTAGGCCCGAGGTAACTTAGCCTTAGTTTTTATTGTCTTCTGGTTCTTTCGGTCGCGCTTCGTTAACCACCAGCTTTCTACCTTCCATTTCCTGTTCATTAAACGTTTCTATTGCCTTTTTGGCATCTTCCTCTTTCTCAAATTCGACAAAACCAAAGCCTTTTGATCTGCCTGTTTGTCTGTCAGTAATAACAGTACAGTCAACGACTGTTCCTGCTTGAGAGAACTGTTGACGTAGTTGATCGGAAGTTACGGTATAAGGCAAATTGCCTACATATAATTTTTTACTCACTTATTATCACCACCCTTCGTCCTTCGTAAATACACATATAACGGAGGATTATAAAAAACCCTTATTTTATTCAAGAAATTAATTGTCACAGCTCTTTCTGGAGATTTCCTCGGAGGTTAACCAGTATCTGGAGTCCTGCCGGCTGCTTGCACAAGCAAAAAGAAAATCCCAAACAATTCAATTGTATCATTTTTAAAATTTAAGGCAAATTTTAGATGCTGTTCCCTTTTTTCTCATTTCTAGCTACACTAATTTAGATATGTTTTTTGGTATTTCACAAAAACTTCGAAAAGTTCTAAAAGCAGGTTTTTTGATTTTACTTTTTGTAAGTGCTTTTGCGTTCGGAATTTTGGGGAGCTATCTTTTCTTGCGGACATCTGATATCTTTGTTAAACAAACTAGTATCCCCGAGGAGTCTCCCAAAACATTTGCCGAACCTTCTACCTCAGACTCGATAACCATTTTACTTCTTGGTTACGGGGGAGCTGGGCATGACGGAGGCAGTCTATCAGATGTAATTATGGTTGCCCACATAAACCCTAAAGAGAAAAAAGTAAGTTTGATCTCAATACCCAGAGATTTGTGGGTAGAGATTCCAATAAGAAGCGATATTTCGCAAAGTTTTAAAATTAATCATGCCTATGCAATCGGGTTGAATGATAGGAACTATCCGTTAAAAGAACCCAAATACAAAGGTGAAGGGGGAGGGGGTGTAATGACCAAAGAGGTAATTGGCGAAATAACTGGTCTAAGAATTGACTACTTTATCGCAATGGATTTTGACGGATTTAAAAAAATTATTGATACTCTCGGTGGAGTAAAGGTAGGTGTACCGGTTACTTTTGATGATAACTTTTATCCTATTGCCGGACGCGAAAACGATACCTGTGGAAAGTCGGCCGACGAAATTGCAGAGCTTCATCAAAAGTATTCCGATACAGAGCTTCATCACCAGTTTGACTGTAGGTACGAACACATTCATTTTGACAAAGGCTCGGCTGAGATGACCGGGGAAGAAGCATTGAAATTTGTTCGCTCCAGAGCTAGTGCTCAGCACGGAGGGGATTTTGCCAGAAGTGAGCGCCAGCAGGCATTACTTCTCGGTTTGAAAGATAAATTCATCTCGCTAAATGCACTAAAAAACTTAGATAAACTTTTTAATCAGTTTGTGGGTATGGTGAGAACGGACCTTAATTTGGAAACCACTAAGAAAGTAATTGAAATGAATGGTAAGCCGGAAGATTATAAAGTGTCATTTATAAACCTGACTGACCAAAACGTGCTTGTTGCTACCAAAAGTTTTGACGGGCAATTTATACTAATTCCCAAAGAGGGCGAAGGCGTTTACAACGGTTTGCAAAACTTCATCGGAAGCGAACTTACTAAGACTTCAGATCACTAAGACTTCGTGGGTAAATGTTTTGCCTATAATGCTTGACTTTTGAAGCTGATTAAGTGTTATAATACACATGCTTGAATCCCTCGCATCACTTAGGTGTTAGTCAAGGAAATAACTAAGTATTCAGCAATGAAGTTAATCACTTGTCAGGCATTGGTTGTTGTATAGAAGGGGTTTAAATAACAATCGAAAAAAGGGGCTTTCACAAAAAGCCCTTTTTTTACGCTTCAATTTGTGGAAAATTGATATTAGTCAGGAAGCTTTAAAAATGTGATCTTTCGGCAGAGCATCGTAGATGTCAAAACCGTCCTTTAATACTTTCTTCACTTCTAAAATTAGTTCTTCATCGAGATTTTTGATGTGAAAGCAAGATTTGCCTTTAAGCAGTTTATTAAAATTTTCGATTCTCGAATCTGTCATTAAGAAATTATATCAATTTTCCAATTATACTATCCCCGCTCCGGTGGATTATGTAAGGAGTTGATTTAGCGGCAATTATTTGGCAAATCTGAATGTGGAGAGAATTTGATTAAAGACATCTAAGCGTTTACTACCTAATAAGCACCCAGGTCCGTCACATTCAACGTATGTGACCAGTAAATAGGTTTTGCTGCTAATAATAAAAGACTTGCTAGCGCCATAATTACTATTGTCGTTTTCAGGATCCGGAATCCCGGAGAAAATTGCTCCATGTATTTTTTCACCTTCGTCTGTTTCAATAGTAAAGTTGCCGAGGCTTTTGTCGTTAGCATCTGTTTTGTCCTCCCACAATGCTGGGTATTTAAAAGAGTAGACGTACTTTTTGTCGACATATATTTTCCAGTTTGTTGTGGGGTTGGCTGTAGTAGAAGGGGTGATTTTAGTAGGCGAAGGGATTATATTTCCCTTCCTGGTTCCGAAGTAGTAAGCTGCCACAATTCCAATCAAGGCAAGGATTATGACAATTAAAATTAGCGCAAAACCTTTCTGTCTCATAATTCAACTTAACACTTGTGGGGTATCAATACAACAAATTGAGGCTGAAAGCTTCCCTGGTAAGAACTTTGAGTACAAACACCTTGGCCGGTTGAGCCCTGCTTCGTTCAACTTGCTTTTTGGGGTGAATTTAGAACTTTTGAAGATACCTTGTCTGACTTTTTTGTACGAACTTTGTAAAGCACCCAAATGGCCAAAGTATCGTCTGCTGTGATCTTGCCGTTCCTAATCACTTGATCAATTTTTTTGTGACTAAACCATTTATGTTGCATTCCAAATTCAGAGTCCTCGTGATTGTGGCCAACATACTCTAAATTGGTTGCAACAAACACATGGGAAGCCTCGGCAATTCTTCTTCTTATAGATGTAGTGATGTCCGATCGGTTTCATGGACTTTGCTTTATATCCGCTTTCTTCAGTTAGTTCTCTCCTCGCGGCTTCTTCAGCAGTTTCTCCTTCGTCAATAAAACCTCCAGGAAATTGCCATAGCTCTTTTCCCACTGGATGGTTGTATTCTTTTATAAGCAAAATTTCGTTTTTTTCATTTATTGCCACGACATCTGCGCCGTCAGCCTTGTGTAGAAATTTAAGGTACTTTGTCTCTTTGCCATTAGGGAGGACAACGTCGTCTTCTAGTAGAGTAAGTCGTGGGTGTTTGAAAATTTCAGTAGTTTTCGTAATTTTCCACATATGTGTATGTTAACTCATAAAGAAAATAAAATAAAATTTTAATAAAAATATTAGGAACTTTGATCAGTTTGATACGGTTTTCTGAAGCTAAAGACAGGTGCTCGTCAACTGGGACATTTCAGACAAGCAGACCGGTTTGAGATAATCGATACTCCTGATCTTATTCTACAGATCTGGAGATCTTTGTGAGACCGTAACTGACAGCTTGCTCAAGTTTATCTGGCGACATACTGCAGCTTTTTGAATCCGTATCATTGATAAAATCCTCCCATTTGCTAATCCATTCGCGATCCCCAAATGCGGCAAGCTCCTGATTAATGTTGGCCTTATCAGTTGCACTAAAACAATTTGGCGGTTGTTGTCCAAACGTTGCCATCATCATGGAAGCAATATTTGCTATCTTGGGACTACTACTCACATCTGCTTGCAACTTGGTAAGGTTTGCTTGTGTGGTTACAAGGTCTTCCTCGGCAGTTTTCAGTTTGAGATTGAGAATTTCGACTTCTTTTGCAAGGTCTGTGCTTTTGTAGAAAATTAAGTCTTTTTCGAGTTGCACACTTTTTTCCTTTGACTGAGCCAGGTTATTTATTGTGGTTGTTAGATCAGATGAGAGTGACTGGTTTTTCATAAAAAGGAAGCCTGCTACCATCACTCCTCCTACTGCAATTATTCCTGTTAAAACAAGAGCGATGCGGGTTTTTGAAGGGGAAGGGATTGGTGCATTCTTTTGAGACTGAGTTACGGTTTGAGGTTGATTGGTGGGGACAGTTTCCATTAATCTCATTTTTACACAAAAGCCAAGGAGGAATCAAGGAGTGGAAGATGTTTACCCACTCTAGGAGTATTAGGAGAGGTACCTGGGATTTCGAGGGTTATATTAAGGCAAAACTGGCTCCCCCTCCCCCGACTCAATATAGTAGTAAGTCAGGTTAATTTTGACAGTATTATACAGGCTTTTCAAGACTTAAGGTATATTCGAATTATAAGTTATTAAGTCACTTTTTGAGAAAAAAAAACAACACCATCATTTAAGATTTCGTTAAACTAAACTCACTACTTTTTTTACGGCACTATGCAGATAAAATCCGTTCCCTGAAAGGCTTGATCAAAGTACGTTTTTCCGGACAGCATAGCAGTTGTCTCTCCCACTTGATACGTGCCATCGGTATCTGCTATTTGTACCACCAAATCCACGTAGCCGTCTGTATTCACGTCCTCTGTGTGGGACAAAGACTTATCATTTTTCCCTGCTACCTTAACGCCTTGGCCATCCATGGTTACCGATGCTGGGTCTATTCCAGTCGCGTCGAAATCGGCTGTACTAAAGATTGCTACCGGGATTACTCCGTGTCCGTCACTGTTGAAACAATTTGGATCACTTCCCGGTTTGATGTCGATGGCAACGGAAATCGGTTGTATCGGCTGCCAGTTAGGATTGACTCCATTCGTAGTGATATAGGTCTCATTAGAGCCATCCGCATTCATCACGTAAATCCCACTATTGCCGTTTCGACCACCTGTCAAGAACGCAATTTTAGCTCCGTCAGGCGACCACGCCGGTTGAGTATCAAACGAGGGGTTATCTGTCAGTCTGGTCTGGTTATCGCCGTCGGCATCCATCACGTAAATATCATACCAGCCCTCACTTACACGTGTGGATGTGAAAGTTATCTTTGTACCATCCGGTGACCAATTCGGAAAATCATTATCGCCCGGACTATTAGTAAGGGGGGTCTGATTGCTACCATCAGAGTTCATCACGTAAATATCGTGATTATGATCAAAAGCGATTTTTGTACCATCCGGTGACCAGGCTGGGCCAACGTCATAATCCGTATTGTTGGTAAGTGGTATTTGGTTGTTACCGCCAGCATCCATTACGAAGATCTCCGCGTCGCCGTCACGATCAGAGTAGAATGCGATTTTTGTTCCATCTGGTGACCAGTGGGGAATGGCATCCCCTCCAGGAACATTGGTAAGTCGAGTCTGATTTGAACCATCAGCATACATCCAGTAGATTTCAGAGTCACCGTCACGAGATGAGGTGAACGCAATCTTTGTGCCATCTGCCGACCAGGAAGGGTAGCTGTTACCTATTAGACTATTTGTGAGTTGAATTCGATTGGTGCCATCGGGGTTCATCACAAAAATTTGTTCAGTGCCACCTACGGTCCCAGCGAAAACAATTTTGCCGTTTGCTCCAGGGAAGGCGGCATTCGTCGCCGGAATTCCGGTAAATGCAGCCAATAAGGTGATAAGGGCTAGTACGAATATTACTCGCATATGCAAAAATTGAAGAATTTTCATTTTATTTTTCACCTCCTTACTTTATATTGAGTTCTTTAGATATCATACAACATGAAAAACACATTTCAAAAGGAGTTTAAATTTATAGATCTTTTGCTCCCCGATTCTAACATTATTAGAAGTGCTATTTCAAAGATAATTAGTGCTTTTGAGGATGTAGTTCAAATGGAGTTATTGAAAGTAAGATGGGAAGAAATTAAGAAGTTAGATTTTTCCCTAAGTCTCGCGCCTTCTTAACCAACCTTAGAAAAGCCGGTTGCTGGTTGTACTTTTCAGCCTCGTTCAGTTCTACCCATTTAAGTTCCTTCGACTCGTGACTTGCAACATACAGCTCGTCCATATCTGCAGTCAAAAAAACCCTGATGTCATAGTGATTGTGAAATGGCATATCCACTTTGGGAGGAATGGGATGAACATCTACATCAAAAATACCTTCATGTCCAGGAACAAGCTGCAATGATTTAAGCCCCGACTCTTCCTCCGCCTCTCTAAACGCAGTTGTTAATACGTCTGGGTCAGAGTCAGAGTGTCCGCCAAATTGCAGCCATTTATCAATTACCGGGTGATAAGTTAAGAGCATATATATAAATCCCTTATCTACCACCAAAGCAGAGCCGGTAATATGTCCCAACTTAAAATCATTATCAAAACATTCCGGATTGGATTTGACAAAATCTATTATTTCAAGACGGGATTTTTCTTCTTGTTCATCAACCCCTTTAAATTTATTTAATAATTGGAGTAAATTATTTCTTTTATCCATTGCTCAATTTTACTCTGAAACAGAAGAAAATCGAAGAAATTCGTGGAAGTGCTTCCTGACTCTGAGATTCTTAGACTCACGATTTCTAAGATAATTAGAGCCTTTGAAGATGTTGTTCAGATGGAATTATTAAGGGTGAGGTGGGAGGAAATAAAAAGACTTCAAGTTCCTTATATTATGGCGCAACTGAATTAGCAGCGTTAATGCGACCGGCAGACCAGTAGCTTCCAGTTCCGGGAATTTTATCTGCTGTTCCCTCAAGGCGTGCTCGAACTTGAGAGGCGGAATTTCCATATGGCGTCGACCAAATGAGGGCTGCTACGGCGGAGGCCATTGGCGTTGCCATTGATGTTCCTGAGCCAAAATCATAATTAAGACTCTTATTTATCTTGTATGGGTGATTAGGGAAGGTTGAGAAAATGTTTTCTCCGGGTGCTGCAACATCAACCCATTTTACCCCGTAACTAGAAAATGAGGCTTTTTGGTCTTTATTATTGGTTGCAGCAACAGCAATTGCATTTGTATAAGCAGCAGGATACGTTTTTGAGGGATTAGCGGAATTACCTGCTGCTGCTACAACTACTACCTGATGATCCCAAGCATAGTTTACTGCTTTTTCTAGGGTACTGGATTTGACTGACCCGCCGAGACTCATATTAACTACTTTGGCTCCGTTGTCTGTCGCCCATGTAATACCACTGGCAATCCAAGAATAAGCACCCGAACCACTGTCATTTAACACCTTCCCATTCATCAATTGGCAATTAGGACAACCCCCAGCCACACCCATATTGTTATTCGTGATGGCGGCCACTATTCCTCCGACATGAGTTCCATGTCCATATAAGTCGTCGATGGTAGGAGAATCAGTGAAATTTCTTTGTAAGACAACCTTTGAAGATAAATCTTCATGATTCTGGTCAGTGCCAGTATCAAGAATGGCAACTTTCACTCCACCGGCAGTTGTCCCCCAAGCAGCTGGCCCATCAATATCTGCGTCAACTACTCCGGTAACACCTTTAATGGTTTGTCCTGTGTTTTCCAGTCCCCATTGATTACCGGTAAAGTATGTGTCATTGGGGACAAAAAATACCTGCGCAACATAATCTAATTCCGCATAGTCTACATGAGGGTTCCTGGACAATGCAGCAACTACTTTTTCTTCTGCTGCCTGAGGAACCTGTAGTACTAACACGTCAAGAGCATCAAGTTTATTAACTATCTGTGCTCGATTATTTTTCAATAAGTTATCTTTCTCTGCCCGTGAAACTCCATCCTTAAACTTTATAAGTACTTGGCCTGGAACATGATTATTATTATCCTGAGCTTTTGCTGAAGGAGAAAAGAGGTTAAAAGGACCTAAAAGAAGAATTACGAGCGAGGTAATTAAGAAAATAAATGATTTCTTCATATTCATATCAATAATTTAAATTATTGTACATAAACTTGATGGGTAAATCAATAGTTGTACTGGCCTTTATTTTAGGCATATTCAGCCCAAGGTCTGGCTACTTTTACCCCATTATTGGATTCGAACCAGGAAAATTAGGTTCAGAAATCAGCTAATAGGATATTGTTCAGGTTGAATTGATGAGGACAAGGTGAAAAGGAGATAAAAAGATTACCTCCAGCTATTGCTGTTACAACTGCGTAAATAAAGAACTTATCGACCATTTTTTCTCTTCCTCGAAATAACAAAAACAGCACAGATTCCCACAATAATTGCAAACCATGCCCAAGTTGGGAGTATGCTGTTTCCTTTTTTCAAATCCACATTTACTGAAACGTTAAACTCTCTTTTATCTCCTTCAATCATCAACTTTTGTTCTGCTGTATAATTCTGGTAGGCAATTTTTAGGGTATGCTCACCTTTTTCAACTCCTTGGAATGCCACGACTCCATTTTCACCTGTCACACCAGTTCTTGGATCAGAATTGAGTTCAACAGTTGCTCCTGCCAAAGGAGACCCTCGGTGTTCTACTTGAACCGTGACATCATACGTTAGTTCTTGCCCGTCCTTTTCTTCCGATCCGCAGGGGAATGAAAGTTCCCAACCTACTGCCAGTTCCTCTGCTATAGTTGGATATTTTTTTTCATTATGTTTAATAATAAGTGGATAGGAATTTCCACCTCCGTATATTTCTTTAGCAATATTCCATAGATTGTCTCCTGACTGAACCGTGTGGTTGCATTGGTTTGGCTGAAGTGTCTCAACCATCGGTTCAGCAATTTCCACAATTTCTTCTTGGTTGGAAAGTTCATTAAAAGCTGGAGGGGGAGAGTTTACGCCCGTTGTTTTGGCGGATTTGACATTGGACCATCCACCTGGTGCGCAACCATTTCCGCCGCGAACCTTAAAATAATAGTCCGTATTGGGGTTTAACATTCCAATGGTATAACTTTCGACTCCATTGGAAGGAGTAGCCGGGAATTCAACACCAAATTGCACGTCCCCTTCATGTAAACCGTAGGCAATATAGTAATAGCTTAAATGTTGGTTAACTGGGCTAAAGTACAAAATAGCCGAGTCTCGGTTTACATCGATTTGAAAAAGATTTGGAGTGATACCAGGTGCCGTATCCTGACAGACTGGTGGTCCGGCTTGAGATGTGGTTGTCTCCAGCACGGTGGTTGTAGCTGAGCCTGAATGTGTAATACTGTTGTCTGCTTGTGAAGTGGCAGTTAGCGTGAGAGTATCAGTCACATCTTTAGCTGTCCCTGCGGCGATTGTTACTTCAGCTGTCACAGTTTGAGAAGAAGTTGCACTGACCGCAACGCTACTACCGCCAGGCAAATTTGTACTCCAACCGTTGGAAGAGCTGAGAGTCAGATTAAAAGTATCATCTGAAGTCTGATAATTTTGAATCGTAAACTGGTATTGAAGCGCATCCCCAGTGACTCTATTGGACTGGCCGTTTGGTGGCATCACTCGAACGTGTCCCTCCGTCATCCATTTTTCAAAAACCTCAACAGTCCAGGTATCTCCCGGTGCAAGTGTGGTTCGAGTCCACTCCAAGCCATAACCGGCATCAATGTCGCTTGAGCTGACAGTATCCGGTAACGGGGTATCTTTATCTCCCAACGCAGTCCAAACAGAAGTATAAAGAGCTTCATAATAATGATCGGCTTGGTCGCTTAACGAACCATAAGCTCCCATCAACCAAGTAATTAAAGGGTCCGGGTTAGTAAGGTAAACCATTTTTAAAGTAGAATTGTAGTTTCCCACAGAGCTATCATCTCCCGCAAAGTATGTATCGCCGCCGTAACGAAGTTTGACGTTACTATATGTTGTTGACCCGCCGTTATTTATGGCATATCTTTCTAAATA
>Ga0209431_10001934_pt1 | contig 16978 bp, 23 predicted proteins | sample RifCSP13_3_FD_184021 | JGI IMG/M metagenome (GOLD analysis project Ga0209431, IMG submission 184021) | Soil microbial communities from Rifle, Colorado - Rifle CSP2_sed 13_3 (SPAdes) (version 2) | ecosystem: Environmental > Terrestrial > Deep subsurface > Rock core/Sediment | place: Rifle...
TGTTGTTTTACAAGTGCGTACTATGACGCCAAAAAAGCCAAATTCGGCTCTTAGAAAAGTTGCAAGAGTCAGACTTTCCAATAAACAGGAAGTGACGGCTTATATTCCAGGAGAAGGGCATGAGTTAGCCGAACACTCAATCGTTCTCGTTCGTGGGGGACGTGTAAAAGATCTTCCTGGAGTCAAATACAAAGTTGTGCGAGGTAAATACGATACAACGGGCGTCGTTGGTAGAAAAACTACACGAAGTAGATATGGAACTAAAAAGGGAGGTTTAGTCAAGGGCGCTAAGGTATCAACACCTGCGCCTGAATCGGCAGCCCCCGCACCTGCCGCGTCTTAGTGTTTTTTTCTTTGTCTGACTTTCTTTGTTAAAGAAAGTCAGAAATGTTTATGCCAAGAAAAGGATTAGTTAAACCAAGAGAACCAGAAATAGACCCAATTTACAAAAGTAGATTGGTCACAAAGCTTATTAACCGTACAATGTTTGACGGGAAAAAATCCGTTGCACAAAAAGAAGTGTATGGTGCATTTGAAGTTATTGAAAAGAAGGGTGAAGAACCCATGAAGGTTTTTTCCCAAGCAATTGAGAATATAAAACCTCAAACAGAAGTCCGATCAAGGCGAGTTGGTGGTGCGGCCTACCAAATCCCGATGCCTGTAAAAGGAAGAAGGAGGGAAACTCTTGCACTTCGATGGTTAATTAATGCGTCGCGTCTGCGTTCAAACTCAGAATTTCATACTTTTGCCGAAAAGCTTGCAGCTGAAATTAACGATGCGGCAGCGGGTGTTGGCGGAGCTGTCAAAAAGCGCCAGGAAATGGAACGAATTGCAGAAGCAAACAGGGCCTTTAGTCACTTTCGCTGGTAGCGAAAGACCTATGAAGTCCTTTTACTTCGCACCACGAGTCGTGTTCGAATAAGCAAAGCTTAGCACCGCTTCGCGTTGTAGTACTGGGAAGGCGAGTGGGAAGAAGTTTTAGGACAAATAGAGCTTTTGCGCATTTCAGATGGTAATGTAAATTGACAAGAATGTAAGTAAGTAATATTATAGGTACACTTTTAAAATTATGAGTTGCGATCGTTTTCCAAATTGTGAATCAAGTTTTGTCACCGGGCCTCGAACAAAAGATGGCAGGAAGACATATTATGTAGTTTGTCCTGCCGGTTTGCCTGGCGGTTGTCCCTTGGCAGGTTATGACGAGACTATATTTACTGATAATCAATCAGGCAAAAAACCTAAGTTATCTCGGAAGGGCTTCTTCTTAAATGGTCAGATAGGGCAGAAATATGGACCATTCAGATCCCCAGATGAGAGAGACCAATTTGCTGGAAATTTGAAAGGTGACACACAAACTCCAGAAGATTCAGATTTTGACGTCGACCTAGATTACTAGTAACCCCTCTATTACTAATTCGACTCTTAAAATTTGAGATTGCGAAGTGGAGATTTTTCTATTGAGCAAAGTCACAAATCTTTCTATTTCGTCTGGTAAGACTCACTTCGCTTAACTTTCTTTCGAATTTGTCAATTAAGATGCTTGAAATGATCATATTGATTTAGTGATAATTCTGTTCTCATGATTCGAATCATAGAAACAGGCATTTAGTAGAACGGCTTTTCTCTTTTCAATCTTGCTTCCCTTTTTGTCTTTTTCCACTCGCCAATATTTGCTCCTTTATGCGGAAGTATATTAACAATTTCTCCCAATTCACCTAATGCCTTTTTCATTGCTTGTTTGTTCATGATTGGAAATAATATTTTTCTGAAACCTTCTCCTTGTAAAGTTAAAACTGCATGGATTCTGGAAATTGTTCCCAGGCTCACTCTAAGGATTTTCGATATTTGTCTATAGTCGTAGCCACCTTTTAGTAAAAGAAAGGCAACAGCAACTCTTTTGGAAAGCATTATTTTTTCTGTCGAAGTAAGAAGATCGTTTAGAAAATCTATCACCTCATCGGCAGATTTGGTGTTTTTTACTGACTCAATAAAAATTTCGTAGACACGCTTTTCGACTTGGGGGGAAGCTGGATGTTTTGAAATTTGCGGCATAGCGATATCGATATTATCAATTCATGTTATCATGATTCGAATCATGGTAACAGTATTCCTTGATTTTAGTAGAAACAAAACTCGAATAATGTTAGTTAAGATGTATGAAGTTGTTGATTTCAATTAAAACTGTTGTTAAAATCCTGGTAATATAAAAATTATGGGACTTCGAGATTTATTAGGACACATACCTGACAAAGAGTTAGTGGTTATTCATGAAACATTTGGAGAAAGGGATCGTCAACTTAACGATCTTGTAGCCCGTGGTGAAATTACTGAAGAGCTGGCCGGCGAGCTTAGTCATGTTAGAGAGGTAGTAACGGCAGTCAGAACGGAATCACACAGGAGACTTCTCCAAGGCCCAGAAACGCATGAAGTACTTGCTGAGGTTGACGTGTTACAACCTTCTCCTAAAGAAAGAGAGAGAGCTTCTGGGATTTTTATAAGACGCAGAGGACGATAAGATCGACTATTCTTTCTTGTTAACCCGATGAGTACACGCAGAAAATATTGCTTTGGTTACGTTTGTTTGTTAAAATTCTTTACGCTGCTTCCGAAAGGAAGCGGTTTATTTTGTAAAATAGAACATAGCGCATATTGCAAAGTGCATAGAGACTAAATTTTATGTCCTTTGTGCTTTGTTCTATGTACTGCGACTGAAAGGAGTATATGGCAGGACAAGTTGCAAAGAAAAAAGCATCTCTCGTTGTAACCGAAACCAAAGATCGGAATCTTCCAATGGAGAAGATCCGAAATATCGGGATTATTGCCCATATTGATGCCGGAAAAACTACAACAACCGAAAGGATCCTTTTTGAAACCGGTAAAACTTATAAATTAGGAAGTGTGGACGAAGGAACGACAGCAACCGACTGGATGGATCAGGAAAGAGAACGTGGAATTACTATTGTTTCTGCGGCAATTACTACATTTTGGGACTTGCGTGCGCAGGCAGGTCTTCAGTCAGAATCTTCAGTAGAAAACGGCCACTATCGGGTAAATATTATTGATACTCCGGGGCACATTGATTTTACGGCAGAAGTCGAAAGGTCACTTCGAGTGTTGGACGGCGCTGTAATGGTCTTTGACGGCCGTACCGGCGTTGAATCTCAATCAGAGACCGTTTGGCGGCAGGCTGATCGATACAACGTTCCAAGGATTTGTATCTTGAATAAATTAAACCTAATTGGGGCGGATTTTGAAGGAAGTATAGCCTCAATTCGCGAGCGACTTGGGGCAAATGCTGCTTGTGTTCAGATTCCAATAGGTCTTGAACATAGTCTACGCGGTGTGGTGGACTTGGTTCGAATGAAAGCTTACACCTATAAAGCTGTTGAAGATAATAAACTTACAGAGGAAGAAATCCCGTCAGATTTAGTCGACCAAGCGAAGAAGTATCGTAATGAATTGATTGAGAAAGTAGCCGAATATCACGATGAAACACTTTCCAAGTATTTGGAAGGGCAAGAATTAAATGAAGCTGATATTAAAAAGGCAATTCGAGCAGGAGTTGTTGCAGGTAAATTCTTCCCAATTTTGGGTGGAGACAACAGAACTGCAACTACTCAACTTTTACTTGATGCTGTTGTTGAATATCTTCCGTCTCCACTGGACGTTCCTCCGGTTGAAGGGCAAAATCCTGTTACTGGTGAAGTTGAAAAACGAGCACCAAAAAACGACGAACCTTTTTCTGCACTTGCATTTAAGGTAGTAACAGATCCTCATGTAGGAAGGCTAGTATATTTAAGAATTTATTCAGGAACTCTAAGGGGGGGGCAGGCAATTCTTAACGTATCAAGACAGAGACAAGAGCGAATTGGAAAGTTGGTCTTACTACATGCTGATCAAAGAGAAATTATTGAAGAGGCTTACGCAGGAGAAATCGTTGCCGCCGTTGGAATAAAAGACACAACAACAGGAGATTCTCTTTCTGATCCTTCCCATCCAATTCTACTTGAGTCGATAAGTTTTCCTGAACCAGTAATTTCTTTGGCGATTGAGCCGGCAACAAAATCAGACCAAGAAAAGATGGGCTTAGCCCTTCAAAAGCTTTCCGATGAGGATCCGACATTCAAAATTAAGTCAAATCCTGAAACAGGACAAACGATTATTTCCGGAATGGGGGAATTGCAGCTTGAAGTACTCGTAGATAGGATGAAGCGGGAATTTAGTGTTGATGCGAAAACCGGTGCACCTCAGGTTGCTTACAAAGAGACTATTAAGAAAATTGCCGAGGGAGAAGGAAAATATATTCGCCAAACAGGTGGTCGTGGACAATATGGTCATTGTTTCTTGCGCATTGAGCCAAAAGGCAGAGGTGAAGGATACGAATGGAAAAGTGAGATTAAAGGAGCAAGTATTCCTCAAGAATTTATCTCGCCTATCGAAAAAGGAGTTAAAGAGAAAATGGATAACGGAATTTTGGCAGGGTACCCGATGACTGATATGAAAGTTGTTGTTTATGACGGAAGCTATCACGACGTGGACTCTTCAGAAATTGCATTTAAGATTGCAGGTTCTCTTGCACTTGAAGAGGCTGCCAGGCGAGCCGATATGGTACTTCTCGAACCTATAATGAAGATTGAGGTATCCACCCCTGATGAGTTCATGGGCGATATTATAGGAGATCTTTCCAGTAAACGTGCCCAAATTCAAGGGTCTGAGAAAAAAGGCACAATGACTGTAATTAATGCTATGGCGCCTTTGGCGGAATTATCTGGTTACGCAACAAAACTTAGATCAATTTCCCAAGGGAGAGCGAGTTTTTACATGGAGCCGAGTCACTACGAAGAGGTACCTTCCAATGTCGCAGCAAAAATTATTTCCCAATATACAGGTTCTTTCGGAAGAGCATAAAATTAACTAATTATCATTTAACTATTGACAGGCTCGATACGGTCTTTATATAATACGCACAATAAGGGCAATATTGCCCTTGTTTCTTTGAATAGGGATTTGTTATACTACTAATCACCAATCTCTATTCACTAATCACTAAATTATGGCAGGCGACGCAAAACAAAAATTTGAACGTACAAAACCCCATGTAAACATTGGTACTATCGGGCATGTTGACCATGGTAAGACCACATTAACTTCCGCAATTACAACAGTTCTTGCTAAGCAACCAGGAAATCAAACCAAGCCTTATAAATTCGAGGATATTGACAATGCTCCCGAAGAAAGAGAACGTGGAGTAACAATTAATATTACCCACGTCGAATATGAAACTGAAAAGCGCCATTATGCCCACATTGACGCTCCGGGTCACGCAGACTATATCAAAAATATGATTACAGGAGCGGCTCAGATGGACGGTGCAATCTTGGTTGTCTCAGCTCCAGATGGTCCAATGCCTCAGACACGAGAGCACATTATTTTAGCTCGTCAAGTAAACGTTCCTGCACTTGTTGTTGCACTTAATAAGATCGATCAAGTTGATGACCCGGAAATTATTGAATTGGTTGAATCAGACATCAAAGATTTACTCAAAAAATATCAGTATCCTGGAGACGAAATTCCAATTGTTAGGGTTTCTGCTTTGAAGGCAATTGAAGGCGATGCTGAGGCAGAAAAACAAATTTTGGAATTAATGAAAGCGGTCGATGAGAACATTCCTGACCCGAAAAGAGAAACAGATAAACCCTTCCTTATGCCTGTTGAGGATGTTTTCTCAATTAAAGGCCGCGGAACCGTTGCAACAGGAAGAGTCGAGAGAGGTAAACTTAAGATTAACGAGGAAGTTGAAATTGTAGGATTAAGAGATACCAAGAAAACTGTGGTCACAGGGCTTGAAATGTTCAGAAAGACTCTTGATGACACGCAAGCGGGGGATAATGTCGGAGTACTTTTGAGAGGCGTAGAGAAAGACGATATTGAGCGTGGTCAAGTACTTGCGAAGATAGGTTCAATTACCCCCCACAAAGAGTTCGAAGCAGAAGTGTATATTCTAAGCAAGGAAGAAGGAGGACGCCACACTCCATTTTTCACAGGTTATAAGCCGCAGTTCTATATTCGTACGGCTGATGTTACAGGAGAAGTAACTCTTCCTGAGGGAATAGAAATGGTTATGCCTGGTGATAATGCAAAGATGAAAGTAAAACTTATTCAGCCTGTTGCAATGGAAGAAGGATTGAGATTTGCGATTCGTGAGGGTGGACAGACAGTCGGAGCCGGAGTTATTACAAAAGTTGTTGCGTAAAATGACTATTTAGGTCACCCCGATTAGATATCGGGGTTTTTGCACCTTAACCAAATACCATGGCAGCCGGAGGCAGACTCAGAGTAAAGCTAAAAAGTTACGATCACAGAGTGATTGATGAGGCAGTGTTGAAAATTTTAGATACGGCCATGGCAACTGGTGCAAAAATTCGCGGCCCCATTCCCCTTCCCACAAATAGAACTCTTATTCCTATTGTTCCTTCAACTTCTCGAGGAATTAAAAACGCCCAAGAACACTTCGAAATTTTGGTTCATAAACGATTAATTGATATTTTGGAACCAACAGGTAGAACCATTGATTCTCTCTCCAATCTCGATCTCCCTGCAGGCGTCAGCATAGAAATAAAAATGTGATTAATCCTTTTCTGACGCCGATTGCCCCTCTTAATCGCATCTTGAGGCGTGAACGGACAGTTCTAGGCCGGGCCAGAGCCGAAAGATAAGATTTGTGGGGCAGGTGTGTCTATAGAAATCAAAATGTAATTTTAGGAAGCTTTAGTAAATCCTTGCTAATACTTCTGGAGCATTCGGATTTCTCCAAAATGGTTGCGAGCGAAGAATAGCGAAACCTCTTAGGATTGAGTGCGAAGTCCATCTAATATCTCCAATGGAGGGCGTATCGGTATTTGGGATGCCGGTATTAGGGTCAAGTATTTCTCGAGCAATCGCACGAGCCTCGACTAAAGATGTGGCTTTGTATATTCTGTCGGCATACTCTCGGTGGCGGTCAAAATCACCGCCCCTCGATAATATTAGTTTTGTCATCAGTCCCAAGCTTTGCCATAGTCCAGGTTCACGGGGAACCATAAAATCACCAATAAAATGATGCCCATTTCCACTGTTAGCAATCCATCCCGAAAATCCGTTCGACCTTAATGTGTTTATGGTTTGCGTAAGCGCTTGCTGCGGGTTTCTTGAGTATTGTGTATCAAAGTCTAAGAGAGGTATTACCATGGCCTTGGGGGAATCCTTTTCAGATCCAACATCATCTAAGAGAGCAACCGCTGCCTCTTCAGTTGGCTCTCTTAATGCTATATCAAAGTTACCACTGAACCCGCCTGTCCAGTCGTTTCCTGTTAAGTAGTGTAACTCTTCAATTTTTCCCGGAATTGCGTTGTACAAGTCGGCGGTTGAGATCCTAAAAACAAAGTTGCGGCCGTCTTTTCCTGGTGTATATTTTTCGTATATCTTGATAGAAGTAGATATGCCAAAGCCCGGCCTTGTAGCTGTTACATACCACTCAAAACCTTCCAAAAGCCTTGCTAGCACATCGCTGGTATTAGAGGATACTGGAGCCTTTCCCCAAAATATCCGTAGAGGCGGCCTTTCTCTTAACTGGTCGAGTGAAGCGTAGACTCTAGGAAGGGGATACTCTTCGAGGGGATCGTTAATATCCGTGTGGTCTATTACCTGAAGTCTCAGTAATCCTGCGGGATCGAGCGCCCTCAGTTCAAGGTTTGGGTCCCGCGACTCAATTTCTGCTTCGGAAACACCTGGTCCGAGGTTGTAAATTTCTGTGCCAGTTGAAGAGAGTTCCCTTAAAGCCTCTTGGGCTGAGTTCCACTGACCTGGACACTTGAGGTGTCCAGGTAACTCTTCTCTTGTAACCCAAGCCACTTGTTTTATTTCGTGGGGATCCGGTTTTAAGTTTTCTGGATCTCCGGTAAACCTTACTAAAACGTAATGCTGTCTTTGACCCCTGAAAAGTTGTCTACGAGCCTCAAAATACCTTGCCATAATGCCAGGTAGCCATTCATAAGTGTTTACTGTTTGTGCTTCTTTAACGGTTTGAAAATCGCTGTTTCCAGTTTCTTCTTTTAGTTCTCTTAAAGCTGCTCTTTCGACAGTTTCGTTTTCTATTCCTCCTCCAAGGAAATCATATTGATTTTCTTCGTACCACACCTTCTGCCCAAGTAAAAAACGACCTTGCTTATCTGCTACTATTGCTGCGACAGTTTCTCGATAAGGTAATTTTTCCCTGTCTACTATATTTTCTGCAGTCATCACGGCGATTTTAGCACGAATAATCAAACTGGTTTGAAAACATGTAGAATACCGTTAGATATGAACAGTTTTGCTTCAAGGGCGGGGGAAAAGCTTCAATTTGCCTTGGACTCATTTAAGGTTTCTGTTAAAGATTTGATTGTTGCCGATTTTGGTTCCTCAACCGGTGGATTTGTAGACTGTTTACTCCAAAACGGTGCAAAGAAGGTTTATTCGGTTGACACCTCATATGGAGAACTGGCGTGGAAACTTCGAAATGATCCAAGGGTGGTGGTAATGGAGCGGACAAATGCTATGCACATAATTTTACCTGAGAAAGTGGATTTAATAACAATTGACGTTGGTTGGACAAAACAGGAAAAAATCCTTCCAAATGCTTTTAAAAACTTGAAAAACCCCACTTCGCGCCGCGCCTCCCAAAGTCTCGTACGGCGGGCGGGCAAGGCTTCGCGGGGCGCAGTAATTTCATTGATTAAACCGCACTACGAGGCTGGACGCGCAAAACTAACTGATGAGATTGTTGATCAAGTGGTTCAAAAAACGCTGGAGGATATTAAAGAGAGTGGTGGAAAAGTTGAAAAAATTGTAGAGTCACCAATATTGGGAGAAAAAGGAAAAAATAAAGAGTTTTTGGCTCTCATTACTTCCAAGATGTAACTTCATGGAGTGATTTTCCGGATTTATCAAAGAAATTTATCGTCATTAGGTTATCTTGCACCGTCATTACCAGAAAGCCGTTACCTTCATAAAAAAAGTTACCTTGATAAGGTTTTTGAACTTCTCTTGGATAGGAACCCCCGGTTCCGGAAATTAGCTGCTTTACATAACATCCATTGATAGTTCCTGGATCCTCCAGTATGTGCGAGTGGCCGGAGACGTAAAAATCTGCAGAATTACAAACGATTTCTTTCAATTCGTCTCTTCCCTTCCAATCTTCCTTTACTTTCGTTTCTTCAAAGGTTTTTATGGGCTTATGGCCCAAAACTATTTTCCAGGTAGATGTATCATTTTTGATTTGAGTTGTAAGCCACTTTTTTTGTTCTTCGTCAAAATTTTCAGTATCAAGAGCGTAAAAACTTATTGAATTAAACTTTTGTAAATAATAACCCGAAGACATTTCCCATTTGGGAGATTCCTTGTCGTATTCAAGATAGCAAGAAGTGCAACCTAAATAATCGTGATTCCCAAAAAGAATATAAAAAGGTAACGATATGTCTTTATAGGGATTTTCGAACTTCGTTGTGAATTGTGTATCTGTAATACTCTTGACTCCTTCATCGTAAATCACATCGCCAAGGATAAAGACAGCCTTGCAGTTCTCTCGCTCTGAACAGTAATTTTCGATAGACTTGGCAACTTCGTACTGAGAAACCGCACCCGTGCCTGTGTCTCCCATCAATATAAAGCTATATGAGGCAACAGAATTGCTTTTAGAAAAAGGTTTTGTGAGGGTTGAAGGTGTTTGAAGTAAAAATATTGTGTAAAGATAAAACGAAGCTACACTTATTAACAAAAATATTATTACTGCTGTATAAAGCCTTTTCATTTATATTTTCTAAATGAATTATAACTGAAGGTATAAGCCTTGCGATACTAAGATCAGTTTGATATAATTGCCCCCAGTGGAGATGTTTCGTCACATAGCCACATAAAAAACTTGCTAGAGTGCCTGAACTTAAATTAAGGGCGCCTCTGGCGCTCTTTTTGTTGCCCAAATTTAAAAATATAAATATAGCAACAATATGATTAGTACACTTTTAGGATCAAAACAAAAGATGGGTCAAGCCTTTATTGAAGGAACGAGGGTGCCTGTAACATGGATTAAAACCGGCCCCTGTACAGTTACTCAGATCAAGAGAGAAGAGAAAGATGGATATTGGGCAGTACAGCTCGGATTGGGAGAAAGGAAACTCAAAAATACTTCAAAACCCCTTCAAGGACACTTTAGAAAATCTCAAAAACTCCAAGATACCCTGCCTAGTCGGCAGGCAGGCAAAATTCAAAATTTCCCAAGACATTTAAGAGAAGTGCGACTCGAAAAAGAACCAGAAATTAAAGTAGGAGACACAATAACTGTCTCCGATATTTTTAAAAAAGGGGACGTTGTTACGATAATTGGTACATCAAAAGGAAAAGGGTTTGCAGGTGTAGTAAAAAGATGGAGATTTTCGGGTGGTCCAAGAACTCATGGTCAGTCAGATCGCGAGCGAGCTCCTGGTTCAATCGGCCAAGGAACCACTCCTGGACGAGTTCTTAAGGGTAAAAAGATGGCAGGAAGAATGGGGAATGAAAGAGTAACTGTCAAAAACTTAATTGTAGTTGATATAAGTCCTGAGGAAAACACTCTTGCGGTTTCCGGACCTGTTCCAGGAATTCCAGGAAATCTTTTGATTGTAAGAAAAACTGCAGAAGGAAGCCTTGAGGAACTTGTTGAAGAAGCTCCACAAGTAGAAATTCAGCAGGTAGAACCCTTCGACTCCGCTCAGGGCAAGGAGGCAGAAGCGGAGCCGAAAGAAGGAAAATGAAATGAAATTACCTACTTATAGTTTAAAAGGAATAAAAAAGGATAGTTTAAATCTTCCAAAAGTGTTTGAGCAGGATTTGAACCTAAATTTACTTGCTCAGGCGGTTCGAATATATAATGATCGCCTGCATCCTGGTCGTGGAAAGACCAAGACCAGAGGTGAAGTTAGTGCTTCAACGAGAAAAATATACCGCCAAAAAGGTACGGGTCACGCACGACATGGAGCGAATTCTGCACCTATTTTTGTCGGGGGTGGAATTGCCCAAGGTCCGCGTGGTATTAAGCGTGAGTTAGTACTTCCAGAGAAAATGCGAAGAAAAGCCCTTCAAGTTGCCCTTTCTTTGAAAGCCAAAGAGTCAACATTGATTGTTGTTGATGGGATAACGAATGCGAAAAAGACAAAAGAGATTTCTGAGCTTTTAAAAAAAATTAGCGTTAAAGAGGAAGCTGTAAATTCAAAAACCAAGGTTACGATTGCTCTTTCAGAGAAGAATAAAAACATAACAAGAGTCGTGCGAAATCTTAATAATGTTACAGTACTTCCTTTTAAAAATCTTAACGCACATACTGTCTTTTTAAGTGGAGTAGTTATTGTAGATAAAGATGCTTTTGCTGAAGTTTCAAGTAAACCTACAGAATTTTCCAAAAAAGTCGAAAAGTCAAAAGTCCAAAGTAAGACAGTATTAAAGAAAAAGACAGAGATGAAAATGAAGACGAAAAAAGGAAAAGTTACAAAAAAATAAACAGATGATCGAACCTATTATTACTGAAAAAACTTTAAAGTTGGCAGAAAGTGGGAAATATACTTTTAGGGTAGATCCTGGTTTGAATAAATTTCAAGTTAAAAAATATATTGAAAACATTTTCGGAGTGCATGTCACAAAAGTTCGAACAGTCAAAAAAGGGGGAGAGGAAAAAAGAACCAGAACTGGCAGAAGTCGAGTTGTGCCATCGTCCAAAAAAGCTATAGTTTCCCTAAAAGAAAAAGAAACAATAAATCTTTTTGAGTCAAAGAAAAAGTAATATGAGACATTTGATATCACTACTACCAAAAAATTCAGGAAGGGATGCTATGGGGCATATTTCCGTCAGACATCAAGGAGGAAGAAACAAAAGGTTTTTGCGTGAAATAGATTTTAAACGAGACAAAAGGGACGTTTGGGCTAGGGTTGAAAATTTGGAGGTTGACCCAAATAGAAATTCTCAAATTGCTATGCTAATTTATGAGGATGGAGAGCGAAGGTATATTCTTGCACCATTAGGTTTAAAAGAGGGTAATCGAATCCTAGCATCAGATTCCGCTCCTCTTTCTGCGGGAAACGCCCTACCTTTAGAAAAGATTCCGGCAGGAACGCAGATACATAATATAGAGATTCAACCGGGAAAAGGAGGACAGATTGTTAAATCCGCTGGAGGAGCTGCCGTTATTCAGGGAAAAGAGGAAGGATGGATACTTGTAAAACTTCCTTCAGGTGAACTACGAAGATTTAGACCTGATGTGTGGGCAACAATTGGGCAAGTTGGGAATATTGAATTTAGAGCAAAGCGCTTGGGCAAAGCCGGAGCAAAGAGAAAGATGGGGATAAGACCAACTGTCAGAGGTGTTGCAATGCACCCTAATGCACATCCTCACGGAGGAGGAGAAGGAAGAAGCGGAATAGGGATGAAGTATCCAAAAACTCCGTACGGAAAACCGGCAGTAGGCAAAACAAGACGACACAGAAAATATTCAGATAGTTTAATTGTGAATCCGAGAAAGAAAGGACCTCACGTAGGATGAATATAGAGCAGAGGACAAAGAGCATAAAGCATAAAAACTAATATATGTTCTTTGCACTTTGCACTATGTTCTACGACTGAAAGGAGTTATGGCAAGATCAAGTAAAAAAGGACCATTTGTCGATGAGCGCCTAACCAAAAAGTTGAGTAAAGGCTTGGGTGATAAGGCAAATCCCATTAAAACCTGGTCTCGAAATAGTCAAATTCCGCCTGAATTTGTTGGAAAGTATTTTAAGGTTAATAACGGACGTGTTTTTATAGATGTCTTTATTACAGAAGATATGGTTGGACACCGCCTGGGAGAATTTGCTCCTACACGTACGTTTAGAGGTCACGGTCAAGTGGTGAAAAGGATTGTAGAGAAGACTTAATCCCGAAGAACTCTTTCCTCTTCCCCGGGTTACCGTACGGTACCCGGCATCGGAGGGGCGAGTCTACGGGACAAGTATATGGAATTTAAAGCAACACAAAAGTATCTAATAGCATCACCCCAAAAAATAAGGGAAGTTGTACAAATGGTTTCAAAACTTACTCCTCAAGATGCAGTTGAAAGACTGCCGTTTGTCGGTAGACGTGCAGCAGATCCTTTAAGAAAAGTTATTGTAACAGCAATTGCAAATGCCAAACAAAAAGGAATTGATGTAGAGAGTTTAACCTTTAAAGAGATTCAAATAAATGAAGGACCAAGACTAAAAAGATTTCATGCAGGATCCCGCGGACGTGCAAAACCCTACAAAAAAAGAATGAGCCACGTCCGAGTTGTACTGGAAACAAAAATGGAATCACAGAAAGCACAGAAAAGGACTAAAAATCGGAAAAATTCTGTGCCTTTCGATGCAAAGGAGCTATCGGAAGGAAAGACGTACAAGAAAGGAGAGAAAGCACAGAAATAGATTCATCTGTGCACTCAGCGATCATGGGTCAAAAAGTTAATCCGGTAGGTTTCAGACTAGGTTCGTTTTTACCGTGGAAATCCCGCTGGTTTGTCGATGATTCTCATTACAAAGAATATCTTTTTGAAGATATTACAATCAGGCGCGCGCTTATGGAAAAGTTAAAGCTTGCTGGTATAACTAAGGTAGAAATTGAAAGATTGCCAAAAAGTATGGTTTTGGTTCTTACAGTATCGCGGCCTGGAGTTGTCATAGGGCGCGGTGGAACAGGATTAGAAGACGTAAAAAAGTTTATTCTTGAAATGATAAATAATATAAGGCACCAGAAAGTGAAGGATCTTAAAATCGATCTTCGAGTGAATGAGGTTAAAAATCCAGAAACTTCTGCATATCTTGTTGCAACAAGAATTGTTTCTGAGCTTGAACGCAGGATTCCTCACCGACGTGTTATTGCAAAGACTATGGATAGGGTAACCCAGTCAGGGGCATTAGGTATAAAAGTAGTTCTTGCAGGAAGAATTGGCGGATCCGAGATTGCAAGGGTGGAGAAGTATCATCAAGGATCGGTTCCAACTCAGACACTGAGGGAAAATGTAGATTATGCCCAGGTTCCGGCACTTTTAAAGAGAGGATACGTTGGAGTAAAAGTATATATTCACAAAAAACAACAAGAAGACTAAGCGCGATGCCAATATACTAATCCGTGCGAATGATACGAATAGTACGAATAAGTTATTAGTATTCATTAGTATCATTAGTACAAATTCGTATATTAGTATCTTGAATTATGTTAGAACCTAAACGCAGAAAATATCGCAAAAGTTTCAGAGGTAAAATGAGAGGTAACTCGTTAAGAGGATCCAGTTTGTCATTTGGTGAATTTGGTTTGAAAGCACAAGGTCGCGGTTGGCTTGCCTCAAAACAAATTGAAGCAGGAAGGCGAGCAATTACACATAGCCTTAAAAAAGGTGGACGTGTTTGGATAAGAGTGTTTCCTGACAAACCAGTGACCTCTCGACCGGCAGGTCAGCGTATGGGTAGTGGAAAAGGAGAAATCGATAGATACGTAGCGGTAGTCACGCCTGGAAAAATAATTTATGAAGTTACAGGAATTAGCAAACTTGTTGCGAAAGAGGCTTTTGCGAAAGCAGCCGCGAAATTGCCTTTCAAAACTAAGGTAGTAAGCCGTGAGGAGGAGAAAAAAGAGCTTAATGAGTTAAGAGGTAAAACGATTGACGAAATAAGAAAGATGATAGGTGAAAAAAAGATTGAGTTGTTAAAGGTTAAACAGGAGGAGAAGGCATCAAAAGAGAAAAATCTAAAAAAAGCCTGGAGTTTACGACACAGCCTTTCACAAACTCTGACAATTTTAAGAGAAAAAGAAATAAGCGAAAAAGAAATGGTAAAGAAAGAAGGTAATGAAAAATGAAAATTTTTACAGGAGTAGTTACAAGTAAAAAAATGATGGATACCGCAACGGTTGTAATTGAAAGAGTTGTGGTTCATCCCTTATACAAAAAAAGGGTAAAGCGGACAAGGAAACTGCACGTTCATGATGAATTGGGTTCCCAAGTTGGTCAAAAAGTTAAGTTTGTTGCGAGTAAACCTTACAGTAAGACTAAAAGATGGAAACTTATTGAGATAGTTAATAGCGCAAAGGGCAAACCTTCGTCCCGAGCTCAGGTCGAGGGAGGGCAAAGGGCAAAAGAAGAAAGATAAAACTATGTTCTTTGCGCTTTGTACTATGTTCTTGAACAAAGTGAATATATGATACAGCTAAGAACAGTTCTAACGCCGGCAGATAATGCAGGAGCGAAACGATTAAAAGTCATAGGGATTTCCCCGAAAATTGGGAAGACTGCAACGTTGGGAGATATAGTCCGCTGTGTAGTTGATGGGGCCGATCCAGGCGGCGCAGTTACCGATAGTGAGTTAGTCCAAGTGCTTATTGTGAGAACGAAAAAGGAAGTTAGAAGAAGCGATGGAAGTTATGTTCGTTTTGACGATAACGCGGGAGTTGTAATAGACAAGCAAGGTCTTCCTCGTGGAACGAGGATGTTAGGACCTATTGCCAGAGAAGTCAAAGAAAAAGGATACACAAAAATTGCATCGCTTGCCAGGGAGGTTGTGTAGAGAGGACGTATAAGTCCTATAAGTTTTATATGTTAAAATTCAAGATTGGAGACAAAGTAAAAATAACTGCAGGAAAAGATACTGGACGCGAAGGGATGATAGAGAAGATTTATCCTAAAGAGGCTAGAGTTATTGTACCTGGAATAAATCTTTACAAAAAACACGTAAAAGCTGTCCCGGGACAAAAAGGAGGAATTTATGATATCCCTCGCCCACTCCCATTTTCCAAAATTGCAATTATTTGTCCAAAGTGCGGTAAGGTTACCCGGGTAGGATTCAAGTTTGCAGATGATGAGAAAGTTAGGGTTTGTAGAAAGTGCAAAAGAGAAATTGACACAGGAGCAAAAGGTAAGAAGGAAAGGAAAAAATAATTTATATGGGAAGGTTACAGGAAAAGTACGAAAAAGAAGTAAGAAAAGTTTTGTCCGAAGAATTCGGCATAAAAAATATATACGCTTTGCCAAGGGTAGTAAAAGTGGTAGTCAATTCTGGAGTTGGTGAAGCTATCAAAAATAAGGAACTCATGGAGCAAGTAAAAAAGGACTTAGCCACAATTACTGGTCAGAAACCGTCTGTTAGAGAGGCAAAAATATCTGTAGCAAGTTTTGGTATCAGGCGTGGTATGCCAGTTGGATTAAAAGTTACATTAAGAGGAAATCGAATGTATGATTTTTTGGACAGATTTTTTTCAATAGTTCTACCTCGTTTTAGGGATTTTCGAGGGGTGTCAGGCTCAAGTTTTGATAAAGATGGAAACTATACTATTGGAATTACTGAACAGAGTGTTTTTCCTGAAATTGACATGGCTAAAACACAACCAAGAGGTTTAGAGATAACAATTGTAACTAACGTAGACAAGGTTGATCAGGCAAGAAGACTGCTTGAACTTTTGGGGATGCCCTTCGCCAAAAATGGCTCAGGGTAAACCGAAAAGGTTTATGATGTCAGCGAAATACTTGTGCTGACGACCTGCCTTGCCGGCAGGCAGGCTAAAAGGAGGAAGCATGGCAAAAACATCAAAAATTGTAAGAGAAACAAAAAAACTTAAATATAAGACTAGGTATCGTAATAGGTGTCGTCTTTGTGGAAGATCAAGAGGATATTTGAGAAAGTTTGGGTTTTGTCGGCTTTGTTTTAGAGAGTATGCGCATAAAGGAGAAATTCCAGGAGTAAAAAAAGCAAGCTGGTAAAACATTTCATCCTTAAATTAATATCAATATGGCCAAAAAAGTAAATAAAAAAGTGTTATATCAGGGGAAAGTTGTAGGGTACCCCGTGGGAGATTTTCTTATCAGGGTTAAAAATGCTAGTTTGGCGATGAAAAAGACAATTGAGGTACCTTCTACTAATTATATAAAAAATGTGGCAAAGG
>Ga0209431_10001936_pt1 | contig 16968 bp, 29 predicted proteins | sample RifCSP13_3_FD_184021 | JGI IMG/M metagenome (GOLD analysis project Ga0209431, IMG submission 184021) | Soil microbial communities from Rifle, Colorado - Rifle CSP2_sed 13_3 (SPAdes) (version 2) | ecosystem: Environmental > Terrestrial > Deep subsurface > Rock core/Sediment | place: Rifle...
CCGGCTCCGGCTACGGCTACGGCTACGGCGACGGCGACGGCGACGGCGACGGCTACGGCTACGGCTACGGCTCCGGCTAAAAATTAACAGATTATGAGCACTCACATTAATCGTCTTTTTAGGCGTAAAGACACTCTCTTGAGAGAGTGGTTTCTTAAAATTGCCAATGATGGTAACGGCAATAGTATTGGTATTATCCGACAGGCCCTCACCTGTTTACGTCTATTCGGCTCGGTTGAGACCGCACAAGCCATTAAGGCCGAAAATGAGAATCTAAAAGTACTTTTAGCCTTTATGGTCTCAGTCATTACCTGGGACCAACTATGTAAGTTTTTCGACCTTGACCCGGATGAGTACACTACACTAGCAAAAGTGGATGACATTCGACAAGCGGCAATTGAGGCTGGAATGGAGTTGGCAAGATGAAAAATCCGCATCCGGCGATGCTGTGTACAGATTGTAAGAATGTAGTGAGGCTAAAGCAAACTGGCTATCTTGAATGTCATTGTTGGCGTTGTGTAAGTGGCGTTACAGTAATCTATAATCGGCCAACTAAATGGCTTGATATAGATAATCTGATTGCTGCCAAATCTGAACTGGACTCTCTACACGCTGAGCTAGTCACACTATTTGGCGCAGATTGGCAAGAAGGAATCAGACAGTTTAGGGAGACGGTGGAGAAAGTATAGAATGGACAACACACTGACCTTTATCACGAAAATATTAGCCGATGGCGAGGCATGGATCACTAATGGTCAATATCGCCTATTCGAGAAAAATGGTGAGTATATCATTGCTCAGCGCGCCCCATTGGCGCGCGATTTTGAGCCTATCAAAGGATTTAGCGATTTGGTAATCGCTATTGCTGAATACGCTGAACTGGTAACCGCGGAATGATCTGTAAAATCTGCTCCGGCGATGGGCTTTGTCGTGCCTGCCTGGGTACGGGTAAATTTGGCGGCAAACCGTGCCGGGTATGTGGCGGGAGTGGCAATTGCCGGCAGTGTGGAGGCACGGGAGAGACGCATGAATTACCAAAAACTAGCTGAAAAAAAAGACAAAAAGGCACAAGCGCACGAAGTCCGTGCCCGATCAAATATTATCCGCGAATCCCAATGCGTCCAACCGTCAAAAAGGTGTGTGGCGTGGATTGGCGACAAAACAGCGGTCAGCGGCTGATGCATCCAGAGCAAAGGCTGAGTATTTGAGAGAGACATACTATTTACTTTTGAAGAATGACTAGCCAACCTTTATTGTTACCTTGTCCATTTTGCGGTTGTAAAACAATTCATATCTATAAGGCCGAGCAGGGTTATCGGGCCTTATGTGGCAAATGCCTGGCGGGTATTGGCAGAGCTACAATTTATCATTTGAGTCAGGCATGGAATAAGAGAGCAACGAAATGACTAAATTCATAGTTTGGCTAACCGCTGTTCTCGTGTTTCTAATAGCTATTGGTAGTTTCATCCTCAGTTACAATGCGCTATACCAGGTGGCACTATCTAATGGTATCAATGTGCAACTGGCCTATATTTGGCCGTTACTGGTCGATGCGCCATTAGTGGTATTCAGCCTGTGCGCTATTGTTGTTTACCTCCATAATGAATCCACATGGCAATTGTGGCTATTGGTTGCAGGATATGTAATAGCCACCATGCTGTTCAATATCATTCACGCATACCCGCAATTACTAACTCCACTCACTACTAGAATCATTGTTACCTGTGTGCCTCCCCTGTCATTACTCCTATCATTCGAGGTGTTAATGACACAACTTAAAAATAGCATCACCCGTAACACCAAAGTGCAAGACCTGACACAAGAGGTACAGCAACTAACACAAGTCATTGACAATCCGGTAACTGCCCGTCGCCAGCAGGTACTAGCCCTTAAGGACAAGGTAACACAAGTTGATATATCTAAACAGTTAGGCGTTAGCCTGAGTACCATCAGGAATGACATTAAGGCGTTAAATGGTAGTGGTAAAAATGTTTAGTCTTATCACCATCCTAGCCGCAATAATTATGATAAGTATCACAGTGATACTCGATAATATAGATGATCCGTTTAATGGGAGTTAAGATGATGATCAAATTTTTACCGGATGATTTCATAATATGGAAAGCCACTATGGGCAAGCCGGCATCAGTTATTCCTGGCTATGACCTGTTTGTGGCCGCGTCCGACCTAGTATCGGCGCATGAAGCCGCAATGGTTCACGAACGGGAAATGGTTCGTGATGACAATCTGGTTTTATCAATCAGCCGGGTAGCTGATTGTATCTTGGATGGGCGATAGTTGGGAGACTAATTGACTGGGTAGAAAGAAAGGAATCGTGGATGACAAAATTGAACAGGCAATTATGACAGAGCGCGAGGCATGTGCGCAGGTCGTCGAAAAATTGGCAGAAGACCGGCGTAAAATGGCGACATCTTTTGCCCTGACCCGCGAGCGAGTTGCTGTCTATTGGGAGATAGCCGGCGCTCTGGATCGGGCAGCGCAGTTTATCAGAGAGAGAGAATCATGAACAGAAAAGAGTTTTTTATCTGGTTGGTATACGCCGGACTGGGTGTTCAGATCACAACATCTCACAGGGCTATAATATCTATAGCCCTTTATATACCCTCCGACTCATTGCCCATGGATCTGCCGAAATTGGCCATAATGGCCAAAGAACTGATAGACTGGCGGTTTAATGGTAAACGTAGGCCACGGTGGATAAAGACTATACTGCCTAAAGACCACGAATTGTTAAATGGTTATCGTTAAAGGAGAAGACAATGGAGTACATTCTTTATACTGCAATAGTTATGTTTATGGTTGTATTCTTTATTTTTTTCATCATTGAAGTCATCATCCGAATCAATGAACAACTTCCTAAACTGGGTGCTACACTCATTGAATTATGGTTGGCGTATCATACAGCTCAGGCCGAAGCATCCAAGAGGCGTTGGGAATGACAGCACTCGCCAGTCAAACGCGCTTTATCTGGTCGGCCACGTTCAGCCACAATAATGGTGACATAGCATTACTCATTAAGTCGCTAACGCTGCTTGTTATGAGGCTAAATACCCTGACCGCACGGGTGGTCGTGCTGGTCGAATTGTTAATCGAGGCATTGGTCGGCTGGCTGTGGTTCGTAAACTTACCTGCGTATCTCTACGTGTGGTTTGCCCAGGAGTGTGAGGCATGGCAGTTTGCCGGGGTGGTGATGGGGATTAGAATTAGTTCGCTGGCGTGGGGATTGGGGGTAACTCAATGAATGAAAGAATGGGAGGAAATGATGTTCAAAATTGCCTGGGAAGCGATCAATCAAACACCAGTCTGGCAGTTAGCGGGGCTGCTGTTCGTTCTGTCGGTCATTATGCAACGGATCATAAACAAGTTTCCGCTAGTTTGCCAATCAGTTTACGTTGTGCCAGTACCCTGGGGGATTCTGTGGGTCAATGTGCTGGCCTATCTATGGGGATTGCTCAGCTATGTCCAAATGATACAACTGGCGTTCCTATTTTTGTGCGCTTACCCGTTCATGTGGTGGGCTAATTATAAATTCACTCAGGCAATAGTTAAGATATTCAAGGCTCATAGGATAAACAAACAGACAACTGGCATCAGGATTTGGGCACGGGAATGGAATGAACTGGTCAACGAGGATTTACCTGGCGATAACGTTAATAGCACTGGCGGTTGTTTTGCTCCTCATCTACAGGCTACCCGTAGCGTATCTAGGCGCTATCGGCGTCGTGATTACCGCTGGATTGAGTAGCATTGTTATCGGCGTATTGGGTCTGGTTCTCTATGGGGGGTTGGTCGGGTGGCAGTGGTTTAAGCGAGAATTGTACCAGACGAAGGCCAATAAGTATGTTCACTATCAAGACGGTTTTGGGATGCTCCATTTGCTCAATCTTGAGAATGATACCGTTGAGAATCTAAGTACCTTCCCCGGCTCCCATCATAATGGACGTTATGAGGACCCGCCGCCCGCCGCCGCCGCCGCGTGGTATGCACTGGTTGGTAAGGTCAGGGCCGAGTCGCCGGTCAATTTACTACCGTCCACTACTCAGCAGGAATCCTCACTTGACCTGCTAACCATCTTCACCCAACCGACACAGAGTTATGCAATTATCGCCGGCCAGCAGGTAGGCAAGACATTTCAGGCCCGGCGCATTGCTCAGCACTGGCTATCTGCCGGCTGTAAACCTATCGTTATCGGCCCAAAGTGGGACCGGGGCGAGTGGGATGGATGCGCCCTATTTGGCGGGGAGTATAACTTGAAGCAGGCAAACCGGGGCATGCAAATCGTCAAGCGGATAGCAGAGGATCGCCACGCAAATAAAGAGTTAAGCCACAAACAGCACCCGATTCAACCGGTGTTCTTTGACGACTGGACAGCTATCCGCGCACACCTGCTAGAAGAATCCGAGGCGTTTATTTTGGATGCTACAACGCTTTACGCCAGTGTGAATATCATCCTGTATTTTATCATCCACCTGGATACGGCTAACGCCTGGGGGGTTCATAAGATTGGTGCGGAACTTAAGAATAACTTTGTCAAACTTCTAATCTATCCTGGGTACGATGAGGCTGGATTGATTGATCGAAGCCGAAACAAGGGGTATTTAATGAGGCCAGGGGAAACTATTAAGAATAAAAAACCGATAGCTTTATTTGGTGGCACAGGTAGCCAACTATTATTACCTGATTTGGTGATCCAACCTAATGACCCGCAACTAATCCAGCCAACCACAAAGCAGGCTACCGTGCTAAGCACGTGGGATTCTGGCGAGCATGATATACCGACGATTGCCGGTCAGGTCTATGGACCCGGTGGTCGCCAGGAAGAGCTGGTAAAAAATACCTTGCGTAAGTTTAGACGGTTGTAGTAGTAGGTACATGTACTAGTACATTCCATAAAGTACATAGGTACAGAGGAGGACTCCATGCTATCACCCCAAGAAATACTTGACAAAGCGATTCAGGATTGGCAACCCGTAGCCGTTGTGTGTGCATACTCAGGCGGATATGACAGCCAACCCACTTGGCACATACTGACCTGAATCTTCACGGATTACCGCTATCGGTTTGGAGCATTGATACCAATTTGGCGGCGGATGGTTGGCGAGATTACGTGGCTGGCGTAGGCCAGGCGTTTGGGTGGAATCACACGATACACGACAACCGGGTTGGATTTGAGGATTTTATTAAATCAGTATCTATTGCAGGCTGCCCCCGCACAAGGGCCGGACACTCCTATGCTTACCGTTGCCTCAAAGATCGGAGCTTTGCGGAGTTGCTACGCCGGTACAAAACGGACCTTCACGATAAGGTTCTGGTCGTTGCTGGAGTGCGGCTTGCCGAGAGCGTGGAGCGGGCAAAAATAGCAGAAGCCGTTCGACGGTATGGGCATAGCAACCTCGTTTTTGCCAACCCGATTCTATACTGGTCGGACGAGGATTTAACCAGCTACCGAATCGAACACAATCTACCCGAAAACCCATTCTATAACACCGTCGGCGGATCGAGTGACTGTCAATGTAACTGGGGAAACTTCATAACCCTTGACACACTCAAAAGATACTCGCCAATATTGGCAGCCGGTAACGTCAAGACGTTGGATGATCTAAGCAAGGCAAATCACGGCTACGGATGGATGGCGAGGCCAGAGATCAAGCGAAAATGTTTGATAAAGATACTCTGGACTATGGCGAATTGACCACGCCGTTTTTATGCTCCAATTGTAGTCGTAACAAGCGAGCCGATAAAGCGCAGGCGTTAGAGTTCGTGGCATTGCAAAGAGGTCTATTTTAGAGATGGCAATGTTGGCGGCAACCATAGCCGAGAAGGCTCACGCTAATAGCGCAGCCTATCAAGCCCTGGCAGAATTAAAAAAATGGAATCCCATCAGAAACGACCTAGATGCGTATTTGCTAGAAGTTGCAGAATGGGTAAGGCAGACAAACCAACCCTTGAAGATTTTGGCCTAGATTAAGTAATGTTGATTCGTGCGTGTTTTGGCGAAAATTGGCGTCTGGTAACATCAAAGTATACTGAATCAACGTAGTTTCGGGGAGTATAAAATGTTGATTTGGTACACTGATTTTCGGGATATGTGATATGATAGTCTCAGAAAGTGAGATTGAAATGACATCACAAATTTTAGACGCTTACGGAAGATCAGTTGAAAGCCTCGGTATCTGTGCCCGATGTGGCGCTAACATTAAGTACATTTTCACTTTTAATGGTCAGACTTACGGCTCTGAATGTATCGAAGTCGTTACCGGTATCGGCAAAGATTACCAGGTTTTCAATGGCAAAGATTTGAACCTGGAAGCCAGCAAAGCTAAAAAGACCCAGGCCGAACTCGACCGGACTACCCGATTGGCTGCCTATGAAGTTCGCCAGCAGGCTATTCGAGAAGTTCAGCAAGCCAATGCTACCCGCTTTGAGGAAGTTGTCTACCTGCTAGAAAATACTACCGGTGATTTTTGCGCCTCGGTAGCCAACCAGATTAAGCGTGCTGAATATCACACCGAACTCTTCAATATTCTCAGCGACCGCCAATTTGAAATAATTGCTGAGATTTATGGCAAGGCTTTGGGGCGCAAAAATAGCAAGGCTTATGATGCCGGAGTTAATGAATTTCACGAGAAGTATGGCGAGAAGGAATGATGCCTGACGGTTGCCCCCTCTGCCAACAACCGCATACGGACCCACTGCAAGACCAACTCTGCCAATTGCGGCTTGAGATCATCAACTTGCGGCTGGAATTGCGGGACAAGTTGACTGAGGAGCGGATGTTGACCCAATGCCAAATCACCAAAAATTGGCGCGTGCCAACAAAAACTGACCCCGTAAATCCCACTGAAACGGTGGCGAGTCCCACTGATTCAGCTAACGGGGTTTGAGAATATCGGTTATAATGGTCTCAAGATAGAAATTAACAAAATCGGTACTGACGAGGCAAAGCAAGGAGTAACGAAGTGTCCCTCATTAACCAAATTCAAAAAGCCCGCAAAATCAATAGCACCATCTGCCTTACCAACGGCTGCGGCCATAAGCACGTGACGGCATGCCGGTCAGTCTCGCAACCCGAACTGAACTATCAGCAGGTAATTCAGACCACCGCCAGCGATATGATCGGCGGTCACAAAGTAACCGTTTATAGCATTACCTGCCAGCAGATCCGGGCCACCGGCCTGGTGAACTGCAAGGGTAATGGTCATTGTCACACGATATGCCAGCACGCCGTCAGCGGCATCTGGGCCACGGTTAAGGCACTTGGCAAGCACATTTCATTATGTACCACCTTTGCCGGTGCAAAACGTCTCCTGAACCTCTACAAACGCGCTGGGGGCAAGATGGTGAAGCTGGTGGGTGAAAGTGGTTTTGTTTTCGCAATTATTCATTAAAATAGGATGAAATGTATAAGCTTCCAGGTGAAGATTATCAAGGCGGCCCAATTAAGTGGTGCTCATAAATGGCTAAAAAACTAACCCCCGCTGAGCAAGCCGCACTCAATCAAGCTCGTTTCATCTATGACCACAAAACAGAGTCAGTTCCCTCTGTTGGATTCGATGCCGGCTTCGTGGCCGGACTGGCGTATAACCAGGCCATAATAGATGATCTGCAAGATACGTTAGACCGTGAACGAGCAGAGCGGTTGGCGTATCAGGAGATGATAGCGGGTCGGTTGCAGGGACTGAGCGATAAATTAAAGGAGCTATTATGACCCATCTACACTTTCGTAAAGCTGGCGACAAGGCCACAGCTGCCGCAATTTCAATAGAGGGGTTATGACTACACTCGAAGCCTCTATACTAGAATCCGTCATCCGCTATGAACGGGAGTCAGGCCGCAAGCTACCCGACAAGTCGTTTTATAAAAGTATCGTTTTAGACATACTCAGAAAGCAGAGAAAATATGAGTGTTTATCTAACCCAGATGCAGAAGTGTCGGTATGGCGATGATCCACAAAGGTTGGATTATCTACGTTACCACAGATTCTATTACCGCCACGAAAGATGGGGAGGAGCTAACTATCCGCAAATTCGGGGTGGCTAAGCACGGATTGGAGTTGATTAAAAATGCGATTGATAGGAGAGAAGATGCTTGCCAAATTCATTGAACAACTTGAGAGTGACATTATCAAGCAGACTTACCTGCTGGATAACTACGTCGGCCAAAAGGACTGGCGTAAAGCTGGTATGCAGCAGGAATATATCAACGGATTGTCCTATGCACTGCATCTGGTGCGGGCTAATTATGTCATAGCCCATAAAACCAAAGCTCTTCAGACCTGACCTGGTAATCCAACATTATGAAACCTAAATTAAATTACAAACCAGGATCGCAAGATTGCTGCCAAACACCTTTCTATGCCATTGAGCCATTATTGAAATTTTTCCCTACCTACTGGCACATTTGGGAACCAGCAGCCGGAGAGGGCAATATCGTTAATGCCCTTCGATCTTATGGGTATCAAGTTACGGGTACTGATATTCTATTGGGACAAGATTTTTTTAGGCATCAACTTACACACTGGGATGGCATCATCACAAATCCGCCTTTTAGTTTGAAGTACAAGTTTTTGGCGCGGTGCTATCAGTTGGACAAACCATTCGCCCTCCTATTACCAGTAGAAACACTTGGAGCCAAAAGTGCTCAAGTGTTATTCGAGGAATTTGGGATTGAGATAATCTTACTGAATAAAAGAATTGATTTCAAAATGCCAAATAAGGGTTTTGGTGGTTCTGCTCAATTTCCTACAGCGTGGTTTTGCTTTGGCCTAAATATCGGCCAACAATTAACCTTTGCAAATATCATCAAGCGTCCTGACTAATATTAGTATAGCATCCAACCCGGCAGCGACTACCCAAGAAAGGATCTCTCCCCTGGTGGCAATGCCGGTTTAGATGAGGGGTGGCGGCGCTCAGGAGTCGCGGGCAAACGACGGAAAGCCGCTGCCCCTTTTTGATGAGGTGAAAAATGCTTGGGCCATATGAACTAAACAATATCTACTGTGGTGAGTGTTCGGAGCTTATGCGGAGCTTGCCGGATGATTCTATTGATATGTGGTTGACCAGTCCTCCTTATGATTCTCTCCGCACGTACCGGGGTTACACATTCGATTTTGAATCCATTGCTACGCAGTTATGGCGTGTGACAAAACCAGGCGGTGTGGGGGTATGGGTAGTGGGGGATGAGACGAAAGATAATTGTGAAAGTCTGAGTAGCTTTAAGCAAGCTATCTACTTTGTTGAAATGGGGTTTAATTTGCACGATACGATGATTTATGAGAAAAACGGGATGGAGTTTATTCGTTACGGCCATACCAAATACCCTGGCACTTTTGAATATATGTTTGTATTCTGCAAGGGGAAACCCGAAACATTTAACTTAATTCGGGATAGGAATAACATTCATTCTGGCTCGACTATGACGGGGTCGCTTCGCAGTCCAAATGGCACAATGAAATTTAGCCACTCTAATGGTAGGAAAGTTGGTAAATTCGGGAGTAGGGGTAATGTCTGGCGTTATAATGTAGGTTATATGCAGGATTCAAAAGATAAAGAATCCCATGACCACCCCGCCATCTTCCCCGAAGCCCTGGCCCGTGACCACATCATTTCGTGGTCGAATCCCAATGACATCATTTTGGACCCGATGTGTGGAAGTGGCACCACCTGCAAGATGGCTCACCTATTAGGTCGCCATTATCTCGGTTTTGAAATCTCAGATGAATATTGCCAACTTGCAAAGCATCGGGTAGCTAATGTCGAGATGCAGCCATTCTTGATACTGCCAACCAGTACAGAAGTAAAATCTGAACAATTGGAGATATTTCCATCCACGGAGGCATAGCATGAGAATCTTAACACCATCCGAACAACGCGAGATTGAACAACGACGGCGTGATATTATCAATATCGGTAGCTATCATACTGTGAGAATGGCTATTACGCCAAAGAATTATGAACTGTGGCTCAATATCCTTGATTTAGCCTTACGCCACAATGATATTATGAGAACGGAGTGGCTGGAACAAATTAGCGCAGGCAATAGTACTGCCTGGGATAATGTACCTGCTGAGGTACGAGATAAACTGAGGCCGAAATAAAATGTACCAACAAACTATTGACGGCTTACGAGAATTTGCACAGAATGGTGGCGGGCATTACTTTCTAACACCCGCCGAAGTGGGCGATGTTATCGCACTTATCGACAACGTCTCTGCCTTCGCCACCCAACTCGCCCGGCGTGATACCCCTGACCGCGAACTTAAACAGTCGTTCGATTCGTCCTACTGTGAGGAACGGTTGCGGATCATTAGGGAGAATAAAAGGGGACAGCGGGTCATATCGGTGACGCAGTTAGTTGAGGAGGCTAATCCGATAATTCGCGCTTGATCAAAAACGTGATTGCTTCAGCCATAAATTTAATTACTTCGCGCAACTGCGCCAATGTCATGCTATCTATCTGCGATTCTCTCTGCACTGATGTTAAACGCACAAATGCCACAGCAGCTGGATGATCATCAAACCATTGTTTTGCTACCGGCTGCGCCTCATTTACTTCTAATTCCCGCGCATCACGCGCAGACTGTCCCGACAGCCACGCTTGCCAGGCAACTTCCAATTCCTCCGGTGTTGGCTGTAATTCTGGCCGGTTCCACGCTACGATTTTCTGGATTCTTTCATCCAGATCATAGATTAATGTCACCTCATTAAATAGGTCAATGTCATAAAAAAGCTGCATTAACGCTTTATCGAGTTCCATTATTTTAGCCTCGTTGCTGTAAATGTAGGGGCATATGGACTTTGCGCCGCCCCATCCAGATTGCCTCCACTGCTCTGGTACGCTCCCAATTCAATGTAATCCCCCGCCGCCAGGGCAACAACCTCGGCGACGAGCACAAACAAACCGCCAGGCAGAGCACCTACCGTATTATCTTTCAAGAGTGTTCCAGACCCTACACCATTTTTCCAGATGTTCGCCTGACGAATACCCGTAGCGTTGGCATCATAGATAGTACTTCCTACCACAAGATAGCGCCCCCCCATCCCAGTCGGGATGGTAATCCGAGACGTGTTTGAAACCAGAGAATGAAAGCCATCGTCATCATAATTCTCAGTATTCATTGTCACGGCTGTATGGGTAGCGTTGGTAAATGTCTGCGTGGTTGTGTCGTGAAGAGACACGCCATTTCCAATACGAGACAGCAGAATTATATCCCCACTTGCATTGAGAGCCATTCCCCTAATTGTGCCGGTAAAATTTATCGAACCATTTACCAGAACTGGGGAGCCCAATGTAATCGTACTGCCGGCCTGATCTCCCTTTATGTCATTAGTAGTACCCTCTATCTGTCCTCCCTCAATTCCAATTGAGACAGTAGCAAGTGAGTTCTGTAACCCATATGTCGTCGTACCACTGGTACAGGTGATTTTAGTCCCGTTGATAATCCTATGTCCGGTCCCGGCATAAATCCAAACTCCATATCCCGTAGTTGGAGCCCCTGACGTTTTCTCGACAACAACATTATCTAGCGTGAAATTGTTGGCGTTTACCTGAAAACAACCCGACACTGTACCCGCCCCGGTATGTCTGATCGTGCAATTGCGGAACGTGATATTGGCAGCATTGACGAAAAAAGCTGCATTATTTGTTATAGAATTTGTAATAATAGTTGATTCGGGAGACTCTCCCTCGATAGTAAGTCCAATATCAACAAGAGTTTCCAGTGCTGTAAGCGAGTAAGTACCAGGAAACAGATGAATTAAATCACTGGCCGCTGCTGCTGCAATTGCATTGCTAAGAGATGAATATTTTATCCTGAGACCATCAGTTCGATATAGCCACACACCTCCGCTGATGCCAATTGCATTTTGAGCAATCAAGTTCCCAGTGGAGTCTGAATTCCATCCGTTTATTGTACCAGCCGTAACTGTAATAGTGGAGATTATAATAGGGTGCTGAAAAAGGTTAATTGTGACTGAGGCGTGATTGCTAAAAATAGCTGCGATTGATCCCTGAATTTTGCCGCCATAGATATTTGTAGTACTAGCAGCCGTGTCAGCCAAAATACCATATTCACTTGAGGATATATCCACGTCATAGAGGTTTATTCCACCACCGCTACCATAAATGTATAGACTAACGGCATCTGTTGGCAAATTAGTTTTGGTGAGTGTTACATCTCTCAACGTAATGTTTTTATTAGTTTTAATACAAGCAACTGTTGCTGCTCCAGTTGAGCTGTTAGTAATCGTCAAGTTTTGAAATGTTACCCCATGTGCAGTTATATCTATCGTAGATGTAACTGATGTTGCACCATTTATAATCGTACCAGTTCGGCTACTTCCAACAATTGAAATAGCTATGGTAATAATCAGATCCTCGGTGAAGATTTCCGCATCCAGAATAATAACATCGCCAGCGCTCGCGGCGGTAATTGCTGCCGCGATTGTTGTATAATCCGCATCTGGGTCAGTAGACGAGACGGTTAGGACGTGGGCAAACGGCCAGCCACCGGAGGAGGATTCATCACTCCAAACCATACGTCTATCTGAGATGTCATTGTCGTCCGAATTGTCACTCGCAAACACAATGGATGTCTGCGGATTGGCGATTCTCACAGTAGATAGCCAAAACGCGCCAGCCGGCCATGGGGGTTCGGGAGGCGTGGAGGCAACCGCGACCGCCGTCCCATTAACTTTTTGCAATGTGTTAGCCGAATCGATGTACAGACCCACCAACCGATGCTCACCACTTGACGGCTGATTACTGGCCAGGTCAGTACTAGTACTGACAAATGTTTTACGAGCGCCAAGATAGGGATAATCACCCCCTTCTACATTGACAATTAGGCCGGTTGAATCGGGATAGGTCGCCAACGGTGTAATAGATTTGGGGTATATCCACATAAATAGCCGCCCGCCCGGTTGCAGGTCGTGAGCAGCAACTGCCTGATAATTGCGGTTGTCGGTGGCTGTCTGCCTGAGTAGCGGGTCATCCTCCAATACCTGCCATTCAAGGTTATCATCCGTTTTTCCGACATAGACGCCGAGTCCCAATTCTGGCACAAGTTTCTCACATCGTGCCCGACCTACACCGCCCGACCCAAAGAATTGAAAATAGACCCGCTTGTTATTCTCGTCAGCCCAGATGGAGCCGGTAGTGCGCGAACCGTCCGAGGCACATAGGACGGCCCGGTAGCGTGGCTTTTCATCGGCCTTTTTATTTTGCTGTTCCCGGCGACGCAGGATTACATCACGTTCAATTGGCATTATCTTATTTCGCGTACTTTTCTAAATGTGCTATGCTTGAAATAAATGGTCAAAAGTAAGCCTCCCAAAATTGGCAAAGAAATATGGTGCTAGCACAAGTACCATTTGGAGTGTAATTAAACGACAAACCTGGAAACATATTTAATCCCTGGTTTCTTGTACGCGCCTAAATGTGCTATGAACGTACATCGGTACAGGATCAAGAATAGGATTGCTAATCAATGGAAAGCCAAATAATTGCTTTTGGTCCATAAACATTTCAACTATCACCACATTATTGGGATAGGGTATCAATCCCTTACTCATCAAATCGCAACTATGAGATACCTGGTAGGTGAGCATCTCCCGAGTGACTTTGACATAATCAATCCGTGTTTGATGTGTACTGGTGGAGGGATACTTCCAGGTATATGTAGGTACATCGAGCGGTGTGGTAATCGTGTAAGGCATTGTGCAAGGAGCATCAATAGCTATATGGCTGATAATCATTGCGCTGGTATTCTCATTAAATTCTATCTGATTAGCAATTGAGTTAAGCGTATGGGTCCACACTTTTTCATAGCCAACGTGTTCTGAGTTGAAATCGAGATAATTTTGACGAACCGCGAAACGAGCCGCTTCACGGTTAGCGTTAGCCAAAACGAGATAGGCGTGTAAGGCATAACCAACCTCAAAGACACCAATTAACATAAATATCAGAACCGGTGTAATAATCGCCATCTCTACCAGACTTTGACCTTTCTGCATCAATCCTCTAATGTCGTGCTGCTAAATTCATAATTCTGGCTATACGTATCACTCATGAATTCCACATCATTTCCATCTGGTACAGGATCAGTACTACCCGTAAACGTAAAGCTTCGCGCATGTGCACCCACCGGCGTACCCTGATCGTCATAAACCACCAGGGCACGAGTAGCACTAATCAGGGTACAAGTCGCCGCTTCGTCGTAAGATGCCTCATATGTCCCTACCTGGATTCGATTTGATGGAGTGAATGTTGTGCCTGAGATAGCAAGCCCTACAGCGTAAACCTTAAATGGAGAAAGGCCACCTTGATAGGCCAGAACTACCTGAGTAGCCGATGGTGCTCTAATCCATTTATTAAAGTAAATTCCAGCGTCAAATGCATCATCATTATCTATGATAACTCTGGCATTGGAGGTAAAACCACCCCCACTGGCAGTAATATCACTAATAACTCTACCATAGAGAGCACTTAGATTAGTAACATTGTAACACAAAATTACTGTATTGCTGTTGAGTTTGGCAGTCCCGGAGCCATAAACGTTGTCTGTACCTTCAATAGCTGAAATGCCACCAAGAGTTAAAGCCACGCCAGATATGCCAATATTACAAATATCCAGACTATCCGATACAGTCTCTTCAACAAAAGCAACTGCAACCGTAGAACTTAAAACTACTACAGACACATGATAGCATAGTACTGCTCCCGTCAGACTCTCTGAAGTATTGGTTGTAATTGTTGTGCCACTCATACCAGATAAAATAACAGCACTGACACCGCCCGAACTATCTCGATAACCTAATAGAGCAGATGTTGAAGAAATACGGTCGAGATCAAGTTCTCCTTCACTGGCAGTCGCATCAGTTGAGATGCCCGATAATGCCGCTGGCGTGCCAGGTGTCACTGTCATACCGCTCACATCTAACACACAGCCATAGATTGAAGTGGATCGAGTATAGCAAACAACCGCTTTGGTTGCTGAGAGAGATTGAACTGTCGGAAACCTGCCACCCGATGCATCGACAACAGCCTCATTGCCGATTGAGAGACTACCCGTATAGTCAATCACCCGCGCCTTGATCTGACCGTCACCAGCATCAACATAAGCGACTAAGGTTGCTGATGCACTGGATACAGCCGCACCACTCGGAGAGGTCGGCGCGGCAATAGTCGGGTAGGAGGTTGGATAGTTACCTGGTATACCATCCGGCCCTTGCGCTTCCGGTTGTAAGACTACGCTAGTTTGGATGACCCCATTAAACCGATCCTCTGTATAGCCAAATCGGTGTGACACAGCGCGACAAACGGTCTTGATACCATTCAATGGCAACTCCCTTTTTAGTGCATTATCGGCCACTGTCCAGCCGTACCAGCCCTCCTGTGGCACAATATCAAACGCACCGATATAGTTACCACGCATATCAATACGAATCTCTTTGGGTGAGACGTTTTCAAGTGCATGGCGTCGGCCAACTCGTTCATTACAATCAGTTTGCCCCCCGGCTGGATTGAGTACTTGCTGCTTATCATCCGCTACCCCCGTACCACGTGGCTGCGGCAGATTATAACTAATCAATACCTCGATATAGCCCGGTATCATCGAAATAAATGGCGCACTGGTGGGATGTGAGTAAGTGAATCCATCCATATCCGCAAAGGCACGGATGTCGGTATTGTTGCGGGTGACATTTACGCCCCCACTTATATCGTTAGTAGTGAGTGAGAACACAGTATCCAGCGCAGCCCGTGCAGCCGTGTTAAGCATCTGGCTATCAGTGGATAGATAAAGCTGTCCAATACGGTTACACAGCAACTTGGCATGAATCCCGCGCTGGTAGGCAATGCCGTTGATACGCTGCAAAACAGTGTCTTCTGTGAATTCCAATACCTTGACACCATAGGTATTAGTTGTCAGTCCACGCACGTCACACACTTCAAGAAGAGTTGTGTCCCATTTGAGAACGTCATGAATACCCCGACCGACGCTGAGCCATGAGGCATAATCAGACCAAATAAGTGGAGCCGTAGTGGCCTCAAGGCTAACCGTACCGTAGTCGGTAATACTATCCAGATATTGCAGAGGTGAAATTACTTCAAACGAGGCGCGTCCCGTCCCTTTTTGCCAATCGTCCGTATCATTATCTGACCACAAATAGCCACTATAAATAATATTGTCCCCAAACGGGCCCCACATATTGACATAACCCTCTACGCCATCAAAGTAGTTTTGACACCAGATGACAGCCAGGGAGCCATCGGGAACAACCGTTTGGGTCAGTGTGCCGGTTAATGTGAGATTGCAGCGCCATTGACCAGAGTTCCAGTCAGCGGAGAGATTGTCAATGGTGAAGGACTGATAGGGCAGATTAGAAGTATTGTAAACAAAGATACATCTGTATGTCGTTTGTGATTTTCCATTGCTATCCACTACCTGGCAGGATAGCCAATAGGTATCCGCTACGGTAATTGTGAGTGTCGGATTCGCTGCCGTGGTGCTAGAAAATGAGATGCCCGTCGTCCCACCACCATTATGTACACAAGCCCATGTGCGACTGCTGATAGATGCACCATCGGCTATAGCATAAGATGAGGATGAATTGAGACTAAAAGCGATTGAGCCGGCAGATAGGAAACCGGCAAGATGTGCGCCGATAATCGCAACGGGATTCGGTTCTGTGGCGTAAGTAGTGACAAAAACCCGATCAAAGTCCTTGTAGAAGACGCCGCTTCTGATGGCCGGTGGCACGGGGACTATCTGGAAAAAATGCTTGATACGGATTACTTGATTATCGGCAAGCACCACTCCGTGCTCTGCTAGTGTAAGCGTCCCACTTACTTCGCTTCCAGTTATCGACTTGACGCGAATTAGCTCCGTACCTGTGGCCGTGTCCACTTCCAGCATTAACGATGTGCCGATGTTATCGGCCACACCAG
>Ga0209431_10001939_pt1 | contig 16960 bp, 17 predicted proteins | sample RifCSP13_3_FD_184021 | JGI IMG/M metagenome (GOLD analysis project Ga0209431, IMG submission 184021) | Soil microbial communities from Rifle, Colorado - Rifle CSP2_sed 13_3 (SPAdes) (version 2) | ecosystem: Environmental > Terrestrial > Deep subsurface > Rock core/Sediment | place: Rifle...
AGGGGCCCTTCGGCGACCACTTCGGCCACTACTCCGAGAGCGCGCCCTTCCCGGTGTTCCACGTCCGCCTCATCACGCGCCGGGCCAGGCCGGTTTACCCGGCCGCCGTTGTCGGCAAGCCGCCTCAGGAGGACCGCTACCTGGGCGAGGCCGTGCAAATGATGTTGGGGCCGCTCCTGCGCGTGCTCCACCCGGAGCTGCGTGGCCTCTGGGCCTACTACGAGGCGGGCTTCGTCAACTTCGCGGTTGCGGCCGTGGCTGCCCGCTATCCCAAGGAGGCGCTGAAGACGGCGTTTGGCTTGCTTGGCATGGGCCAGTTCTCGCTCACGAAGGTGCTGGTCCTGGTGAACGCCGACGTGGACCCGCGCGACTTCCGCGGCGTTTTGCGCGCCATTGCGCGCCACTTCGATCCGACGCAGGACTTCACGCTGCTGCCGCGCACCGCCTACGACACGCTCGACTTCGCCTCCTTCGAGATGGAGCTTGGCTCAAAGATGGTGCTTGACGCCACGACTAACGCGACCGCGCCCGCGACGCCCGTGCCGAGCGAGGCGGCTGTGGCGCTTGCGCTCCGGAGTCTGCCGGAGGCCCTTGCGGCGCGCCTCGGCGCGTGGGCACTTTGGGAAGACACGTTGCTCGCCGTCCAGGTCGACGGCGTTGGACGCGAGATGCTGGAGGCGCTCGTGGCGGCAGACCTCGGCAGCGTGAAGCTCGTCGCGGCCGTAAGCCGAGACGTGGACGTGAACGACCAGGTGAGCCTGCTCTGGGGGCTCTTTACACGCTTCGACCCGGCCCGCGATGTCGTCTTTCGCCGTTCGTCGCTGCGCGGCGCCTGGCCCTGGCATGAGGGGCCCCTGGGCATCGACGCCACCTGGAAGCACGGTTACCCTGCGCCGCTGGAGATGCCGGAGGAGATCGTGCGGCGGGTCGACCGGCGCTGGCGCGAGTATTTTCCGACAACATGATGGCGGACGCAGTGGCCTCTTCTCTTCGGCTGTTCCGCCATATCCGCGTGGCGGCGGAGGCGATACGGTTGGAACAGAGCCTGTTCGCGCTACCCTTCACCATGGCGGGCCTGCTGTTGGGTGCGCGAGGCCTGCCCGAGGCGCGAGTGGTCTTCTGGTCGGTCGTGGCCTTCAGCGGTGCTCGCACGCTCGGCATGGCGGCCAACCGGCTCATCGATCGGCGCATTGATGCGCGCAACCCCGTGGCCCGGACCCGCGCCCTGCCCGCCGGTCTCATGTCGGCCTGGGAGATGGGACTGATCGCCGTTGGCGGCGCCGGACTGCTTGTCCTCGGCGCTGCGCAGTTGAACCCGCTCTGCCTGGCCCTGTCACCCCTCGCTGCGGCCATCGTGACGCTCTACCCCTATATGAAGCGGTTTACCTGGCTCTGCCACGCCGGTGTGGGCCTCTCGCTCGGCAGCGGCCCGGTGGGAGGCTGGCTCGCGGCGACAGGCGCCTTCGAGTCCGGCACGTGGCTGCTCGGCTTCGCCGTCTTCTTCTGGGCGACCGGCTTCGACATCCTCTGGCACGGGAGCGACGTCGCCTTCGACCGCCAGGAGAGGCTCTATTCGCTGCCGGCCTCCTTCGGCGTCTCGGTTGCCTTCATGGTGGCGAAGGTCTGCCATCTGGCGGCGCTGGCGTGCCTGTTCGCCACTGGCCTTCTGACTCAAATGGGCCCCCTCTTCTGGGTAGGACTCCTGGCGGCCACGGCTCTTCTGATTCAGGAGCACCGCCTCGTGCGTCCGGACGGCCCGGGGCCTGGACGCTCCTTCTTTCTGGTGAACAGCAGCGTCTCGTTCGCGGCGCTGCTGGGAGTGGTGGGAGGGCTGTATGGATCGTAGGTCCGTGTCGGGTCACAACGAGGGCGCAGCGGACGCGGGCGCAAGGTGTACTGGCCGTTCGCGAACCGCCCCTACGAGGCTACATCGTGGCAGACCAAGGGCCCGCTAGCCAAGGTCGCCTCCCCCTCGTCGTCGGCATCAGCGGGGCGAGCGGCGCTGCTCTTGCCCAGCGCACCATCGAGCGGCTGGGCGAGGCAGGCCAGCCGCTCATCCTGACCATCACCGACCCCGGCCTGCGCGTCTGGAAAGAGGAGCTCGGCGTCTCCTTCAAGCAGAGCGTCGCCGGCTGGCAGGAACGGTTTCTTGTCGAAGTGCTGGACGTGCGCAACATCGGCGCCAGCATCGCCAGCGGCTCGTATGCGACGCGCGGCATGATCGTCGTGCCCTGCAGCACCGATGCGCTGGCGGCCATCGCCCACGGACACGCCGCCAATCTGCTGGAGCGCGCCGCCGACGTCACGCTCAAAGAGGGGCGACGGCTTGTGCTCGTGCCCCGCGAGACGCCGCTCTCCGCCATCCACCTGGAGAACATGCTAACGCTCGCGCGGCTGGGCGTCCGCATCGTGCCGCCCATGCCCGCCTTCTATCTGCGCCCGACCACGGTGGCCGAGGTCGTCGAGGCGCTCGTGGACCGCATCCTGCAGGCATTGGAGTAAGGTTGGACGCGCCACGCCCGTGATGCTGCGGTGCTCGAGTGCTGCTACCTTCGACAAGAGCTCTACGACGTGTGTCGCGCTCCGTGCTTACCTGATTCATGCCAATTATTTACCCTTCGCCGCCCAAGCATGTCAGCGCATGTTTGCGTGTTGCCTGGGGCTGTGGCACACTTGCTTCGAAACTAGTATCTCATCTGAGGAGACTATCCATGCCACCAAAGAAAGCAAACAAGACAGGCCATCTGGAAGCCATGTATCGGGAGATTGTCGAGAAGACCGAGGTGGCGCACGTCGTAGAGAACTTTGTCGACGCTAGCCTAAAGGAAATAATGCCAGTCATTCGTGCGCCGTATACCTACATTCTCGAAGACCGCGTTACCTATGGAGCTTACGAAGACCCCATCTAAGAAACCGTGGGGATGCGCTACAACATGCCGGACTGGGGCGAGGTACTAAAAGAGGTCCAGCAAGAAATATCGGCTGGAAACAAAGCGGCCGTCGACACCGTGCGCCGAAAATACCTCGCCCAGTTATATGCGTACACTGAGCGTAACGTAATAGCCTACTACTCTGGATTCCTGTCCAAGCAAGATATAAGCGGTCTCGATATCAACGACGAAGACAAGAACGGCTTCATGATGGCCGTTCACAATCTGGATCGCACTCAGGGTCTTGACCTTATTCTCCATACACCTGGCGGCGACATTGCAGCCACTCAATCGTTGGTATTTTACCTGCGCCAGATGTTTGGAAATAACATACGGGCAATCGTACCCCAAATCGCAATGTCCGCTGGAACGATCCTAGCTTGTTCATGCCAGTCAATCGTTATGGCTAAGCATTCCAATCTTGGCCCAATCGATCCACACGTTGGTGGTAGACCAGCCTATGGAATATTACAAGAGTTTCGACGCGCCTACCGAGAGGTCAAGAGAGATGCCAGTAAGGCTCCGCTCTGGCACGCTATTATTAGCCAGTATCGTCCAACGCTGCTTAGTCAGTGTGAAAATGCCATTCACTGGTCAAATGCGTTTGTTAAGGAGCAACTTGAGACCGTCATGTTCGATGGCGAGGCGAGCGCTAGCAATAAGGCGACGGCTATTGTAAGGAAACTCACTGATTATAGGGGCAATAAGACGCATACGAGGCATATTCATTACGACGAATGTGTAGGGATGGGACTAAAGATAGAAATATTGGAGAACGACCCCAATTGGCAAGACTTGGTTCTAACGGTTCACCACTGCTTCATGCACAGCCTTATGAACACGCCGTCATATAAAATGATCGAAAATCATCTCGGAGCCGCCTTCATCAAACGGCAACTGGTCGCCCAAGTGATGATCCCACCCGGCGGCCCATCGCTAATGCCCAGCCCTTAGTCGCTTGAGCGTCTGGTCCCCAGCAAAGATCCTGCTGCCTTTCTCCCCATCTCCGCAGCTTGTTCTGGCGTACGGTGAAGAGGCGTGGCCTGCCCCGTTCTGCCACTTAGACGCGACGGCCTAGAGCAACGCCCGCAGGATCCTTGCCTTCCACTAGCTTGGCTTCTGGCTGCTTTTGGTGTCGCTCTTCGTCCGTCGCTTCCTGACACCTGGGAACGGAGTGTTGATGACGACGCCCTTTTGGCAGCGCACTGGGCGTTTTTCTCTTTGCCCAAATGAAGCTTATACAGCCCGTTTGCGTGGTTGACTAGAGCGGAACCCAGGCGTAACATCCATCTGCTAGCGATGTTCACGCTAGCGACCGACACAGGCGAATGAGTCAAGACAGCGAAAGCGACAGTAGTCGGCCGAAACGTCCCTCGCAGGAGGGCCGATCGGCGTAGCGATGCGTCCGACGTAGTCCCGCGTTTCGGGACCGCGGCTCCAAGCACGCTGCCCATCGGCCACGCCGGTGGGCATTTCGGTGCCGAACAACGAAGGAGGCTGCGATGGAGCCGCAGGTCCTGACAGACATCCTCCACGAGGTCGCGGGCGCCCTCGATCATCGAGACGTGGCTGCCGTGCTCCACGCTGCAGGAAGGGCAGCGCCCGCTGAGCGCGGCTCGCTCCTGCTGGCCCTCACGCCTCCGCAGCTCTCCGCGCTCTTCCGGCTCATCGGCCAGGAACCGGCCAGCGATCTTCTGGAAGAGATCGCGCCGTCCGATGCAGCCCGCCTGTTGGTCCGCCTCTCCGAGACAGAGGCCGGTGCCATCCTCGAGGGCATGGACCCCGACGATGCGGTGGATGTCGTCCAGGAGCTGGCCCCGAGCCGGGCAGAGGAGATCCTGCACCATGTGAGCCGCGATGCGGCGCGGGAGCTCCTCGAGTTGCTTCCCTACGATCCCGACACGGCCGGCGGCATCATGACCCCGGAGCTCGTGGCCGTGCGGCCCGAGGCCACGGTCCAGGAGGCGCTGGCGGCCCTGCGCGACCTGGCCCAGCAGCTCGAGCCGGGATCGATCCAGTACATCTACGTGGCCGACGAGGCGCGTCGCCTGGTCGGCGTGCTGCCGCTCCGCGCCCTGGTGCTCAGTCGACCCCAGGTGCCAGTGTCGGAGGTGATGCTCACCGACATCGTCAAAGTGCGGGCGAGTGCCGACCAGGAGGCGGCGGCGCGTCTGCTGCTGGAGCATGACCTCATGGCCCTGCCGGTCGTCGACGACGAGGAGCGCCTCGTCGGCATCATCACCGCCGACGACGCTCTCGATGTGCTGCAGGAGGAGACCAGCGAGGACATCCAGCGCCTGGGCGGCTCGGAGCCGCTTGACCTGCCGTACCTGCGCGCCACCGTGGGGCTCATCGTTCGGCGGCGGCTTGGCTGGGTCATGCTTCTGTTCGGCGGTATGTTCCTGACCAGCCTGGTCCTGCGCCACTTTGAAGAGAGCATCCAAACGATGGTCTCGCTGGCAGTGTTCATTCCGCTGCTGATTGGCATGGGAGGTGTCGTCGGCTCCCAGACTGTCACTACGTTGGTGCGCGCCCTCGCCCTCGGCGAAGTAGCGCCGCGCCATATCCTGCAGGTGATCCGCAAGGAGATGGCCGTGGCAGTTCTGCTGGGGATCGCTTTGGGCATCGCCAACACTCTGCTAGCTTGGCTGATGGGCGTGCCCGTGGATATCCGCTACACGGTAGGCCTTACGGCGTTCGTGCTCGTCTGTTGGGCGATGGCCATGGCCGTGTTATTGCCCATTCTCACGCACAAGCTTGGCATCGACCCTGCAATCGTCTCCAACCCGCTGCTCACGACCATCGTCGACGCCACCGGCCTCTTTCTGTACTTCACGCTGGCCCAGTGGCTGGTCTTCGGACGCTGAAGCGACCCGCTATTCCTGCACCCGACAGGCCGATGCAGCCCGAACGGGGGCTGCCCGACAAGCAGTATGACCAGTAGCTCCGTGGGGAGCTACTGTCCGCCTCTCATCCCCATGCCACGGCGCGCGCCGCCCGTGAGGACCTGCTTCTTTGTCCATGGCCCCCAGAAGAAGTAGGGCACGTAGAAGAACAGCCGGGCGATCATGGCGATAGAAATCGCCCACGCGATGCCGTACTGCCCCAGGCTGCCTACATGGGGCAGGTAGAAGGCGAGCGGCTGCTGGACGCCCCAGATGGTCGCAAGCGTCACGAGCATGGGCACCAGCGTGTCACCGGCTGTGTTGAAGCTCTGCATCGCCACCTGGCCCACACCCATCGCCAGATAGCCCGCGACCTGAATGCGCAGCCACACAACGGCCACGCTGAGGAGCTCCGGCTCCTGATTGAAGATCGACAGGATGAAGAGCGGGAACGCGAAGACAAGGGCGCCGAAAACGGTCTTCATGAACGTCACATAGGCGGATGCCCAGAGCACCGTCTCCTTCGCTCGCTCCGGCTTCTTTGCTCCGAGGCTTTGGCCCACGATGATCCCTGAAGCCTGGCCCATTCCCTGGCTGCCCAGGTTGGCGAACATCTCGACGCGCCGTGTCAAGGAATAGGCCGCCAGAGCGTAGTCGCCGAAGACCGCCACGAGGCCCACCAGGACGATTTGGGCGATGGACCGCTCCATGCTGGTCACCGAGGCGGGAGCCCCGATGCGCACTAGCGTTCCCAGCATCCCGAAATCGAGCCGGTAGCCGCGAAAGCTCAGGTGCAGGCGCGATGTCCCCGAAAATAGGACGTGGAAGTTCATGGCCACGCCGAAAAGCTGGGCCAAGACATTGGCCATGGCCAAGCCCATAAGTCCAAAGCTGGGGAACCACCACCACCCGAACGCCAAGAAGGGCGCCAGGACGATGTGGACGACGCGCACCACCGCGGTGGCCTTCATGGGCGTCATCGTATCTCCCGATGCCTGCAGCGCTGCTCCGCTCATCATGCGGAAGGCCTGCGTGGCCATGCCGATGAGCTGGACTCGCATGTAAGGAGCGCCCTGCGCGATGACCGCCTCCGAGATGCCCAGCAGGTGCAGGAGGGACTCGGTGAAAAACACACCCAGCACAACCATGATCAGCGAGAAACCACCGCTGAGCGTGAAGGACTGCAGCGCCACGTGATTAGCGAGGGCGACATCGCCCGCCCCAACCGCACGCGATATCATGGCCCGCATTGCAGTATCAAAGCCCATCCTGCCGGTCATCATGAGCTGCGTGTAGCTCTGGGCAGCGCCAAGGCCTGCGATCGCCCGTGCGCCAAAGCCGCGGCCGGCCCAGAACAGGTCGGCCATCTGATCGGCGACGTTCAGGACGCCTTCCACCATCTGCGGCCAGGCCAAGAACCAGAGGTTCTTAGGAATGCTGCCGCTCGTGAGGTCGCGATCCAGCCGGGCGCTGCGACCACGCCCCCGTCGCCCACCCTCGTCGATCGTTTCCTCAGCGCTCGCCTCTGGGACTCGTCGCGGAGCCAAGCCAACCGCTACGCCGTTGCTCCCAGAGGACGCTCGTGGAGCATCCGGCATCACAGGGGCATGGCCATTCACTCCGCTTGCTGAATGAACGCCGTTCATCCAGGATGCCACGCCGTTGGGGGAGATTCCATTGCTTAGCGTGGCGTCATAGGCGCGCCGCCGTTCCGGATCGATCAGTACGGCGTACGCCCCGTCGAGATAGCGCACGATCTCGGGCGCGAGCGGATCGTCCGGGTTTCGGTCGGGGTGGTGCCGCTGTCTGAGGACTGCGTAGGCCTCAGCTAGCGAGTCGGCATCCGCGCCCGCGTCGACCCCGAGGATTTCGTAGTACGTCGGCGTGGCGTCGTCCGGCGCTATGATGCGGCCGTTCGTCGCATGGCGCTCGGCATCTTTCTGCTCCTGCTCTGTCTGCTCTTTGGCCATTGGGCGCAACCTTTCTATCTCGATTGTTAGCGCGCGCTCCGCATCCCCATAGCTCCACGTCCACCGGGACCTCCGAGGACCTGCTTCTTCGTCCACGGGCCCCAGATGAAGTACGGGAAGTAAATGAGCAACCTCACACCGATCGCCAGAACGATCGCCCAAGCGATGCCGTACTGGCCCAGATTCGCAACTGTCGGGATGGGGACAGCCCAGCCGAACAGCGTCCAGTCGGCCGCGGCGCCCGACAGCATGAGGGCGAGAGGCTGCTGCACGCCCCAGATACTCGCCAGGGTGACGAGCATCGGCACCATCGTGTCCCCTGCTGTGTTGAACGACTGCTGGAACACCATGCCTATGGCCATGCCGAAGAAGCCGACCGCCTGAATGTGCAGCCAGGCCGTGGCGTTCTGTATGAGCTCTGCGTCGTTGCTGAAGACGGACAGGAAGAAGGCCGGGAACAGCACGATGAGGCCTATGAGAACACTTTGAACCGAGGTGACGTAGCCCATGGCCCAGAGCACGGCGCTCTTGGCCCGCTCCGGCTTCTTTGCACCAAGGTTCTGGCCCACCATGATGCCCGCGGCTTGGCCGACACCCATGCTGCCCATGTTGGCGATCATCTGCGTGCGACTTGTTAGCGAGTAGGCGGCTAAGGCAGTATCGCCGAACGGTGTCACCAGGCCGACCAGGATCACCTGTGCGAGGGCGCGCTCCATGCCGGTGACGGAGGCAGGAGCACCGATACGGACCATGCGCCCGAGCAGCGGCCAGTCCGGACGATACCCTTGGAGCGACAGCCGCAGCCGCGATGTGCCAGCAAACAAGGCGTAGAAGTTCATACCCGCCCCAGCAATCTGCGCGAGAGCATTGGCAATGGCGGCGCCTGCCAGGCCCCAATCAGGGAAGAATCCCCAGCCGAACATCAGGACCGGCGACAAGACAAAATGGATGATCCGCGTCACGATCTGCGCCTTCATCGGTGTCAGCGTATCGCCCGCGGCTTGAAGGACCGAGCCGCTCATAAACATGAAGGCCATGGTGCCTGAGGCCACAAACTGCCAGCGCATATAGTTGGCGCCCTGGGCGACAACGCCCTCGCTCACCCCAAGCAAGCGCAGCAGGAAGTCGGTGAACACTATCCCGAGGGCCGCCACGAAGATCGACACACCACCACTGAGGCCAAAAGACTGTACTGCGACGTGGTTGGCCAGGGGCATATCGCCCGCGCCTACCGCTCGCGCCACCATGGCGCGTGTTGACGTGTCCAAGCCCATCCGCGCCGTCATCACCAATTGGGACCAGCTCTGCGCCGCCCCGAGGCCTGCGATGGCCCGCGTGCCGAAACCCCGACCGGCCCAGATGAGGTCCAGGATCGTATCGAGTGTCGTGAGAGAGCCGGACACCATCTGGGGCCACGCCAGGAACCAGAGGTTCTTGGCAATGCTGCCCGTCGTTAGGTCGCGGTCAACGGACGCCCGGCGGCGTCGGCCACCTGCGGCAGCGCCAGCTTCCGGTGCGGCAGTCCCAGGAGTCGGATGGTCACCCGCCTCCACCACGACTCCCTCATCCGGGAATTGCGCCCGCGAGGGTTCGGTGATCACGGCCGTGTGTCCGTTTGGGCCCCGATAAGCCCCGTCTACAGCGGCACCGTTCGTGCGAGATCCAGCACCGTTGGTGTAGCGCGCGGCGCCGATGGGCGAGTGCCCGTTCGTCAGACTCACGTCGTAAGCGTGACGGCGCTCAGGATCGATGAGCACGGCATAAGCAGAATCCAGATAACGGACGATCTCAGCGGCAAGCGGGTCCTGCGGGTTCTCACCCGGGTGGTAGCGCTGACGCAGCTGGCCATAGGCCTGCGCCAGCCCGTCGGAGTCGGCGTCCTCGTTTACCCCGAACACCTCGTAGTAGCTCGGTCCCTGCGCATGCTTGGAGGACCTGCCGTTTTGAGACTCGAGCGTTTCACCCACCAGGCTGCGAAGCGCCTGCTCGCTTATCGTTGTACTCATGGTTGACTCCTGTCTAGAAGGACCGCGCCCTCAGCGACCATTGCTCGGCAAGGCCTCTCGGCTCGACGACCGTCCCGGAACAGTCCAGGGCTCCTCGAGGTACTGAATCAGTTTCTGCTCCAGTTGCTCGCGCATGCGTTCCAACTTGGCGACCTTTCGAGCAATGAGCGCCAGTTGTGTCCGCGTAACGTCGACCGTTCGCTTCAGCCGTGACTGGCTTTCGTCGGACGATCCGCCTTCGTCGAGGGCGAAGGCTTCACCTTCAGCCTCCTCTGCCTCCAAGATCGTTCTGATCTCTGCCAATGAGAATCCGAGCATCTCCTGGAGCTCACGGATGAGGCCGACCGTGGCGACGTCACCTTCGGTGTAGAGGCGCATGCCCGATTCGAACCGGCTAGTGGGTTGCAGTAAGCCGCGCTCTTCGTAGAACCGGAGCGTCCGCTGATTGACTCCCGTTCTCCTGGCTAGCTCACCTATGCGAAAGTGACCATTTCTTGCTGTGCTGTTGTTGCCTGGCACTGACACCACCCTGTATGTTTATCTTTGCGTAAAGGTTAATCTTGAGCCTAACAAACAATCCCGTTCACGTCAACGTAAAACCTATAAAAAGTGGTGGGTATTCCAGAAAGGAGGCCGGTCCGATTATTGCGTGTTGGCCGCGAGCCTCAACCGCGATCGGTTGCCAGTCGCTTGCCCCGCCGTTCGCGGGCGTTTGCGGCGACGGCGCGCCGTCGAGGGGACGCCAACAGTGGCCCGGGCCAGTTCCTTTTGCACGGCCTCGGCGGCCTTGAGGAAAGCTGTCTGCTCCGGTTCCTCAAGGGACTCTAGGGCGCTTCGAACCAGGCGTGTGTCCTCTTCCTGGATCGTCTCCACCAGCCGTTTTCCGGGACTGGTCAGCGCGACGAACCAACGCCGCCGGTCTTGCGAGTCCTGGCGACGGTCTACCAAATGGCGCTCATGCAAGTAATCAACGAGGCCGGTGAGGGCGCTCTTGGGTATGGACAGCAGCTCGTGCAGTTGCTTGAACGAGACAGGGCCTTGCGTGGCGATCGTCGCAACGACAATGAGCTCGCGAAGGCTCAGACCGTGGTGCTGGGCCAGGCTGAGCTTGGTCCGCGCTACGTGCGTGAGAAATGAGAAGATAAGGTCGGGCGGAAGGTGCATCCTTGCTTTCTCGAAACTCTTCTGATTCTGGAACTATTACGGTCATCGGATAATAACACACGCAAGATGGATGGTCAATATCTCTGACGTAAGAGTTAAGGTCGCCGTTCGGCGCGATACGCTGCCCGCCGTGCCAAGGCCACGTCGTTGGTCATGAAGCCATCCAAGCCGAGTCGCCACATAGCCCCGACTTGCTCGGCAGTGTCGACCGTCCACGGATAGACCGCGAGCCCCACGTCGTGGGCCCGCCGCACGTCGTCGGCGGTCAACGTCTGCCAGGCCGGGATCAAGGCGTTGGCGCCGAGGGTCTGTACGGCGACTACGGGGTCCGGAGGTCGCCGGCTGTAGATGAGGCCCGTTCGAACTCCGGAGAGCGTATCCCGCACGCGGACGAGCCACTCAGGATCGAAGGCGATGACGTGGGTGCGCGCCGCCAGCGCGGGCGCCGCCCCGAGGGCGACGTCGAGCCGCTCGGCGAGTCCGGAGTACTGGTCGGGGCTCCCTTTCAGCTCAACAAAGAGTCGCAGAGTAGGATAAGGCTCCGCCCATTCGAGCACGGCCTCGAGGCTGGGGACGCGTTCGCCGGCGAAGCGCTCCCCAAACCATCGGCCCGCGTCCAGCCGCTGCACCTGGGCCCAGGTGAGGGAGGCGATGTCGCCGCTACCATCGGTGGTGCGGTCCACCGTGCCGTCATGGAGCAGGACCGGCAGGCCGTCGGCGGTGGCGCGCACGTCGAACTCGACGCCCTCCGCGCCGAGGGCAACGGCAGTCGCTAGGGCAACGAGCGTATTCTCCGGCGCCACGCTCGAGGCGCCGCGGTGGGCGATGACGAGAGGCTCGCCGGACAAAGCTAGAGGCTGGTCAAAATTACCCGTGCGGGCGCGGCATCGGCGCCAACGATCCGCAGCGGCAGGCACGTCAGCGTGTAGTCGCCGGGCGGCACCTCGCGCAGATCGAGCGCCTCAATGATCACAATGCCGGCACCGAGGAGCACGCGGTGCACCGGGAAGCCTTCGGACGGATACGGGTCAACCGAGATGTAGTCGACGCCGACTAGGGCCACGCCTTGCGAGACAAGCCACTCAGCAGCGCCCGCGGTGAGGGCGACATAGTCGGGCTGGAAGGCGTCCTCTGCCCAGAGCGTGGAGTTGCGGGTCTTCAGCAAAAGACGTGAGGGCCGGCGTTCACCCAGGGCTAACGCCAGGTCTGCGACGGTGATGTGCTGTGCAGTCTCCACGGCGACGACCGTCGCGGGCCCAATCATGGCCTCAACAGGCAGGGCATCGGCCGCGGCGCCGTCGGCTATGAAGTGGTAGGGCGCGTCGACGTGCGTGCCGGTGTGGAGGCTGCCGGCGAACAGGCCAACATTCGCGACATGGCCGCGTGCCAGGCTCATGGCCTGGCTCAGTCGCGGCGCTGGGTCGCCCGGATAGACCGGCATGTGAGGCCGAATAGGCACGCTGACGTCGTAGATGGTCACTGGAGATGGCAGGGAGCGATGGTTGGCAAACTCACGGTGGGGGGTTACCCCACCCCATCCCGCATTGTGGCGCGGCCGCCCTTAGCCGAAGATGCTTCGAGAGGAGAAGAGCCCCCGGACCCGCTGGAGGAGGGTCGGTGGGGCCGGCTCATCGGCACAGAAACGGATGAGGCGCCGGAGGTCCGCTTCGAAGCGGTAGCAGTCGCCGCAGGAGCCGCAGCGCGATAGGTGGCCGCGCACCGCAGCGACCTCTTCCTCGCTGAGCTCCCGGTCGAGATAGGTCTGCAGGAGCTTTCTGGTGTCGGTGCAGCTCATCATGGCGATGACCTCGCTGAAGCAGCTGCCTGCCGGCCAGGCAGACTGACCGCCGCGTTGCGGCGCCGCTTCTTGGGAATCTGCTCCTCGACGGGGCTCTTGACGTAGCCATGCTCAAGCGCGTACTGCCACAGCAAGTGTTGAAGCGCGCGTCGTCCTCGATGCAGGCGTGACATCACCGTGCCGATGGGCTTGCCGATGATCTGGGCGATCTCCTTGTAGGAAAAGTCCTCGACGTCCGCCAGGAGTACCGGCAAACGATAGGTAGCGGGGATCTCCTCCAAAGCGCTCTTGACTTCATGGTCCAGGATATCGCGGAGAACGGCCTCTTCCGGGGCGCTTTCGGGCAGGTTGCGCATCTGTTTGTACAAGTAGAATTCATCCCCAGTGTCGATCGTCTCGCGCTTGGGCTCCCGGCTCCGCTTCCGGTAGAGATTGATGTAAGCGTTGGTGAGGATGCGGAAGAGCCACGCCCGCAGGTTGGTGCCCTCGTGAAACTGATGGCGGAAGCGAAAGGCGCGCAGGTACGTCTCCTGCACGAGGTCCTCGGCGTCCTGCTCCTGCCGGGTCATACGCCTCGCCGTTCGGTAGAGCGCGTCGAGATGGGACAGGGCGTCCTCCTCAAAGGAGGGGCCTACGAGCAGAGGTGGCGCTTGGGTCATGAGCAACATCCTATGGTCTACAACTATTGCAGAGGCGCTATATTCCCGACTGGCCGCGGGAGTTACGGTCGATGAAGGGCTAGTCTCCCCAGTAGCGCTGCTCGCGCCACTGATCGCCGTCGAGGTGATAGCCGCGCCGCTCCCAAAACCCCGGCTCGTCCCGCGGGAGGAAGTCCAAGCCGCTGGCGAACTTGGCGCTCTTCCAGCCGTACCGCTGTGGCACGATAAGGCGCATCGGGCCGCCGTGGTCCGCGGGGAGGGGCTGCCCATCGAGGCGATAGGCCAGGATAACGTCGTCGCCCAAGAACACGTCCAGCGTCATGTTCGTGGTGTAGCCGTCGGCGCAGCGGACCATCACGGCTGCAGCCTCAGGCTTGAGGCCGGCGCGCTCGGTGATGATGCGGGATGGGACCCCCTCCCACAGGTTGCCCAACCGGCTCCAACCAGTCACACAGTGAAAATCCGCGAGGAGCTCCACCGTTGGTAGCGCCAGGAACTCCTCCCACGTCAGGGCGAGAGGATTGCTCACAAGACCCTTGATCTGCAGACGCCAGCGGGCTAAGTCGACGTCAGGCGGCTCGGTGATGCCGAGGACGGGGAACTTCTCGGTGAGGACCTGGCCCGGGGGCACACGCTGCTGCCGCAGAGTGTCGGAGCTGACGATGCGCTGCTTCTTTTCGATCATGATAAGGGTCAGTGGCTGCCGACCTTGCTTATCATGTAGTGTAGCCAGCAGAGAATGACGTATCAACCCAGGCCAGGAAGCCGCGCCTTCCCTATTACCATGCTCGAGTACCGATCGCAGGGCCGCGCACCCTCCCGGCGACGCTTGGCGCCGACATGTTGAGCGCCCCTACCGGCCGGATGCCACCACACCACCAACGCCCACGTCGCCCCGTGACGCGCCTCGCCAACCTGCTGGTCATCGCGCTGCTCATGGTGGGCTGCGCCGCCGAACGCCCCGTCACAGCTACGCCCACTGTCCTCGTCCCTGAGGCAACGCCGACGCCGACGGCAACCCCTACACCATCTGCACCGATTTGTCCCTTGTCGGGCGCCGGTCCACTCTCAGGTCTTAGTCAGCCTATCGTCCAGGAGCTCTCGCTTGGCCCCGAGGAGACCTTCGAACTGGTGCTCGGCATCGATCCGAATTTGACCGGCGAGGTGCGTTACCAGGTGCAAGCGGAGTCCCCCATCCAGGCCGCCCTAGAGGGGCCGAACGGCCAGCGGCGCGACCTTGATGGCGTTTCGGGCTCCTTTCAGCCCTGGCAGGCGGGGCGCTACCGCCTGGAGCTAACGCGTGATGCGGCCGAGGCACGAGGCATCACCTTGCAGGTGCAGGCCGTACCTGAGCGGCAGGTCATTCTGCCCTACGCCACCGAGCTCGGCCAAAACCCGCAGGTGCTGCGTGAGCTGACGACACCCGGCCTGCGGCTGCTGCGCCTGGAGGTGCCGGCGGGCAAGTCTCTGGCGCTGAACCTGATGGTGCCGGCCGGCAGCGAGAGGATCGGCTATACCATCGTTGTCGCACAGCCGGGAGGGCTGCTCTTCGTCCTACTGGGGCCCGATCATACCCGGCTCGACGAGGCAGCGGTGTGCGGTGTCTATCAGGGAGGGGTTTCGCTCTCTGAGCCCGGGCCCTACGTGCTGCTCCTCGATAACAGCGACGCGGACTCAGCGCGCGCGGTAAGTCTGCTGGTCCAGATGGAGGCGACGCTGATAGACGCCTCGCCCATCCCGACCGTCACGGCGAGCGCGACCCCGGCGCCAAGCCCCATCGGCACAGCCAGCCCGAGCCCGACCGTGCGGCCGGGCAGCACCGCGACGCCGGTGCTCACACCGACACCCAGCCGGACGCCCACGCCCACGCCCATCGTCGCGGCGACGCCGTCCCTACCGGTCAGCACGCTCAGCTTGTCGGAGCTGGGCGTGGTCGGTGAGCATTTCCGGGAGATCGCGGTGCCGCGAGGCCAGGCACTGCGGCTTGCTATGCCGCTCGATGAGCGACGAGTTTCTCGCGTGCAGTGGTGGCTTGAGAGCAGAGGGACAGGCGGCGCTGTGCGCTTTCAGGTGATCGCTCCCGACGGCGCACTGCTCGATCGCGGGGCCGTCGGTGTACTGAACCTCGGGGCGTTCCCCGTGGCGACAGGCGGCTCCTACGCGTTGCTCCTGGAAAACGCTGGCAGCGAGACGCGGACGTTCCAGTTGACCGCCATGGTCAGCGGACGGTGAACTGGAGTCGCCAGGAGTTCAGGAAGTGGGCGAGTCTGGGATCAGTCCCTCCGCGCGGAAGTGCTGGCTTGCTTCTTCGAACGTAAGGTCCGCCGCAGGCAGGACGATGTCAGACGTGGCGAGCTCGTCGTGAGGCACGGGTTCGCCCTTGCGTACCAAGGACAGGAGCTGGGCGTAAAGCCTGGTGTAGCGCGCCCTATCTCCCGCTGACACGGCGGCCACGACGGCGTCGTCCAGGCGGTCCAGTTCGCTGTGGGCGGAGTCTGCGAGGCGGAACTGACCCTCGGCGGCGATGCGCACTATCATGAGGCGTCACCCGAGCCAAGCTGGCGCTGGGGCTCCGGCGCGCCGAGCTGGCGTTTCATCGCCGCCAGCTCCTCGTCCACGGCCTGCGCCGCGCCGATCTTCGCAAGCTCCCGCTCGACCGTGTCGCCGCTGGGCAGGGAGAGGTCCTCGAGGACCCCGGACTCCACCAGCTGATCGATGGCGGAGGCGCGGGCCTGGAGCCGCTCCGTCTTGTCCTCGGCCCGCTCGAGGGCCAAGCCGACGTCCGCTAGTTCCTCCGAGACGCCGCTGAGGGCCTCGTTGATGCGCACCTGCGCCTCGGCCGCCGTGTAGCGGGCCGAGACGACCTCGCGGCGGGTGCGGAAGGCCTCGATCTTGGCCTGGAGGCGTTGCTCGGCCAGGGTGAGCTTTTGCTCCTCGCCCATCACATCGTTGCTCTGCTGCTCGAGGCCCGTCAGCTCCGCCTGGGCGACCTGCTTGCGCTGCAGGGCGACGCGGGCCAGGTCCTCCCGACCGGCGGCGAGGGCACGGCGGGCCTGGTCATCGAGCTTCGGCACCTGGTCTCGGATCTTCTGCGCCTGCAGCTCCAGGCGCGCCTTGGAGGTGGCGACCTCGACGAGGCCGCGGCGCACCTGCTGCAGCAGCTCTCGCTGCCGCTCATACGAGTACTCCAGCGTCTGGCGGGGGTCCTCCGACCGTTCCAGCAGGTCGTTGATCTTCGTTTTGATGAGGGTCATGGCGCGCGAAAACAGACCCATTTGATGACCTCCCAGGGAGCTTTAGGAGTCTATCGTATCACATGGCGGCGTGGAGGAGGTCAGAGGACAGGCAGCCGTTGCTGCTAAACCGACAGCGCCTGATACGCGATGAGCAGCCCCAGCAGCACCAACACCTCGGCCGCGACCAGCAGGCTCAGCCAGAGGTTCGGCTCCCGGCGATGGTGCCACAGGAAGCGAGCGATGGCCTGCGCCTGCTCCCACGCCTTCTCGGCGTGGCTCGGTCCGGCCTGCCGGCGGGGCCGCCCCCTGGGT
>Ga0209431_10001940_pt1 | contig 16959 bp, 14 predicted proteins | sample RifCSP13_3_FD_184021 | JGI IMG/M metagenome (GOLD analysis project Ga0209431, IMG submission 184021) | Soil microbial communities from Rifle, Colorado - Rifle CSP2_sed 13_3 (SPAdes) (version 2) | ecosystem: Environmental > Terrestrial > Deep subsurface > Rock core/Sediment | place: Rifle...
TGGACGAGCACGAAATGCATCTTCTCGCTTCACATCGCGCGGACCCGGCGGGGCGCGTGCTCCGTCGAGAGGGCATCCAAAAGACGATCGATGTCAGTGACCTGGTGCGCCGCCGTGAAGGCCACTCTGAGCCGCGCAGTGCCGGGCGGAACCGTGGGCGGCCTGATCGACGTGGCCCACAGGCCAGCCTGGCGGAGGCGGCCGCTCATGGCAATAGCAGCTTCCGGCGATCCCAAGATGATGGGCACGATCTGGGTGGTCGACGCGCCGGTGTTGAGCCCGATGGCACTTGCGCCGGCGCGAAACCGCTCCGCCAGGTTCGCCACATGAGTGCGCTCGGCATCCAGGCCGGGAACGAGATCGAGGGCGGCGTCGATGGCGCCAAGCACGGGCGGCGGAAGCGCGGTGGAGTAGATCACGCCGCCACAGCGATTGGTGAGATAATCGCGCACCGTCTCCGTCGCGGCGACATAGCCCCCGAAGCCGCCCAGCGCCTTGGAGAAGGTGCCGATCACGATATCCGCCTCCCCGGACAGCCCGGAGCCCCCTTCCCCGAGGATGCCGGTCGCATGCGCATCGTCCACGATCAGGCAGGCCTCGTGCTCGCGCGCGAGACGCGCAATCGCTGCAAGCGGCGCGATATCGCCATCCATGGAGAACACGCTCTCGGTCAGGATGAATTTCGGCCGGTCATCTCCTTGATATTGACTCAGAAGCTCGCCGAGCTGGGAGGCGTCACAATGCCGGTAGCGCAGCTGCCGTACCCCCGCCGCCTGACAGCCGAAATGCATGCTGGCGTGATTGAGGCGGTCGGCGAAGACGAGAGGCTCGGCGTCGAGCACGTTGCGATCGAAAAGCGCCTGGAGCACGGCGGCGTTGGTCTGGAAGCCCGATGCCATGATCAGCGCAGCTTGCTTCTTCTTGAGATGCACGACTTTAACTTCGATCGGCGCGAACAGGTCGAGATTGCCGGTGACGAGGCGCGAGGCGCCCGCGCCCACGCCATAGGTCTCGGCCCACTCGATCGCCCGGCCGATCAGAGCCTGGTGGAAGCGAAGCGCGAGATAGTCGTTGCTGGAGAAATTGACGTAAGACCGCCCCTCGGCGCCGATGATCCGCGCATCGCGCGCCGCGACCGCCAGCAAAGAGCGCCGCAGGCCCTCGCGGGCCCGCGCATCGAGAAAGGCCTGGTACCTTCTTTCGCTCGCGGTCATGATCCTGTATTAGCGAAGGGCTCAACCTCCAGCAATCGCAACGCATCGCAAGTGTCAGAAATCCTCAAAACCGCGAATCCTATCAACGGCAAGGCGCGGCTGGCGCAGACCCTGCGCGAGCCTGAACAGGCGCCGGAAACCCGCCACGACTGGAGCGCCCAGGAGGTTCTTGCCCTCCTCACCGCGCCCCTGCTCGACCTTGTCGATCAGTCGCGCGCAGTGCACCGGCGCTACCACGCCGAGGGCGAGGTGCAGCTTGCAAGTCTCTTGTCGATCAAGACCGGGGCCTGCCCCGAGGACTGCAAATATTGCGCGCAATCCGCCCATTACGCCAAGACCACCGGCCTCAAGCGCGAGACGCTGCTCGACGTCGACGACGTCCTTGAGAAGGCGAGGCTCGCCAGGGCGGCGGGGGCCACCCGGTTCTGCATGGGCGCCGCCTGGCGCGAGGTAAAGGACGGGGAAGCCTTCGATAACGTGCTCGCCATGGTGCGCGGGGTGCGGGAGCTCGGCATGGAGGCCTGCGTCACTCTCGGCATGCTGAGCCAAGCGCAGGCCGATCGCCTCGCCGAAGCGGGTCTCACCGCCTACAATCACAATCTCGATACCTCGCCCGAGTTCTATGGCGAGATCGTCACCACGCGCACCTACCAGGACCGGCTCGACACGCTCGCGCGCGTCCGCAAGGCCGGCGTCGAGGTCTGCTGCGGCGGCATTATCGGCCTGGGCGAGAGCATTGAGGATCGGGCGCGGCTGCTGCAGACCCTGGCCAATCTCAGTCCCCATCCGGAAAGCGTGCCCATCAACGCGCTTGCCGCCGTGCCCGGCACGCCGTTAGGGGATCAGCCGCCCGTCGATCCGCTCGATCTCGTGCGCATGGTGGCGGCGGCGCGCATCATGATGCCGCTGTCGCGGGTCAGGCTTTCCGCAGGGCGGCGCGCGCTCACGAAAGAAGCGCAGATCCTCTGCTTCCTCGCCGGCGCCAATTCGATCTTCTACGGCGACAAGCTGCTCACCACCGCCAATAACGACGCGGCCGACGATCTCGCCCTGATCGAGGAGGCTGGCCTCAGCGTTCAGGCGCCCTCCCCTGCGGAATGAGCTAGCGCCGCAGCTTGGGCGTCTCGCCGGGGTTGGTGTAGTAGGTGATCATCAGCATCGACATCAGGATGGCGGCAAACAGGCCAGCCAGGGTTCCGATCCACACCGGTGAACCGGAAAGATCGCCGCGCTGCGCAAGTTCGAGCGCCGCGGCGCTGGCCGCCAGCGACGCGACCGCGGCGAAAACGATCACCAGCATCGGCGTGCGGGAATCGTCGGGTCCCAAGCCTGCTCCGCGCGACAGAATGAAATTTCGTACGACCGCGCCGACGATGGTGCCGAGGAAACCGGCGAGAATCGCCAGGGTCAGTCCGCCAACCGAGGTACCGAGGCCGAGCCCGACCAGCGCGCCGACCGCGGTTCCAATCAACAAAACAATCAATAGGCTTGCTGAGGTCATTCTCTTGCCCCCCCTTTTTGGCTCGGTTCCGTTCGCCAAACCGGCCTTGCTCTCCAGGCGTCGAGTATGCCTCAAGCCCAAGACCGGGAAAAGCAAGGAACCGGGGTCGGGCGGGAAGGCAGCTTGCGTTCGGCTCAAGCCAGCGCTAGGCAAGTCCCTCACCTTCTTAAGCCTTCCCACCTCATGTCCCGCATCGTCTATGTGAACGGCAGCTACGCCCCTGAGGAAGAGGCGAAGGTCTCAATCTTCGACCGCGCCTTTCTCTTCGGCGATGGCGTCTATGAGGTGACCGCGGTGCTCGACGGGCGGCTCGTCGATTTCGAGCCGCATCTGGCGCGGCTCGACCGCTCGCTCAAGGAGATCGCCCTTCCTGCCCCTCTCGGTCACGACGATTTGCGCAGGCTGCACAGTGAGCTGATCCAGCGGAACAGGGTCGAAGAAGGCATCGTCTATCTTCAGATCACCCGCGGGAGCGCCGACCGCGACTTCGCATACCCCGAGAAGACCGTGCCCAATGTGGTCGCCTTCACCCAGAGCCGGCCGCTGATCGCCAACCCTTACGCCGCAACGGGAGTGAAGGTCGTCACCATCCCCGACCTCCGCTGGAAGCGGCGCGACATCAAGTCGACGTCGATGCTGGCGCAAGCCATGGGCAAGCAGGAAGCCAAGCTCAACGGCGCTTACGAGGCCTGGATGGTCGAGAATGGCCATGTCACCGAAGGGACCTCGTCCACGGCCTTTATCCTCGATGCCGAGGGCGTGGTCCGCACTCAGCCGCTTGGTTATCACATCCTGCCCGGCGTGACCCGCCGCGCCGTGCTCCGCCTCGTGGCACTGGAGGGCGTGAACCTCGAAGAGCGTCCCTTCAGCGTCGCCGAGGCGCTGTCCGCGCGCGAGGCCTTCATGACCGCGGCCTCGGCCTTCGTGCTGCCGGTGGTCGAGATCGACGGCGTCGCCATCGGAGACGGGCGCCCGGGCCCGGTCGCCGGTAAATTCCGCGCCCTCTATATCGAGGAGGCTCGGAGATCGTGATGTCACCGCGTTCTGAGGTCGCGGTGAGACGGGTCGTGGCGCTGATGAACGCCGGCGCCGGCGCCTTCAGCCAGACGCTCGCCGAGGACGTCCGCAACGATCTTGCCATGGCCTTTGCGCAGCGTGATGTCGCCGCAGAAATCAAATTTGTCGACGGCGAAGGGCTAAAGGACGCCGCCGAGCGGGCGCTTAAGCAAGCCCAACGCGGCGAGATCGACGCCATTGTCGTCGGCGGGGGCGACGGCAGCATGCGCGCCGCGGCGAGCGTGCTGGCCGGAACCGGCGTCCCGCTCGGCGCGATCCCCCTTGGCACGCTCAATCATTTCGCCAAGGATCTCGGCATCCCCTTGCAGGTCGAGGAAGCGGCGGCAACGATCGCCGCCGGACGCACACGCGTCGTCGATCTCGCCGAGGTCAACGGCGAGACCTTCATCAACAACTCGTCCATCGGCATCTATCCTTACATGGTCATCGACCGCGAGCGGCGGAGAGCAACCCACAAGCTCGCCAAATGGATGGCCATGGTGCCGGCTTTCTTCCGCATGATGCGCCACTTTCCGCGGCGGCGCTTGCGCATCTCGGCCGAAGGCTTCGCGCGGCCTTACCGCACGCCCTGCCTGTTCGTCGGCAACAACGAATATGGCATGGAGCTCTTCACCGTCAGGCGGCGCCAGCGCCTCGATTCGGGCAAGCTCTGGTTCTATGTGGTGAAACCGCGCGAGCCGCTGGAATTCTTCTGGATGGTCTGCCGGCTGTGCTTCGGCCGCATGGATCAGGCCCGCGACCTCGATACGTTTCAGCTTGCGGAGGCCGAGATCAGCGCCAAGACAAGCCGGCTGCCGGTGGCGCTCGACGGCGAGGTGAGGGTCATGCACACCCCCCTTCACTATCGCTCCCGCCCCGGCGCGCTCAGGGTCATCGTGCCAGGGGCCCGGCAAGAGTAGCGGCCGGAGCCTCTGCCCTCGGCCAGCCACGGCTTGGCGAGCTTTTGCCTAGAACGGGGCCGAATCGGTTATGCTCAGCGCCATGTTCGCTCGCCCACACACGAGTTACGTCAAGCGCAAGCTGATCGAGTTTGCGCCTGAAATCTGGCTTGCGCTCGACTTGCTGGCGAAAGACAGCGGCCGAAGCGTGCAGGAGCTTGCCGACGAAGCCTTTGCCGATTTGCTCGGCAAATATCAGCGTCCGGCCTCGTTGAAAGAGGCGCTCCGAGAGAGCGCGCGCCGCCTTCCGGCCAATGACGACGTGCCGCCGCCGCGCTGACGCGCCGTGGAAGGCCGATAATCCAACCATGCTGGCGTTACGCCTAACGGGACGCTAGAACCTCTCCACCTAGATTCGAGCCTTGGGGGTCGTTTTGGCGGAAGGGAGCATCGCGTCGGCAACGTCCGTGCATTTCGACGGCGCGGGCGCAAGCCTCGCTTGGTCGATCCCCTTCGCCGGCCTGCTCCTCTCCATCGCCTTTCTGCCGCTCCTGGCACCGCGGTTCTGGGAGCATCATTTCGGTAAGGTCGCCGTCTTCTGGGCTCTGGCCTTGATCATCCCTTGCGCCGTGGTCACCGGTTTCTGGACGGCGACGACGGAGATCGTGCACACATTCCTGCTCGACTATTTGCCCTTCATCATCCTACTGTTCGCGCTATTCGTGGTGGCGGGCGGCATCCGCGTCAGCGGCAATCTCGTGGGCACGCCGGCCACCAACACGGCGATCCTCGCCTTCGGCACCCTGTCGGCAAGCTTCCTCGGCACGACCGGTGCGTCCATGGTGCTGATCCGGCCAATCATCAGGGCGAACCAGGACCGCCATTACCACATCCATGTCTTCGTGTTCTTCCTCTTCCTCGTCTCCAATATCGGCGGCTCGCTCACGCCGCTCGGCGACCCGCCGCTCTTTCTCGGCTTCCTCAAAGGCGTCGACTTTCTCTGGACGCTGGAGGCGATGCTGCTGCCCATGCTGTTCATGAGCTTGATCCTGCTCGCGCTCTTCTATCTTATCGATCGTCTCGCCTGGAATCGAGAGTCGCCCGAGATCAAGAGCAAGAGCCGCGTGCCGCGCCACATCGAAATCGAGGGCTTGCACAACGTGCTCTATCTCATGGCCATCGCGTTGACGGTGCTTATGAGCGGGATCTGGAACCGTGACGCCACGATCCCGGTGGGCCTTGGGCTCGAGATGCCGGTCAACGGCTTGATCCGCGACGTCGTCCTCGTCGCCATAAGCCTTCTCTCCTGGTGGACGACGCCGCGTCCGGTGCGTGTGGAGAATGCGTTTACCTGGGCGCCGATGCAGGAGGTGGCAATACTGTTCGCCGCTATCTTCATCACCATGATCCCGATGCTCGCTTTGCTCAAGGCCGGCAGCGAAGGCTCCTTCGCTCCTCTTCTCAGCCTCGTTTCAACACCTGAGGGAAAGCCGGTCGAGGCCGCCTATTTCTGGCTGACCGGCGGGCTCTCGAGCTTCCTCGACAACGCCCCGACCTATCTGGTGTTCTTCAATCTCGCCGGCGGCGACGCGAAAGAGCTGATGGGCCCGCTTGAGCTGACGCTGCTCGCCATCTCCTCAGGGGCCGTGTTCATGGGCGCCATGACCTATATCGGCAATGCCCCCAATTTCATGGTTCGGTCGATCTGCGAGGAACACAGGATCAAGATGCCGAGCTTCATCGGCTACATGCTGTGGTCGGGCGGGATTCTTCTGCCGCTGTTCGCGCTGGTCACTTGGATCTGGTTCTTGTGAGGCTAGTCCTTGAGCCGGGCGAGGATCGCCTCGAGGGCCGCGACCACCTCCGCCCTCTCGACGCGATCATTCTCGCCGTGAAGCACAATCCGATCCTGCAACTAGGCGAGGCCGGCATCAAGGCTTTGCTCGCGCCCGACGGCCTGACCTACGATTTGAAGGGCGTGCTGCCGCCGGGCGCAAGTCACGCCCGTATCTAAGTAGGCTGATTGATCTCGAAACGCAGGGTTGGTTCGGCAAAACAACCCCATGCAAAGTATATTTGGGCCGCTATGGGCGCCTTAATGGCCTTCTCAATAGTTGCTCTGCCCCTGCCGCGGTTGCAATTCCGGCGGCAAGTTTCTCGACAAGCGGCTGATAGCAAATATTACGCGCAGCGGCCGGGGGAGATGTAGCTCCGACCGCCACGACTTGCCAAGGCAGGAGGACGCTCTGCATTGACCGAGGATCTCTTACCACAGCCCCGCCCGCGCTGGCGTCTCCTTAGCAATTATCAACGGAAGCCCCCCGTGGCGCATGACTGAGGAAAGAGGAGCGCCGAGGTCACCGCTGGCCCGGCGCTCGCTCCGAGCTGCCGCACCTCGCGGAAGGAGAGGCTTGCGGCAACGCACGAGAACAATATCACGCATTAGCCTGAAACCTTCACCCCACTGAGGAATGAAGCATGGCCGGCTCCATGCGGGGTTCGACTTCTAGCTCGCCGCTGGCAGCATGGCGACGACCGCCCCGATTTTCAGCTCGATGACCAAGCGGGCGCTGACATTTACCCCGATCGTGGGACCGTCATCGCTGAGCCCGATATGGTCGGCGAAGGTCCTGAGGTGATAGTGCCGGATGCCGGTGAGACGGAGCTAGCGAAAGGTAAAAGGGAGGATTCAGAGCCTTCGAATTGAGTTTAACGTGGCCAATGATTTAGGCTACCGCTCCGTACGGGGCTTGTCGGTAGTGATCTGCTGCTCCCGATCTGAGCAACACTGGATCACAGTGCTACTTCCTGGGAGGGTCAGCGGTTGGAACGGAGCAGTGGTCGGGGCATGGCACTGCCCCGACCACTGCTGGCCACGGAAACCCGCTTTGAGGCCTCGCGTGACCGTTTTCACGCCCAGCACAGCGACGTTGCAGCAATCGCCGCATCACTGGGACGCAAGCTGGGTGGCATCGACAGCGGCGACCACCTGAGCCTCGCCATCACAACGGAGTGAGAGTGAATTGTTCTGGGGGCTGTCGATATATGCAGTCTGGCCGGGATTGAGGCTGATCCGAATGCCGGCCGCGCTGGTTGCTTCCGCATCGTCAGCATTCCAAATCACCGCCTGAACATTGCAGTTCCCGGAGCCAGGAACATAGAAGGCGATTACCCGATTTGCTCCGATTGTCGTCAGAATTGGCTCGTGCGGTCGCAGATTCTTTTGCACCGTCTCATCGGCGCAGATAGGCGTGGTGGCAGCGCTGAGAGCGACGCCAGCCGCAGCGCATTTCAAGAAATGGCGAGAGAGCGGGAACATCGTGGACCTCCTTCTGGAGTCGCGCCCAAGATCATCTTGAGCTTGAGCGACTTGTAGCGCCTTCGCCCAGATCCACGATGTGGCGAACACCACGAGTTCAACACTTAAAGTGTAGATAAATCATAGACTTAGGTTAGCTCTCTTCACGGTGCCTGGTGACCCTCGTCGAATCATCCTCAAGAGGATGGATTACGCGGGTGGCCCTTATAGAACTTAATTGCCTTCTACTACCGAGATGGCCAAGATAGATAAAAGAGATTTTTAGCTCCGTCACTAACGAGCCCATCAGGGATAACGCCGGCTGGCAAAGATTCTTGAAACCCGGGAGACCGTCGTGGTTACTAACACGTCCGCTCTGACTTTCCCGATTGGCGATGCGGAGAAACCTCCGACGAATCTCCGCGAGGTAATTAGCGATCTGATATCCCTTGGACACGAGCGGGCCGCATCACGTCGGCTCGTAGAGAAGCTCCTGAACTTCGCTACCGGCGAAGTCGACATCGTTGAAATCGCCCAGACGCAGTTGCGCTTGCTTGAGGCCGACGACACACGTCCTCATTTTAGAATTCATCCGCAGGGCATGGAGGTCGACGTCGTCACCGGTCTTATTTACATCACCACGGTGGAAATCATCGAGGAGCGAGACAAGTCACGTGAATACTGGGGCAAAGGAAGGGCACATCTCTTCGAGTGCAATATCGAGGGGCAGACGATCCGATCGGTCAACCTCAGGAGCGACAACGAAGACGAATACCATCCGAGTGGGATGGTGCTCATCGACGGGACGATGTTCATGGCTATCTCGGGTTACGGGCCAGAAACTTCTGCCACGATTATCAGATTCAACGTGAAGGACTGGACGTACGAGAAGCTATTCCAGATCCAGGATCACGTCGGTTTGGTCGTCCCAAATCTCGATGAAGGCGAAATCTTCTTGGGAAATTGGGGTTGTCGCCACTATTACTGCACGGATCTGAAGGGGAACATAAAGAGCAAGCGCCCCACTCCATGTTCCGACAACATGGAGCATCAGGACGCTCAGTTGCTGAACGTAAACATGAATATCCTCAACAACGTCAGAGGCACCCCCAAGGGTGCTGAGATCGCGTGGGCGGATAATAAGGGAACGATAATGTTGTCGACCGGAGTTACAGCCGGTGGGAGGGAGTACTTCGGCCTCGACATATTCGATATCACTAGCTGGAAGATGCACACGTCACTGCGCTGGCCGTCCTCTCGGCACATGACGATTGGCGGGTGGCCACCTTTCGCGAATTCTACGTTCCTTTGGGTCGACTCTTATGATCGGGTTCTCGCGCTTGTCACCGACGAACGGACGGTCGAGGATACGTGGTTGGTGCTCTATACGCTCACTCGGCGTGGGTAAACGTATCTCAAGAGAGTGGGCGTGGGTGGCATGTCGTCAGGATTACTCCGTATTCAGCCCTAATGACCCCGCTACGGCCGAACTGGCCGAAGGCCACCCACTCGCGTCAAGAACGTTCTCGACCAAAACGGCTGAGACCAGCATCGAACCGCCAAATTGCCTCCCATTTCCCTTGAGCGGGGCGATTGATTTCGTTGTTGTTGCGCCGCGAGATGGTCAGTGGTCTAGCTTTAGACTTCTTGCCCTTGACCCCCCAACGATCCGGCACAGTATTGTCAGATGGTGGGCGCTGGGGTAACGCAAAGCTTTCTATCCTGTAGTGAAAAGGCTAACGCATTGGGGATGGCTCAACATGAATGACATAGACGAGCATTTCTCAAAGGTAGCAGAGAAGTACAACGACATCCGTAGGACCGATCACGAACCAATTGCGCATATCCGAAATCTGTTCTCCAAATACGAGCGTTGCGAGGCCCTCGACGTTGGCTGCGGTCCTGGCCGGTACGCCCTTCTCCTCCTGCGGATGATGCCGCAACTCCATCTGACCTGCCTCGATCGGAACAGTAATATGATCGCCGAGACTTCGCGTCTCTTGCGTGGTGCCAATATCGATCGCTTCAAGGCCGTTACTGCGGACGCGGCCGAGTTTCCCCTCGACTCGAACTCCGTCGACGCGGTGTTCACCTTCAATGCCATTCACCATTTCATCGTGCCCGCCTTCTTGCGGGAGACTCGACGTGTCCTGAAAGGGGACGGTACGCTTTGTATTTATACCCGCCTTCCATCTCAGAACTCGACCGGCATTTGGGGAAAGTACTTCCCAGATTTCAATACGGTGGAGCGGCGTCTCTACTCGCTCGACGGCATCGAAGCGGTGATTCGGAGCATCCCCGGCTTGGCGCTCGATACGATCAAACTGTTCCAATTCGACCGCGTGAGCTCGCTGGAGGAGCTCATCGAGAAGGCGAGGGCCGGTCATTACTCGACCTTCAGCCTCTACAAAAAGGAGCAACTCGAAGAGTGCATATCGGAGTTTCGAGAAAACATCATGCGCGACTTCTCAGACCCCGGCCAGATCCGCTGGACCGATGGAAACGTCCTTCTGATCGTGAAGATGGTTGCAACGCCTCTGCGTCGCCTGATTTCGTCCAAGGCGACATAAATGAATCGCAAAAAAAATGTTGCTCCAGCATCGGGTAGGCTGGGCGTGCTCCTGCCAGGAATGGGTGCGGTAGCAACGACTTGTATCGCCGGCGTCGAATTGGTGAGGAGAGGGTTGGGGGTGCCGGTCGGATCCATGACACAGCTGGGTAGGATCCGGTTGGGAAATGACACGACGCAACGAGTTCTAAAAATTCGTGATTTCGTCCCCCTCGCTAGCCTATCCGATTTGGTATTCGGGGGATGGGATGTCTTTCCCGACGATTGCTACGCCGCCGCCTTGAAGGCGGGAGTGCTAGAGAAGATTCATCTGGATTCGGTGAGGAACTTTCTTCAGGAGATCCGACCGATGCCGGCAGTTTTCGACCCTGCCTACGTGCCCGGATTGCGCGGCGGCGCAAACATCAAGTCGGCAAAGAGCAAGGCTGATTTGGCTCAACACCTGATGGAGGACATCGAGCGATTCCGAAGTGACAGCCGCGTCGATCGAGTTGTCATGATCTGGTGCGGCTCCACGGAAGTCTTTATGGAGAGAGCGGCAGTTCATCAGGAAATCAAAGAGTTCGAAGAAGGACTCCGAACGAACGATCCGGGCATTGCCCCGAGTATGATCTACGCATACGCCGCCTTGAAATGTCACGTCCCCTTTATCAACAGCACACCCAATCTGTCCGTGGATATCCCAGCACTCATGCAGCTCGCAGAGGCGAACGGGATCCCTGTTGCGGGGAAGGACCTTAAGACCGGACAGAGTCTTATCAAGACGGTGCTGGCTCCGGGATTAAAGGCGCGCCTTTTGGGATTGAGGGGGTGGTTCTCCAGCAACATCCTGGGCAATCGCGACGGCGAGATCCTCGATGATCCAAGGTCTTTCAAAACCAAGGAACTAACCAAGCTCTCGTCACTCGAGCAAATCCTCGAGCCTGAGCTGTACCCAGAACTCTACGGCGATTTCCAGCACATGGTCCGGATCAATTATTATCCACCACGTGGGGACAACAAGGAAAGTTGGGACAACATCGACATTACGGGCTGGCTCAATTATCCGATGCAAATCAAAATAAATTTCCTCTGCCGTGATTCCATCCTAGCCGCCCCCTTGGTCCTCGATCTTGGGTTATTCATAGATCTGGCTCACCGAGCTAGAATGAAGGGTATCCAGGATTGGCTATCCCTCTATTTCAAATACCCGATGTCCCTATCCGAGCGGGATCGGGAGAACGATTTTTTCATCCAGTTAGCAAAACTGGAGGACACGCTTCGGTTTTTAACGGACCAATCAGACCCTCACTTAGCAGCAATGCAAAGGACTTCACCGCGCTGACACCACCACAGCGCATCGGTCGGGCTCGATTCGCCAGCATCAACATCGGCCGAAGTGCCGCGAAACATGAGACACCGCGTGACGGCTCAAGCGGAAAAGCCAGCTACTCACCAGTAGCGTCGTGGACCATCTTGGCCAGGGCAGAGATATCCCTGACCAATAGTGCGTGGCCGCAGCGCTCAAGCATGCCGATTCGGATTAGACGGTTTAGCTCCCGGGTGACTGCCTCACGATGCGTACCCACACGGCTTGCAATTTCAACATGGGTGGGGGCCGGCACAATGCGCGCGCTTTTACCCTCCTGCCGCGCCAAACGAGCTAGTCGCAACACCTCGACTTGAATGCGCTTGTCCACGTGCAGCGTACTAAGCTCGTATACTCGGTTCGTAACAGTGCGAGTTCTCCTCACGAGCTGCTCAAGAACCGCCAAGGTTACTGATGGCGTAGTCTGCAACAGCGCTCTGAAAGCAGAAGCCGGCATCGAGGCAACAAGGCAACTCGTCCTCGCCTCAACGCCGGCGGATCGGGCACAGTGGTCGATAGCTGCATATTCGCCGAACACTTCACCAGGATCCAACTCGCCAAAACTGACGATCTTTCCGTCATGGGAGTAGATTGTGACGCGGGCTTTTCCTTCAGTGATGAAAAACACGTCATCTGAGGAATCGAGATAGTCAACGATCGGCTGCCCCGGCTCAAAGCGCTGCCAGGAACAGCCTCGCCGAATCCTTTCCAAGGCAGCCGGCTTGAGACCCGCGAATATTGCAATTCCGCTGAGAGAGTATCGGGAGGGTATGGTGTGCGCTTGCGCCATGCTAGGGAGCGGCGGCTTTCAGCGGCGGAATTATACCCCCAGAACGCCTCAGCGCTACATGCTTTTCTCGAGTTTGGCGGCATAGCCGCCGGGCTTTGTTCTCCTGAAACAACGACCTTGCCAGCCATCGAGGTGTCCCGGCCTCGACCCGATTTGGTTTGACGAGCATTCCGTCGCGGAGTCAGTCTCACCCAAGGCCCCAGCCACGCCGGGGTACGAAGCCGCCGATCGCGACAGCCGTCGTCTCAAACCGGGCGGGGAATAAAAAAGTATAACCCAAAATCAACATGAGATCGCAATGGAAGACAGCGCTTTTAGTTAGGGGCCTGAGATCTCGCATATGATGAATTAGATGCTGGGTCTCGCTTGATGCCGTCGGGAGTAGATCGCGAGGAATTAAATGAACAGCATCAGGGTAAGTCAGTCTGGTATTGACGAACTGTCTCGATTTGGCGCGGGATTGCAACTCCAACAGGGTAGTCCTGGTTCACTCGAGGCATGGTTTTTGGGGGAAAAGGCCGAAAACGCCGACGAATTTGAGCGGTTAATTGTGGAAGCCATTCGCGACCAGGCTTTTTGGCGGCGCAACTTCTACCCCAACGACCCCAGCCACATCACGGAAAACCTCAAGCGATCGCCGGAATATGCGGCCGCCATCGACGCCTTGCGGGACAGCTACCGATCATTGCTGGCGTTTCTGAAAAAATCCGTGCCCTTTTTCAGCATGCGCTATCAGGGTCATATGATTTGCGATAGCACCCTGCCGGCGTTGGTGGGTTACTTTGCGACTATGCTCTACAACCCCAACAACGTTGCCTTCGAAGCCTCTACAGCCACCACACTGCTGGAAATGTGGGTTGGGGACGACCTCTGCCGGATGTTGGGGTATGCCATTCCCGATGAGGCGGCGATGGCCGAGGGAGCTCTGCGGCCCTGGGGGCATATCACCTGCGGCGGCAGTGTTGCCAACATCGAAGCTGTGTGGGTAGCGCGCAACCTCAAGTTCTATCCCGTGGCATTGCAGGCGGCGGTGCGGGGGGAAGAGATCCTGGCCGCAGCCCGAAACATTGCAATTCCTCTACCTACTGGTGCGGTGAAACCATTGCTAGATCTGGACCTGTGGGAACTATTAAACCTCAAGGCGGATGACATTTTGGCGTTGCCGGATCGCCTCGATCGCGACTGCCAAATCGATGGCGATACCCTTACCGCGGCCCTGAAAGGCTACGACCTGCAACATGTGGGGTTTGCAGAATTCTGCCGACGTTTCCTGGGGGAGTTGTCCCAAATGCCCGTGTTGTTCGTCCCCGGCACGAAGCATTACTCGTTCCCCAAAGCCGCCGCTGTTTTAGGGTTGGGGGCGGCCAGCATTGTCAACCTTCCCACCGATCGCGATGCCCGCACTAACATGGCGGCCTTGGAAACTGCCTTGGAAGGCTGCTTGCAACGCCGCCAACCGGTGTACGCCGTGGTTTCCGTTATCGGCAGCACCGAGGAAAGTGCCGTCGATCCGCTGGTGGACTTGCTGGTTCTGCGCGATCGCTTTCGGGCCCGGGGGCTGGACTTCGTTATCCACGCTGACGCCGCCTGGGGTGGGTATCTAGCCTCGTTAATTCGGGAAGACGAACCGGGAACACCCCCTCCGACAAAGCCGATCGCGGCGGTTCCCTTGAGCGCCTATGTCACCCAACAGCTCGAAGCGTTGCAGCATACCGATTCCATCACCGTCGATCCCCACAAATCCGGGTACATTCCCTATCCAGCGGGGGCGCTGTGCTATCGCAACGGAGCCATGCGGGACATGGTGACCTTTAAAGCCCCGGTGATCGCACATGGAGACGCCGAACCGACATGCGGGATTTACGGCATCGAAGGTTCCAAGCCCGGGGCCGCGGTGGCGGCGGTGTATCTGAGCCACAAAGTCATTCGTCCCACCAAAAGCGGTTACGGTCGCATTCACGGCCAGGCGTTGTTCAGTTGCAAGCGGCTATACGCCCGGTTGGTGTCTATGGCCTTCCGCTTTGTGGTGGTGGTACCGGTGCCCCGGTTGCCCGCCGAGCGCAACGGAGAAGATACGGCCGCGCAGTTGCAATTTATCCGAGAACGCATCGATCGCCGCAGCAACGAGGAAATTTTAGCCGACCCCGAGGCGTTGTCCCTGTTGCAGGAATTGGGTCCCGACCTAAACATTTTGGCCTATGCCTTCAATTTCCGCGATCTCGACGGCCGGCTCAACACCGATCTAGCCCGCGCCAACCGCCTCAACCGCCGATTGTACGATGTGTTGAGCATCAAACCCGGGGAAGACATCTCGGGTTGTCGGCTGATGCTCAGCACCACGGATTTAGCCAGCCAGGACTACGGCAACGAGTTTATCCAAGCCTACAAGCAACGGTTGGGGGTGGGAGATTCTCCGGGGGATGTCATCACCGTGTTGCGATCGACGGTGATGGATCCGTGGTTGGCAGAAAGCGCTAAGGGATCGTTTTTGGAAATTGTCGAAGAAGAACTACGATCGGCGCTGTCCAAGGCGCTGTCCGGGGATGCTCTGTTGCAGGTTTTCGAAAACACGGACACCAACGTCGACGGCGTCCTCGATCGGCAGGAAATTGACGCCAAGTTCCAGGCGATGGGTTACAGCGACGAGGACGCTCAGGCGTTCTGGCGGTTCGCCGATCGCAATGTCGATAGCCGCTTGTCCCGCCAAGAATTCTTAGACCATTTCTCCCAGTTCTTGGTGTTGAGGTCGTCCAAGTAGCTAGCGAGCGAGTAAGCATGGGACAGACGGTTGTTCGTCTCCAGCATCCAGTTCTATCGGATGTCATCTATCTCAAATGATCCGGCACTTTCTCACTCAGATTTCCCGGTAATTTTTGTGTCTCGAGGGCTGGTTAGCGCACTCGTGGGCAGGTTTTCGACCTCATGACCCTTATCCTGAGACGTGATAAGATTATAATTCAGGGGGTTCGTACCGAGCGTGAGTTCCGCCCCAACAAGGAGTTGTCATGGAAACGGTTGTTGAGTCCAAGGCCAGCCTGAAAACGCCAGCCTATGCAGCACTGTCGGCGAAATCGCCGCTTGCACCCTTCACCATCGAACGCCGCAAGCCGCGGTCCCATGAGGTGCTGATCGACATTCTCTATTGTGGCGTCTGCCACTCAGATATTCACCAGGTCCGCGACGACTGGGGCATCTCCATCTTTCCCATGGTGCCGGGCCACGAGATCGTCGGCAGGGTCGCGGAAGTCGGGGACCACGTGAGCAAATGGAGAGGGGGCGACATTGTCGGTGTCGGTTGTTTCGTCGATTCATGCCGCCATTGCGAAGCTTGCCACGCTGGCGAGGAGCAATATTGCGAAGAGGGGATGACGCTCACTTTTAACGGCTACGAGCGCGACGGCAAAACGCCGACCTATGGTGGCTATTCGACGCGCATCACCGTGGATGAGAACTACGTGCTCAGGATCCCGGAAGGCATCCCGCTCGAGCGGGCGGCACCGCTGCTCTGCGCTGGCATCACCAACTATTCGCCGCTCAAGCGTTTCGGCGTGAAAGCCGGCGATAAGCTCGCAGTAGTGGGTTTGGGCGGTGTCGGCCATATGTCGGTAAAGCTCGCCCATGCGCTTGGAGCCCATGTCACGGTGCTCAGCCACTCTCCGAATAAGCGCGAAGACGCTCTGAGACTCGGTGCTGACGATTTCGTTGCCACGAAGGAGGAAAGTGCCTTCAAGGAGAATGCGGACCGCTTCGACTTCATCTTCGACACGGTGTCCGCGCAGCACGACTACAACGCCTATCTGAACCTACTCAAGCATGACGGGACCATGGTGCTCCTCGGGCTGGCCGATCCGTCTCCGCTTGCGGCGGCGTTGCTTATTTTCAAGCGCCGAAAGCTCGCCGGTTCGCTCATTGGCGGCATCCGCGAGACCCAGGAGTTGCTTGATTTCTGCGCCAAGCATGGCGTAGCGGCAGATGTCGAGCTGATCCCAATCGACAAGATCAACGAGGCCTACGAGCGCATGATCAAGAACGATGTGCGCTACCGCTTCGTCATCGACATGACCAGTCTGAAATAGACAGGCGCTCTGCATCGCTCAGTGGCAACCGCCTCGGCCTGACGCGGGCGCAGGTTCGCTGATCTTATTTTGTTGCGGAGTTGAGTTAGTCTGCTCCCGACCTAGTGTCAGCTGCTCTTGGAGCAAAGGAGTTATCTGCTCGGAACCTAAGATAATTTTCAAGCCCCGTCAGGGGATTGGATTCATTACAGTAAGTCCCCATTCCGTC
>Ga0209431_10001942_pt1 | contig 16952 bp, 18 predicted proteins | sample RifCSP13_3_FD_184021 | JGI IMG/M metagenome (GOLD analysis project Ga0209431, IMG submission 184021) | Soil microbial communities from Rifle, Colorado - Rifle CSP2_sed 13_3 (SPAdes) (version 2) | ecosystem: Environmental > Terrestrial > Deep subsurface > Rock core/Sediment | place: Rifle...
ACAAAAACGAAAGGCGCGGTGCGATGGTGTTCTGCCGGGCCAGCCCGTCACGGTCGAAGCGCAAGCCGGCGTCGACTGTGAGCTTCTTATTGACGACCCACCGGTCCTGCAAGAAAACACTGGTTTCGTTTAGACTTTCCGAAAGCCTCACCGCAGCCCCAAACTCTATGCGCCGGGCTAGGGATTTGTCTTGCCGCCTGATCAGGATCGGGTTTTCACGGTACACACCCGTCACGCGAGAGTAATCGACTTCGGCGCCGAGCTTAAGAGAATGTTGACCGTGAAATTCAAGCCCGTGCGCGTAGTAAATCTCCCGCCACTGAAGCCGTTGAGACCGCCTGCGAATGTCGGCGAAGAAGTTACCGCCGTTTCCTTCCGGCAATAACTCAAGGGGTTGCATCCCCTGCCCGAAGACGTCAAGTTCAAAGGTCTTGTAACTCAACGTGGAAGAGAGAAATGACGCATCCTTGAAGATCGCCTGCTCGGAGATGGAGACGAGCGCGCCTCGCTGTTTCGTATTCGGCGTCGTCGGCTGCGGATTGAACGTATTGAGTCCGGCGAAGCGTACTTTCTGCGGAAAGAAGGCCGCGACAAATTTAGCGCTGTTAGTCTTGTTGATGTTGAAATCGAGCTGCGTGAATGAGCTGAAGTTCTCGTATGTTGAGTTGTCGCCCGGGGCCTCGAGGCTCGGCACGCGAATGCGAGTGAAGCGGTACTCAATAGACTGCAGGAAGAAAAATCGGTTGCGGGCGAGCGGGCCGCTCATGGTGACGCGCGGGCGAAATGAATCAATGGCACCGCTGAATATATTGCGAAAAGTTGGGAAGAAGCGCGCAGCCGAGACCTTGAATTTGTTGCCGCCGCCTTTCGTTTCTAGATCGGTTGCGCCGCCGGTAAGCCGGCCAAACACCGCCGAGAACGGGTTCTCTTCAGTTCTCACATTTGCAGCTGCTTCCAGCGGTATGTCAAAGGCAAGGTTTCCAGTAACGGGATCTGTGACGTCTACACCATTGACTGTGTAGGCGCTCTGGCCAGCCCGGGCCCCCTTTTGGTGGTCTACTCCGTCCATTCCGTGCACAACACCTGGAGTCAGCAACGGCGCGCTCTGATAGTTCTCGGCGGGCAGCGGCACGTCCTTCAGTGTTTGTGAGCGAACGGTATTGCTGGTGGTTGTTTCGGCTGCGCTGAGCAACCCCTCTTCCTCGCGAATGGTAACTGATTCGGAAATCGTAGCTTTCATGACGATTTCAACAGTCACTGCTATACCCGCCGGCAGACTGATTTCACGCCTCACTGTCGCCAATCCATCGGCCTCAGCTGTCAGCACATACGTCGCCGCCGGCAGATCTGTAAAGATAAAATTGCCCACATCGTCACTAACTACCTTGAGGAATTGCTCCGTCAGGGCCCGATTGACGAGCGTTAGCCGCGCCCCAACGAGCGAAGCCGGAGGCGCATCTGTGACTTCAGTGGTGACTTTGACAGTGCCTTTGATGCGGCCCGTCAACGGTTTGGCGACGGCGCTAGACAGTGATGAGAAGAAACTGAATATTGTAGTGTACAACAGGAAAGAGTAGAGCAATTGGCAATCAACCCAGGGGGTCGAGGCGTGACTTGTCAGTTTTCTGTTCATCCCAACGTCTTCGAACTAACTTTATGGGATCGGGCGTCCAGCGGGATTTCAACCGACGCAACTCGTTTTGTGTATTGGCATCGGAAACTCCGGGCTAGTCAGGTCATGAAAAACGAGAGAAGTCACAGAAAAATAGCGAGCCAATCTCAGTGTTGAAAGCTGAATTTCCAAAAGTGACACTACAAGTAACACAACCAGGAAAAGCCGTCTGTGCGCTTACACACATATAAAAGTTATGTGCGTCAGCGCACAGACCGGAAATCTGGCTTCACTTAGGATTCCTTTCCGCCGGGCGCTGAATGCGCCTGGCTCAATAAATGGGTCTAGAGGAAGGTGAGGGTTCAGCAATGTGGCATTACCCTTCCAGACTGGAGCGATTGAACGCAATATGTCGAGACGGTGGCTGAAAGAGATGAAAGCGTGCCTGAGGTTTTGAAAGGTTATGCAGGTACTACCGCGCACATCGCGAACAGGTCAGATGGATTTGCAGAGGTTGGTTAAGCAGGGGACGAGTGAGATTTCACAGCACTGGCTAGAAGCCATGCGTGGAGATGAATCGTCACCAGCAACAGAGAGAGTCAAGGAGCCATTGCTGCTTGACTCTTTGCCCTTGGTGCTGGACGAAATCCTCTATTTCGTCGAATCAGACGATAGCCAGATCGATCTTGCTAAGATTTGCCGCGCCGTTACCCGAAATCGAAGTCAGGCTCGCGAAGAGTTCGATGTCAGGGAGCTCGTGCGCGAATCTCAGGTTCTGCGTGAGTCTATCTTTCTTTACTTACATGAGCATGTCGCACAGTTCGCGAGACGGGATCGGGGTGGCATGACAATCTACCGACGCGCCGGTATCGCTATGGACCAGGCAATGCGCGAAACAATCAACGCCTTCGTCGAGGATCACACGGGGCAATTACGTCACTTGTCGCGCACCGATAGTCTCACCGGCTTGTATAATCACCGCACCTTCTACGAACGCCTGGATGAAGAGCTCAAACGTGCAAAACGTTACCAGAGCCCACTTTCAATTGTGCTCATTGATCTCGATAACTTCAAATCTGTTAACGACACCAACGGACACCAGTTCGGTGATTATCTACTGGTAAGGTGCGCCGAATGGTTACATGGCGAGTTACGTGAGACCGATATTATCTGTCGCTACGGTGGCGATGAGTTTGGTATCATTCTACCTGAAACGACAGGCGAGGAGGCCCTGGTGATGATGGCTCGCGTGGCTGCTGCATTCAGGAAGTTCGGCGCGCAAGAAGGAGCACCGGCGTCGTTTGGCCTGAGTTTCGGGCTGGCTGCCCACCCCGAAGATGACGGCACTGTAATACGTATGGTAAAGGTCGCGGACGAGCGGCTGCTATTGAACAAGCACGAGTCGACAGCTTTCTTACACCCTGTAACGGCAAAGACGTAAGGCTCATAAGTCGAACCGCACGTCGAGCCGTTCATTTCAGCTATTCCAACCGGGAACGCAACTTTGTGCGCTCTCTAGGCAAGGGCGGTTTCTTCACGGGAAATGAACTGCGTGATATTTCTTCCAGTTGGAATCCGGATGGTCGGCGCCCTGCCCCGAGAGACAAACAACATTAGCGAGCCCAGGCGGGCGCAAGAAGGGCTGCGGACTTCAGAAATTCGTTACCGGCGGCTCTTCGAGTCGGCACGAGACGGGATACTTATCCTTAATGCCACTACTCTAAAAATCACCGACGTGAATCCATTCATGACGGAGTTATTGGGTTATTCAGGCGAGGAATTTCTGGGGAAGGAGCTTTGGGAAATCGGTCTGTTCAGTGATAAGGAGGCGAGCCAACAGGCGTTCCGAGAGTTGCAGGTGGAGGGCTACCTCCGCTACGAAGACTTGCCGCTCCAAACCACAGAGGGAAAGATCCGGGAAGTGGAGTTTGTAAGCAACGTCTACGAAGAAGACGGCCATCACGTTATTCAATGCAACATCCGCGACATCACTGACCGCAAGCGAGCAGAGGAAGAACGCAGGCTGTTTTTGGCGAACGCGGAGGCGGCACGCGCAGAAGCTGATATAGCTAACGGCATCAAGGATGAGTTTCTCGCCACACTGTCACATGAATTGCGCACCCCCCTAACCTCGATTCTCGGATGGTCGCAGTTGCTCACCAACGGCAATCTCGACGAGCAAGGGTCAAAACGTGCAATTGAGACCATCGTGCGCAACGCTCGCGCGCAGAGACAACTCATTGACGATCTACTCGATATCTCGCGCATCATCACCGGCAAGCTCCGGCTCGACGTGCGCCCGGTCGAACTAGCGCCAACAATCGAGGCAGTCGTTGACGGCGTGCGCCCAGCGGCAGATGCAAGAAACATTCATCTCCAGACAGCACTTGATCCACGCGTAGGTCCGATCTCGGGTGACCCTGACCGACTCCAGCAAATTATCTGGAATCTCTTATCCAACGCGATCAAGTTCACACCCGAAGGCGGGAGCGTGCAGGTTCGGCTTAATTGCACCGACTCTGCGGGGTGCAGAGCCCGGACTCACAGCGCGGGGACCCCGGTCGAGCATCTCGGCTGGGGCGCCATTCGGGCTTGGGTGGATGACGGGCAGCCGGCTCTGGGTTCTGGGTCCCACGTCGAGATCACCGTCAGCGATACGGGGCAAGGCATCGCTCCGGAACTTCTGCTCCACGTCTTTGACCGCTTCCGCCAGTCCGCCTCCTCGAACACACTAAAGCATGGCGGGCTTGGACTCGGCCTCTCAATTGTGCGCCAGTTGGTTGAACTACACGGCGGGACGGTGGCGGCTGAAAGTCCGGGTGAAGGAGAGGGTGCTACCTTCACAGTCATACTCCCGGTGAGGAGCTTAAATCACAAAACGAGGGACGTAGCGAAGACGCGGCCGGTGATCGCGGGTAACACTTCAACCGAGCGCCAGCCATCGCTTAATGGGCTTCGGGTGCTCGTCGTCGATGACGAACCGGACTCGTGCGAGCTTGTCGCTGCAGTGCTAACAGGGCGCGGGGCCGAGGTGGTCTCTTTCGGATCAGCCATTAAAGCGCTGGAAGAATTGGAGCGGCAACCATTCGACGTGTTGGTGAGCGACATCAGGATGCCGGAGATGGACGGCTATGCGCTGATCAGCAAAGTACGCCAGCTTCCTGCCGAGCGCGGAGGAAGAATTCCAGCCGCGGCGTTAACGGCCTATGCCGGAATCGAAGACCGGGGGCGCGTGCTCTCGGCCGGTTACCAGATGCACATTCCGAAGCCGGTCGAGCCAGCCGAGTTGACAACCGTTGTCGCCAGTCTTGCCGAGCAATACGGCAAGCCCGTAGCTATCTATTGAAGGCCAGGACACCGAGCGGGTTCTCATGAGATAAATCCTTATACTAAAGAGGCCAGTGATGAGCGAAAACGTAGACCAAGATGTGGACACGAGTTCTGCGAAGTTCAAAGAAGGGGTTGAAGCCGCACTAAATTCCGCAGAAGACACTAAAAACTGGAAAGCCGGTAATGAATTGGGCCAAGAGCTGAAAGCGGAAGGTGAAACTAAAGAGCCGGCCCCTTTCAACGAACCTTCGGTGCCGCTTTTTATGAAGGATAGTACAGAAGGCGATAAGGGAAACGCCCAGGATGAGAAGGATGAATCGGAAGAATAGCTACTCTTATTCCAGTCGTCTATTAGTTGATCTTGAATACCCCATCTTCCCGCCTGCTGCCGCCACCCTCAACCTGTTCAACTTTCTTGAGCACTTCTTTCGGAAAATTCTCCTCGTGGACTTCGTTGGATTCAAACCACTGACAAACCACATCGCCATCTGAAACCAGACTGTGGACCGTCATCTTGGGTCCCCCCGACCGAAGCTCAACTACATCGCCAATTTCGAAGTCTTCCATAACTGCCACTTCATAAACCAGTGACTCCAGTGATGTCAATAGCGGGATAGAACAGGCTTCTCCTCTCCGGCCGTCTCAGAATGTGGCAGACGGCACCAAAGCTCCCTGGCCGTTTCCTGGGTGTTGAAGGTTAATTTGTCCTGAATAACAACCACTATGGGAATACCACTGGAGGTGTGGATTGTTCATGCGCCGAAACACACATATTCCCAAGGCCTTAAAAGAAAGGGATGAGGTACTATCCGAGCAACCGATCGAACTCGTCTCTGACCACCCGGTAACATTCGCACACGGTCTCTTCCAATTTCTGGCGATCGAGGATCGTGATGTGACCGCGGACATAGCTGATTGCCCCGGCATCTTGCAGGCGACCGGCAGCCACGGTGACGCCTTCGCGCCGAACGCCCAACATGTCGGCAATCAGTTCCTGAGTCATAATCAACTCATCTGCCTTCACACGGTCATGACTTAGCAACAGCCAGCGGCAAAGTTGCTGCTCCACCGAGTGAAGACGGTTGCAAACCGCTGTCTGTGATATTTGAGTAATTAGTGCTTGGGTATAGCGCAGCAGCAAGTGTTGGAATTTTCCACCTAGCGCGAATTCACTTTGCAGTACCTTAGCCTTCATCCTTAGGGCGTCGCCGGCGCTCTGTACAACGGCTCGATTGGGCATCGTGCCGCCTCCCATGAAGAGGGCGATCCCCACCACACCATCATTACCTGTCAACCCCATTTCGGCGCTCGAGCCGTTTTCCATGGTGTAGAGCAACGAAACAATCGCCGTGGTAGGGAAATAGACGTAATCCAGGTGTCCCCCGAACTCGTAGACGACTTCACCGAGAGAAAAGGAGACTTGCTGCAAGCTTGGAAGAAGGCGTTCATACTCATCAACGGGAAGCGAGGCGAGAAGCCGGTTCTCATTGAGAGCGGAAGGACGTCTTAGAGATACTGACATGGTTGCTCTCCACGCCGTGGTTGCCCCAAAAAGGATCATTGGGCGCCAGGAGAAATCCCGGCTCTTTTTGACGAAGGAGGCGGAGGCCTTCCAAGAGCAGCCACAACCTAAAATAGCTTGCAGAAAGGATATCATATATGTGGTCTAGCGCACAGACGCATCTCTTTGCCTAGTCTAATCTGGTGTTACACACGGTTATCGAGAGAATTCAAGAGGTCGGACAAAGTTTGAAAATGAGGAGAGTACCGTTATGTTGTGGACTATTCTGGTAGTGTTGTTGCTGCTCTGGTTGGTTGGGTTTTATGGCGGCTTTGTAACCACCAGCCTGATTCACCTATTACTTATAGCAGCGGTCGTCGTTTTTGCGTTTAATCTTTTCAGGCGCCGAAACCCGGCATAAGGCCGAGAGAGAAGTTTGAGCTAGTACAATCGCGAATGCTAAGAATTTCGATCCCCAAAACTTCACAACTTTTGGAGAAATACTTTCGGAGGAGACTGAGAGATAGTTTATGACGACGAATATCCAACCATTGCACGATCGAGTGATTTTGAAACGCATTGAGGAAGGCGAGCAAGTTCGTGGCGGCATCATCATTCCTGACTCCGCGAAAGAAAAACCGCAAGAGGGCGAAGTGATCGCCGTCGGGGCAGGCAAATACAGGGAAGACGGCTCGCGCCAGGCCTTGGATGTCAAGGCAGGCGATCGCGTCTTGTTTGGCAAGTACAGCAGCTCGGAGATTAAGGTCGATGGGGAAGAGCTGTTGATTATGCGCGAGGATGAGATCCTCGGAATTATTAGACGCGGCGCTGCGGCTGCTGGTTCCGGCGGCGGCCATAAGGGCAGGAAATAGAGCGGCGAGTTCTGATGGCAGCATTCCTGACCGCATGAGTCCCACGGAGGGACATCACCAACAATTCTGCTTAGGAGAAGAAATAAAAGATTATGGCAAAGCAAATAGTTCTAGGCGGGGAATCGCGCGCGGCAATTCTGCGTGGCGTCAATAAACTCGCCGACACAGTGAGAATCACGCTCGGTCCGAAAGGACGCAACGTCGTACTCGACAAGAAATTTGGTAGCCCGACCATCACGAAAGACGGCGTTACAGTAGCGAAAGAGATCGAACTCAAAGATTCAATGGAGAACATGGGCGCGCAGATGGTGCGTGAGGTAGCCTCGAAGACCAGCGACGTCGCCGGCGACGGCACTACCACCGCGACCTTGCTGGCGCAGGCCATTTTCCGCGAGGGCGTGAAAACCGTGGCGGCGGGTGCGAACCCGATGGCTCTGAAACGCGGTATTGACAAAGCGGTCGAGCGCGCGACTCGCGAGATCAAGAAGATGGCTAAGCCGGTCACAGGAGACATGATCGCCCAGGTTGGCACGATCTCGGCCAACGGTGACGACACCATTGGCAAGTTGATTGCCGAAGCGATGCAGAAGGTTGGCAAAGATGGCGTCATCACCGTTGAGGAATCAAAGACGATGGAAACGGCTTTGGAATTTGTGGAAGGGATGCAGTTTGATCGAGGCTACCTTTCGCCTTACTTCTTCACAGATGCGGAAACCATGAAAGCTGTACTTGAGAATCCAGTCATTCTCCTAAGCGAGAAAAAGATTTCCTCGATGAGAGATATGCTGCCAATTCTTGAGCAAGTCGCCAAGCTGGGTAGCCCGATCTTGATTATCGCGGAAGATGTAGAAGGCGAAGCGTTGGCGACCCTCGTTGTCAACAAATTGCGAGGCACGCTCAACGTGGCAGCGGTGAAGGCGCCGGGCTTTGGTGATCGTCGCAAGGCAATGCTCGAAGACATTGCGGTTCTTACGGGCGGAAAAGTCATTAGCGAAGAGCTGGGGATCAAGCTTGAGAACGTCAAACTTGAAGACCTGGGCAGCGCCAAGAAGGTAGTCATAGACAAGGAAAACACGACGATCATTGATGGCGGTGGCAGCACCAAAGACTTGCAAGGTCGCGTGAAAACGCTCAAAGCGCAAATCGAAGACTCTACGTCGGATTATGACCGCGAAAAACTGCAAGAGCGGCTCGCCAAACTCGTGGGCGGGGTCGCGATAATTCGCGTAGGAGCAGCCACGGAAACGGAACTGAAAGAGAAGAAGGCGCGTGTTGAAGACGCGATGCATGCGACCCGCGCGGCGGTTGAAGAAGGCATCGTGCCCGGTGGCGGTGTGGTTCTGATTCGCGCGGCGAAGGCGCTCGACAAATTCAAGCTGTTCGAGACAAACGATGACGGCGATTTGCTCGGCGATGAAGATGAGCAAATTGGTGTCAATATCGTCAAGCGGGCGCTTGAGGAGCCGCTCCGTCAGATCGTCTCTAACGCCGGCAAAGAAGGCGCCGTGATAGTCGAGCAGGTTCGCTCCGAGAAGAACGCAAACATCGGCTACAACGTCGTTACTGAGAAGTTTGAAGACCTCGTGGCTACAGGCATTATTGATCCCGCCAAAGTCACGCGTGCCGCGCTGCAAAACGCCGCGTCGATCGCTGGTTTGATGCTAACAACCGAAGTCCTGATTTCAGAGATTCAGGAAGACGACAAGCCTGGCGCAGTGTCTGGCGGCATGGGCGGCGGCATGGGCATGTAATGTAATGGATAACAGGAGGCCCATCTCTAGTCGGGTAGCCAAGATCCCCTGGCTTCGCGCCCATCACTTGCTGTGGGCAGGTTTTGTGCCGGACGACCGCCAGAACTGGCGCGAGATAATAAATCTGATGAAAGCAGACGGCTTAATTGCTAACAGCACGTATCCGCTCGACGTGAACCTTCCCAGCTTGATTGCAGAGGCGCTCAGTCATTGATCCCCCTAAAAGGAATCACCCATGAAGAGCCACCTGTGGTTTATTTTCACCCTCGCGATAGTCATTTCATGCGCGACGCTCGGACTGGCGCAGGATGCCAACACAACACCTCAGCGCATCTTCACGCACAACGGAAGGATCGAGACGAGTTACGATCCGGTTAAAGAGATCACGACTGTGCGGCTTAATCCAATGCAAGTCTATGGCGAACCTCTCGCTTCATCAAACTATGTCGGTGGTGATGAAGCGAGGTTTAATGCCTCGTTTACCTACTCGGGACGAACATTGAGAGCCCAGCCCAAAAGGGTACTCTTCTCACTCGTCTCGACATCCGAAGACTGGAAGTACACAGACTTCCGCAAACTCAGTGCTTTAGTCGATGGAAAACATCTGAAATTAGGGCAGCTGGAGAATGTTCCTTCATTCACGGTAAATGCCCCTGCGAATGCGAGTTCAGACGACTATATTAGTCAAAGGATCGCCATCTCCCTCCCCTATAAGACATTCATCCGGATTGCGAATGGGAAAAAAGTCCAAATTAGGATGGGGCCCAGAGAATTCGAGCTTGAGAAAAACCATATTGAAGCCCTCCGCTACCTCGCTACTCGGATGGTTCCATGATTGGGTGGCCATCCTGACTGGGCGAGGCAGGTTGAGCGCTGAGGTTGACGTCGTACGAGGTGCTGCCCAGCAGGCTTTCATAGGGTGAAGTAAGCTTAAACTGTGATCTTCCTACTTTGTGCGTTCGATGCAGAGTAGGTTCAAGGAGATTCGCATTGGAAACGACAGTTAACAAGATCGTGCCACACGAAGACATGGAAATGGAAGTACACATCCGTTTTCTTGATGAGTCTCATCGCCCCCACCCAGAAGCCAATGTGATTGTTTTTATTGAGAAGCAGGATCATTCTCTTTCTGAGGTAAGGAGTCTTGCGATCCACAAAGCGCTCGACTTTCTCTCTCAGATAATACATTCAGAAGGCAAGTCGCATGGTATTTGAGGCGCACTCAGTCAAGCGGAGATGCTGAAGTCAGGGCTCGATTAGCAGGCTGAAACAGATTAGAACCTCTAGTTGCCGCAGAGAATTCGACGCGAAAAGAAAAGAAAGCTGCTCGCGCCTGTTACACTGAATCTTCGGTACGGAACCGGATAGAGAAGGAGCACATCATGAGCGAGCAGGAGAACACGAACCTGGTACAACTAGTCTACGAGAATTTCAAGAGTGGAGACATTAAGGCTCTTCTCAATCTGCTTTCAGATGACATCGAATGGCAATTACCGGAAATAGAGAATGTGCCATTTGCTGGCAAACGTCGAGGTCATGAACAGATGGGGCAATTCTTCGCTTCGCTAGTTGATACTCAAGAGGTTCAGCATTTTGACCCAAGAGAGTTTATCGCTCAGGGTGATAAAGTCGTGGCTCTTGGTTATTACGCGTGGCGTGTTAAAGCTACTGGTAGGGAGTTCGGGGGTCACTTTGCGCATGTGTTCACAATGCATAATGGTAAAGTCGTGAGATTCCACGAATACATGGATACTGCCGCTGCCGCTGCTGCTTATCGAAGAGACAAGTATGATGAGGAAGATGCACGGTGAAAAGAAGTAACAAAGTGTGCCGGGAATTGAATCACCAATAAAAACAGATCACTCAACGGGGGATACGTATGTCCAATGCGCTGAGCCAATCTTCCAAAGTTGCGAGGCGATCCTCAGCTTCCTTACACTCGGTTGCCGTCAAGTCACTGGCGAGCTTGTTTCTAAGTAATTCCAACTCATCGCTCAATTTTTGAGTCTTTGCGATGTCTGCTTGAGACAGGCCGGCTTTGTGAATCCCGTACCAATCCGCCAAACCCTGGCTCAGCTTCTGAGCCCTGGCCAGGATTTCCTTTTGACCGGGCAGTTGAATATCGACGCGCGCGAGCACACCAGTCAAAGGCACATACCAAACCCTTAAGGGTGCCTTTAACCAAAACCCCGCGGCGATTCCTGAAGCCAGAGGCTCCGAGCCCAGAAAATTTCTTTCCCCCAATTGCAACAGTTCGCGGACGCGCCAGCAATGATTGAGATCGAACTTCCGGCCGGCAACTTCAAGCTTGTCCGGCGACTTGCCGCCGGAGCGCCACATAACTCGCCTGCCACCCGAGAAAGTTGGTAAACCCCCGGTGTAGGCCAGTGGCCGACCGGTTACGAAATACGCACGAGAACGAACTATGCGAAAAAAAGTCGCCCAGATTTTAACCAGCATCTGAATAGAGATGCCCATACCAAGCAGTCCCAACAAAGCAACTAAACCCAGGGCAAGTAGGTTCTGAAAGTTTCCCCGCTCCCACTGCTCCCTAATCCTCGCCGGAAAGTTTTGCCAATCGAGCAGGAATGCCAGCGGGATAGCTAGGAGCACGATCGACAAGATGCCAAAATAGAAAAAAACTCCAAACGTGTGTAACAAAGCTCTCGCGAGTGCCAGAGGGATTCCGCCGGTCATGTACTTGTTGAAGTATACTTCCTGGAATTCGGATCCCTGATGATGGGAAATGACATATTCAGATGTCATGATCTGGGCACGCCTGGCTCTGTTAGTCTCAAGCGGAACTGTCGGAAAAAATCAAATCTCTGCGTGTGAACTCCGCCGTCTCCGTGTCTCCCGGTTGAAATTGGCTAAGAACAAGCTGGCCACGGAGGCACGGAGAACACCGAGAACTTATTCGAAGCTTTCCGAGGTTTGTTGGACATCTTCATGGACAGCCATTGCTGATCTCCGCTGTAAGCTGGTTGGCAGGAACGGCTTCGCCATTGGATCTCACTATCCATACGGCAGTCTCATTCAAAGGCCTGCCGCTGGCTGACATCACTATCCTCGCGGTAACGCGCCAATTGCGGCCCGCTGCTACGGCAGTGATGTTGTTGGTTTTGCTGATGCGACAAGAACTCGCCTTACGGTTAATGATCGAGCGAATGATCGCAATCGCTCGCGCTCGTGTTGTGGCAGGCGCCGCGAGCGCGTTCGTGACAATCGAACAGGCGACGAGCAGAAACGACATGAGACCGAGGCTAATTTTCATAAGCGAAGATTGAATGGAGTATGCATTTTCCCTGCCAGGTGCCACTGGGCGGTTCTCGTTTTCCTGGGTGCAAGTTTCACTGGCTAGTGACGCGATAATACGTGAAAGTCTCAGACTTCACTTCGTCGCTCCATTTGCATTTCTTGGGCCAGTACTGTTTCGACTCAGATTTCAAGGTCAACGTATCGCCTGAAGAATCTATCTGCAGACTGCAAGAGCTCCAATCTATCGATAGGTCCGGGCATTCTCCTTTTGCGGCCGCCGATATCCAGATCCCCGAAAGAGTATCGCCTTCTACTTTTTTGCTGATGAAGATGAGCTCACCTGCCTCGATCTTATCGGGCCACGTAGGTGGCATTTTGCGGACATATCCTTCGACCTTGACTGGCTCGCCCGGATGGTATTCTCGATCAGCTTTGTTCAGATCCAGCAACTCAAACACCAGCGACCCATCTTTGTTCTGCCATTTCCCGATCGCCTTTTCCCAATTACCACCGGACGGCTCAGAGGTCGAATTGGGGCACTCCTCTTTGATTCTTGTTTCGAGCCGAGAGACCTCACCGTTCAGATACTTCTCTCTTCCCTTGAGCCTTGCCATCTCTCTCGTCGTCTCATCAACTCTTCCCTTCCAATAATCGCGGTTCCGGTTGGCTAAACTAATCCCCACTCTCGACACTTCGGCAGCGGTTACGGCGGCGATAGCTTGGGTCAGGTTTTTCTTATCAGAATTCAACTGATCGTTTGCTTCACGCGAAAAGAAAAGCGAGGTGACGTTCTAATCCGGGTCCGCGCCGTGTTGACTCGCTCGTCAGCTGCCGCTTGCCGACATCACTATCCTCGCGGCAACGCGCCAGTTGCGGCCCGCGGCGACGGCAGTGATGCTGTTGGTTTTCCTGATGCGACAGGACGTCGCGTTTCGATTGATGATCGATCGAACGGTCGCAATTGCCTGAGCACGTATCATGGCAGGCGACGCGACTGCTCTTGGGTAAATGGAACATAGGATGAGAAACAGCACGGCGGCAGCCAAACTGGTTTTCGAACGGGAACAGTTCATGGTTGTATGCATTTTCCCTCCCAGGTGCCACTTGGCGGTTCTCGTCTTCCCGAACTGCGCCGCCACGTGCCGCTGAAACTTTGACCATCGGCTGCCAACGTGAAGCGTACCACTCTGCGGCGTTTGTTCTGGTCTCGCAGCCCAGCTCCCCTGCGAAAACGAATCCGCGTTTGCGCGAACAAGTCAGAATTCATTAGCAACAGCACCATTGTCAGTATTGAGATTTGTATCAGAATTTTCCGCGGCATATTGATTCTCCTTTGCCAAAATCGAGATCGCTCGTTTCGGTTTGCAGGTTCTCGCGCGACGCCTCCAATTGCGAAGGTTTAAAGCGCACCATGCGCGTTCCATTCTCAACAGGCAGCAGTGGCCGGAGCCGACGTCAAAGGACCAAGCTACCTTCGGTATTGTCTCACCTATATTTGTATGCCATCTCGAGTAAATGCTGATGTAAAAAGCCCTCACGGCTTCGCGGGCTTCTTTTCCTGTCTGCGGGCAGTTTACCGAGGTCGTGGTTAACCAACGCGCATGCCTTTTCAGAATTTTGAGGGCGCCGCATCAGGCCGTCCGATATTGAAATACAGCTGAGACCTTTCGGTCTGCGCGCCCATTATTTATCGGCGGGCACTTCGATCTCGCCCATCGACTCGGTTGCTGGCGGGACTTATCAGCTAGATCGAGGCAAATTTTCGCAAGCGAAAGCTTCATGGCTGTACGCATTTCCCCTGCCATGTGCCACTGGGCGGTTCTCGTCTTCCTGAGGTGCGTTGCCAGGCGGCGTCGCCGTCGGCGCTGGACGTTGGGCGTTTCCAATGCCCGCAAAAGCCAGGTTAGGAGCGGCAAAGGTGTAACCTAAAAAGGGGAGAAGCCATAGCAACAAATGCGCATTCCACCGAGCGGCGCGCGTCGCTATGTTAGAGCAAGTAAGATCATGATCTGGTTTCATCGCAAGACTCCTTTTAAGTATAAAGATCTCAGAGAGACCGATCGCTTCTGAAGCCAACCGGGCATCACTTCCGTGGTCGCACCACTGCTTTCCGCTGGCACACTGATGAGAACTCGGTTCGCGCCCTGGTAAGTCCCCTCTCTTTCCTCCAACATTGTCGGGCCGTGCTTCTATTGCACGGTCACATAGCATCTCGACGCGACCTTGTCGTAGCCCGCATCGAGATAGGTGCGGATCTCGTATTCGCCCGGCCTTTGGATGGTGAAATTTCGAGAGAAATTGGACTGGTTGAGGTCGGCCAAATATTGCCATGCGATGTAGTTGGTTGAATTTATCGGAAAGAGGCCGATCCAGGAGCCTGTCGGCGGATTATCGCCCGGAACAGTCACGCGAGCGGCAACTTGCTGTCCCGTCCTGATGTTATCACTGCTAAGCGCGAGGGTGAGGGCCGACCCTTGACACCCGCGTGCGACAATAGGGCCCGGTGCCGGCAGCCGCTGGCTCCCGGCGCCGCCGCCCCCAAGAACCGTAAAGCTGCAGCGGACCGCCACGTTAGTGTAGCCGCTGTCGAGAAAAACGCGGACCTCATATTGACCCGGGCCGTCCGTCGCAAGGAAGGTCTTCCTGAAGCTGGGTTTAAGGGCAGCCAAATAATCGTATCCACCGCGATACAAGCCCCCCTTATAAATAGTGAACCAGGAGCCTTCAGCAGGGTTACTATCAGGTACGGTAATGGTTACCGTAAAAGGTTTGCCAGGTTGTACAACGTTCGGCTCGATAGTCACTGCGTAACCCGCCGTTCCCGGACAAGTTACACCTGGTCCTCCACCGCCACCGCCGCCCGTATTGCCTCCAGCGCCACCGCCGCCACCGCCAGGTGCCGGCGGTTGAATGCCACTCATCCGTGCCTGCAGGCGTTCGCGCAGAGCACCACCGCCTTCACCGTTGCTCGCAACAACGATGTTGACTGCGTTACGTACGGCCGCCAGCGGATTACAGATGATTACCGATGTGTGGACACCTGTAATGCCGACCGCAAAATTGCCGGCCGCGTAGTCGATGCGATGCCCCTCGGCTGTCAGCGCCGCTGAGGCCCGGCGCAGGCAATCGTCATAGGAAATTGCGAGGTCCTGTTGGCCGCGAGACCAACCAGGCGCTTGCGCAAACGATAACGTGGCCGAACCGAAAATCACAAAGGTAGTTAATAAGCTCCACCAGCAGTTTCTGCCCAAACTTCGCTCACGCGGACACAAAGTAAAACAAGCCTCTCCAAGAAAACCGAATTGAAGCCCTTTCATATTGTCCTCCCTTAAGAAGTTTAATAATTTCACTATTCGGACAGGTGCTCCGTGATGTATTCGCGGGCTTTTTCCTTCGAATTGATCTCGTGCCGGAACTGATCGGTTTCCGACTTCAGGCTCCAATCAACATGCTCGCTCACAAACGCCATGTAGTTATCATTGGGAGTGCCATCGGGATCAAAAATCCCAATCTTTTTGCAAACGTCCTTGAAGAGATCGGTATCGAGCGGCGATTCGCTGGCGGCCAGGGCGGCACTGTAAAGGCGATGCTTCTCATCATTTGTAAAAGAAACCGTACTGAATTTGCGATCACCAGATGTGCCGGCGCCCATCTTGGAGTGCCCGAGCTGCACGCCGATAGCATGATCGCGACTAGAATCGTTGTCAGAAATGCTTTCATGCGTCAGCCCTTTTGAAATTCGCCATGACTTCTCAACTTTCAAGCAATCCGCTAACTGAATCGTCGAGGCACCCAGTTGTGATAAGATTCCACGAAACTTCGGCATCCCCGACGAGGAAAATTGTTAATTTTCCGACGAAAAGCTTATCTCACAGTCATAGCGTTGAAGTCCTGAGAAAAGCCTGAAATTCTGCTGAAATCTTATTCGATCAGCGCCAGTGCCGATGAACAAGCACGTTCCCCGCATTTACCGCCTCGATGACATCGAGATTGACACCTCACAGGTCTGCTTGAAACGCGACGGAAAGGAACAACATGTCAGGCAGAAGACTTTTCAGGTCCTCGTCTATCTCCTTGAGCAGCGCCAGCGCGTAGTGTCGAAGCATGAATTAATCGAAGCGATCTGGCCGGACACGGCTGTGACTGATAACGCATTGGAGCAGTGTTTGGCAGAAATTCGTAAAGCCCTGGGTGACGATTCCCGCCATCCGCGGTTCATTAAGACAATTCCTTGAGCCGGTTACCGCTTCATTGCAACGGTTGTAGCGGTTGCGCCGAACGAATCGTTAGACACACAGCCAGAGCCAACTTCAGTCAGCTACCTCGTACCCGAAAAGGCGAGCAGTAATGCTCCGCCTGATGGGTCTCCTTTAGTAGCATCGACTCGCTCGTTGGCTCATCGGCCGCTGGTGATCTTTGCTGCTTTAATTCTAATCGCGGTTTTCGCGTTTGGCTTTAGTCAATCCCTAGCACGTCAACGCCAACTCCGCTACAATTGCCGCCTTATCTGTGCTGGGGGCTCTCGAGATACAGGGTTCTTTTCAGCAGGCAGCCGGACATTAGGAAGGGCGGCGAGTAAGCACACTGGTTTCCGTTGGCGCTAGACTGGGCCGCTACGAAATCCGCTC
>Ga0209431_10001943_pt1 | contig 16950 bp, 20 predicted proteins | sample RifCSP13_3_FD_184021 | JGI IMG/M metagenome (GOLD analysis project Ga0209431, IMG submission 184021) | Soil microbial communities from Rifle, Colorado - Rifle CSP2_sed 13_3 (SPAdes) (version 2) | ecosystem: Environmental > Terrestrial > Deep subsurface > Rock core/Sediment | place: Rifle...
CGTTAGACATCTCTAACGACTTTTTTACAGGAGAATTCTTCAAAGGATTTCTCATAGAATTTAATCTATAGCTTTTCTTTGACTCTGACATGGTCTCTCCTTTCGCTGCAGGCTGAAGAATTCTTATTCTTCAATGAGTTAGGTAATTGAATTCTACCATCTAAATAGTGCATGGTCAAATCCCGCTGCCCACCAATCTGAGCTCCTCAACCATACCTGCTGCAGCCGCATGCACAGACTCGGAACATAGTATCGCAGATATGACTGCTACCCCTCTCCCCCCATTCTCCACGACTCTTTTGACGTCTTCTATCTTTATACCTCCTATCGCAAACACAGGAATTTTTATCTCTCTGGTCACGTTTGCCAGTTTCCTTAATCCAACAGGCGGTCCAAAGGCCAATTTACTGGATGTCTCAAAGACCGGACCGAATGTAATAAAGTCAGCGCCTCCTGCCTCTGCCTCCCTTGCCTCTCTGAGGTTATGTGTAGAAACCCCTATCATAAATCTGCCTCCTGATATCTTACGGACAATCGTCACAGGAAGACTGGTCTGTCCTAAATGTATCCCATCAGCATCTAAAGTCATTGCAACATCTATCCTATCATTCACAAATAATTTTACAGACCTTTCATCCGTTAATCTCCTGAGTTTCTCCCCTATTCTAAGAAGCTCCCTGGCAGACAGGTTCTTTCCTCTGAGTTGCACAGCCTTTACCCCACCGTCAATTGCCTTCCGCACGGAAGGGATCAGGTTTTTCTGAATATTCCCTGTATCTGCAATCAGATACAGAGTAAAATCTATGTTATTCAATCAGCCCCTCCAAGGGACTGCTCGCAGAAGCATATAGCTTTCTGGGTATCCTGCCTGCCAAATAGGCCAATCTGCCAGCCTCGACAGCCATCCTCATAGCATGGGCCATCTTCACCGGGTATTTTGCGCCTGCGATTGCCGTGTTCATCAGGACGGCGTCAGCCCCCAGCTCCATGGCAATCGCCGCATCAGATGCAGTCCCTACACCGGCATCCACGACAACCGGGACAGAGGCGCTCTCTTTGATTATTCTGATGTTGTAAGGATTTCTTATCCCTAATCCTGATCCTATCGGTGCCGCAAGGGGCATTATGGCACTGCATCCTATATCCTCCAGCTTCCTGGCCACCACTGGATCATCGCTCATGTAAGGCAATACCACAAAACCCTCCTTCACAAGTATCTTTGCGGCCTCTATCAATGCCTCATTATCCGGCAACAGGGTTCTCTCATCTCCGATCACCTCCAGCTTGACCATATCAGATATCCCTGCCGTACGGGCCAATCTGGCCGTACGGACAGCATCTTCGGATGTATAACAGCCGGCGGTATTGGGAAGGATGATATATTTTTTCGGATCTATATAATCCAGGAGATTTTCTCTCGAATGATCAGTGATGTTGACCCTTCTGACAGCCACTGTGACAACGTGCGCACCAGAGGCCTCTATGGCCTCTTTAGTCTCTTTGAAGTCTTTATACTTCCCGGTGCCTACCCACAGACGCGACCTTATCTCCACTCCGCTTATCTTTAGTATCTCATCCATTTCCGCCTCCCACGAACGTGATGATTTCCAATCTGTCTCCCTCTTTTAAGTGTAGGACATCAAATTGATCCCTGTCAATAATTTCTCTGTTATATTCAATAGCAACCCGTTCCGACTTAATGCCTAACAGTATTAACAGAGATTTCAGCGAGATCCCTGCAGCAACACTCTCGGTCTTTCCATTTATAGTAACGTTAATATCCACAGACAAAAAAAGCCGCACCTCACAGGGAAGCACGGCTTTTTTCTCCCACTTCCCTACGCTGGCATTATCCAGTTCAGGTTCAAAGGGTTACCCTCGACTCTATTACCAAAGAACCAAACCACTGGTTAATCGATCAACACGCTCTTCTCACCAACTAACCATTGGCTTGTTTGCAACGGCACCAGACCGAGGGTTCTCAGCCTAAAAGGCCCCCCTAGTGGAATTATCAATCGTAAATTTAAAATTATGATAACAGGTGTATTATATTATTGTCAACTCTCCGGGCCCCCTAACAAGAAAACAGAGCGGGGATGGAAGACTTCTACTCAAAATAGGATGCTGATGAGTTTTCATTCTCCCACACAGAAAGGCGGCTCACCTTTGCACGGGGACCGTTTACCCTCTTGGAAAGGGCTTCATATAGCCACCGGGCCATATTCTCTGCGGTAGGGTTTATGGTGTTGAATGGTGAATGATCATTCAGAAAAGTATGATCGAGGGTGTTAAGCAGACCCTCTGTCTCCTGCTTAAGCATTCTAAAGTCTATCGACATCCCTAAGTCATCAAGGTGCTCACTCTGCATCACGACTTCGATCTTCCAGTTGTGGCCATGGATGTTCTTGCAATTCCCGGGATAATTTCTAAGACTATGCGCGGCTGAGAAGGTAGTTACAATCTTGATCTCATACATGCTCATCTCCAACCTTCCTGACAATTTTCAGGAACTCCTCTCTAAAGTTGCCGCTCTTGCAATCTCCCCTGAAACTTGTGGTGATAACTTCCGTGACATTCTGGGCAGGAAATCGCGCCTTCATGCAATAATGCTGAGCAACCATATACACGCCTACGGCAGCCGGGTTTATGGATTTGTATATGACATCCGCTATCTCCGACGTAAGGCTTTCCTGAAGGTGGAGGCGTGCGCACAAGATATGGACCAACTTGCCTATATTAGACAGCCCAACAATCTCGTTCCCCGGAATATATCCTATAGACACAAAACCAGAAAACGGGAGAAAGTGATCCTGGCATATGGATACAAACGGTATATTGCTAATAATGACAGGGTCACTCGATGCCGCTGTCTGGCGAGTGCCTAACGCGCTCCATGGGTCCTGGGCATATCCTGACAGAAGGACATCTGACCACAGCTTCTCAAGATTATCGAGTATCTTCTCTTTGGACTCCTCGCTAATCTGAAGCTCTATCGACTCGATAAACTTGGTGAGTCCCTCTCTCATCAACTTATTGTTCATGGGTGTTCATCATAGCATACTTCCCCCATATTTGCCACCGTCCCCCCAATCTGGTAGCATAAAGTTATGAGAAAAAAACACCGTTTTTTAATGTGCCGGCCAGACCATTACACGATAGCCTATGAAATAAATCCCTGGATGAATATGAATAATCCGGCCGACCCTGCTGAGGCCGGGAGACAGTGGAACGGGCTCTACCAATACATACAGAATTCAGGTTCAGAAATATCCCTTATAGAACCTGCGGAAGGTCTGCCGGATATGGTGTTCACTGCCAATGCAGCGTTGGTACATGAGGACAAGGTCATCCTGTCCCGATTTAGACATAGCGAACGCCAGGGAGAGGAGAGATATTTCTTTGATTGGTTTTCTCATCAGGGCTACAAGTGTTATACCCTGCCTGACGGGATCTCCTTTGAAGGGGAGGGGGATACTGTCTTCTATAAAGACATCCTGCTGCTCGCACATGGATTTCGTACAGACAGGGCCTCTCATCCCTGCATAGGAAGCACCTTAGAAAGAGAGTACAAATCTCTTAAACTTATTGATCCACACTTCTATCATTTAGATACCTGTCTGCTGTTTATTGAACCTATAGATCTCTTAATATATTATCCAGGGGCCTTTCACCCGGAGAGCGTAAAAGAGATAGAAGATCTGCCCTCAAAGATATTGAGGCTATCTGAAGATGACGCTAAATCATTTGTCTGCAATTCAATCTGGGCAGGATACAATCTCCTGTCATACAAATGCCCTGACAGTCTGTCAGCTAATCTCAGAGAATATGGACTTAATATCATAACCCTGGACCTCTCTGAATTTATGAAATCCGGCGGCAGTGTACGGTGCATGGTTTTACAACTCTCCTGAAGCAGGTACAGATGCCGGAAATGAATATTGGGCCCTCAACCTTGCAGACTGGCCATTTCCTTAGCGGTCAACTTATCATTTTCTATCAAATACCGCAATCGTTCAAAAAATAATTTCCTCCCCTTCCCTATCCCTCTATTGCCAAGCGCTATCTCCGATATGTGCCCGACAATCTTAGAAACAGAGAAAGTCGCCATATCGGACAGATACCCGCAAAAATATGGTCTTATCCCACAGGACATCTCCATACATTTAGAGATCTTTCCATAAACCTCGCGGGCAGAAAGTTCATCAACTGCATCTGCAATCACTATCCCTATCCTCTTTCCATCTGCCCCTGAGACAAATGATTTTACTTCTCTGTATACTCTGATCATCCCTGTATAAAATGCAGGAATAATAAAGACAGCCTCTTCTATAAGAGGTTGAAGTCTGTTTTCATGTTGTCTCAAAATTACAATATCTGTTTCTCTCTCTATAGCTTCAAAGGCCGCAAACATCAAGGCCACATCAGACACTTTCATTTTATAAACATCTTGCATGCTAAGGCGCGGGGCAAGGAGTTTCAGTCCGAAAGGGCCTGTATACACCATGTCCATGGGTTGATATTGATCCTGCAAATAGTGTGTAAAGGAGTATCCCGGAATAGAGAGCCCTAACATAAAGGCAACACTTGGGAACCGGCTATCGGCATCTATTATTAATGTCCTGATACCATTTTTACAAAGTTCTGCACCGATTCTTGAAGTTAGGTGCGCGCTCCTGTGGGGTTCCAACATATCGACAATAGAGAGCGCCTGGCACCTGGTTGCCTCATCTTTCCGAAGGCAAGTGAAATCCTCTTTCTTCTGATCAATCGTCTGTTGGGGGGAAATAAAGTAATGAGAGATGTCTTCAAGACCTCTCCCCAACCTCCTTCTCTTTTCCACCGACCCTTCCTCAGTCAATAACTATTAAGGAGTTATATGACCCCATTTTATTATCCACAATGTTGGGATTACCCGGGTCTTCCATCCACTCTCCATCGATATAGAATTTATATTGATAGGCGCCTGGAGAGATATTAATAATCTTTTTCCATGTGCCATCTTCATCCCGTACAGTGTTTACGCCCTTATCCGGCACCCAGTTGTTAAAATCTCCGGCAATCTTGACCTCGGTGGCTTTTGGGTTTTTATATATAAAAATAAAACCGCTATCTGTATAACCGGATTCTATGTCTGTCTCAGGCGCTTTGCTGATGGAAGAACTCAATACTGCGATTGGCCTGGTCTCCATAGAAGGGTCTTCCTGGAGAAGCACTTCATCGGCAATGGCGGAGTAGTCCCAATGACCTATAGAATTTGTCTCATATTCACTGACAGGACAGCCAAAGCTGACAGATTCCCGGAGTTTTGTACACATTCGGATTGGGGTGGAAAATATAACCCCTTTAAAATGACTTTTGACCTCCTCGATGATCTCCCGGGCAAAACGGCTTCTCCTGTTGTACATCGTTGGCAGGATGTAGGTTTCTACCTTGTGGCCGCTGCGTCTGTTCAGCACCTCAATCGTCTCAAGGAGTTTACCCAGACCATGGAGAGAAAAGAAACTGGCATCCAGAGGAATAATGACCTCCCCGGCCGCACGCAGGGCATTGATACTTAACAGGCCAAGATTCGGCGGACAATCGATAAGGATGTAATCATAATTTCTTTTTGACATGGCAATCGCATGATGCAACCGCTTTTCCTTCTCTGGAACGCTGGCTATATCCTGCTCAATGGTGGAAAGGATAATATTTGAGGGGGCAAGTCTGACATTATCGACCCCTGTATTCAAGACAATGTTGTCTAATGAGATGCCTTCTTTAAGCACATGATAAAGGGATAGCCCAATCTCTTCCAATCTTACGTTATACCCCAATGTTGAATGTCCCTGCGGGTCCATGTCTATCAACAACACTGTCCGGTTCCGTTTTGCCAAAGAGGCTGAAAGATTAATCGCTGTGGTTGTCTTTCCACAGCCACCCTTCTGGTTGGCAATTGCTATAATGCGCATTTCTCCCTCCTCGCCTTAAAACTACGGCATAAGGTTATTGCCCAGATCCCCAACTTCTCTGCTGCAAATAAACTTTCTTAGTCCTCCTGTATTTTTTAATAACCCTCTTTCTCTTCTGCCATTTTTCCACATCACGATAGACATCCGCAATGTCTAAAATCCACTCCTGGCCTGAAACAGCCTCGAAGGCCGTCTCCTCATAGAAGACCAGGATGACATCTCCGGTAGCGACTAAAGTAAGTTCCTCGAGAGGCCTTTTTATCGTGGGAAGGATCTTCATTAATGCACCGATATTCCTTCTTATCCTTTGAACGGAAACACCCGCATCAATCAATTTCCTGACTGCCTTCAATGCGATCAAGTCCTGAAAGGTGTATCTTCCATGCCCCCCGTGAGTCTTGTGGGTTGGATTTATAAGGCCTGACATATTCCAGTACTGGAGTTGCCGTTTACTAACCCCAACGATATTGCAGATTTGGCCAGGGGTAAAGAAATGATCTTTGGGGACGGGCTGCTTGTGCTTTTTCACCAGCATGGGTAATATCATACCCCATAACGAATGTCAATAAAAAATTACACAATAAATAAATCTTTTGTATCGTTTTAATAATTCCGTAGAAACTTCTCCATAGGACATCTGATTTGTGCTAAGATCAAAGGGGCAAAAGGAGAGCAGTTTGGAAATAGTTGCATCTGGAAATACACATAAAGGAATGGTCCGGCAGAGCAATGAGGACGCTTATGGCATTTATCCTGATCTGTCCCTCTATATTGTTGCAGATGGCTTAGGGGGGCATGCAGGGGGGGAGGTTGCAAGCAGGATAGCCGTAGAGGCCATAAAAGAGTGTATCGCCTCCACAGATAATGCATCTTTGAAAATCAGGAATAGCGTTATCTCTGCTATTAACGAGGCAAATATAAAGATCATCTTAGAGGCCGGAAAAGAAAAGAATCTGCATGGAATGGGAACCACTGTCGCCGTTGTCATGAAAGGGGATGATACCGCAATAGTTGCACATCTTGGGGACAGCAGGGTCTATCTTGTCCGTGGAAATGTTATGACCCGAATCACGAAAGATCACACCGTTGTGGATGAATACGTACGGCTTGGCCTGCTTAGTCCACAGGATGCCCTCTACCACCCTTCTAAGCACATGCTTTCGCGGGCATTAGGCACATCGGGGGATGTGGATGTAGATATCACAGAAATTCAGTTTCAGGCAGGGGACATCCTAATCCTCTGCACAGACGGTCTGACCAATATGGTATCAGATAAAGAAATATCCGATGTTATTCTTGAGCTAAGCCCTTCCCCGGAGAAGATTACCGATAAACTTATCACACTTGCCAATAAGAATGGCGGTATTGATAACATCACAGTGATAACGCTATGTGCCGTTGATCAGGTGGGTTCATGAAGGTCGGTCTTATAAACCTGGGTTGCCCGAAAAATCAGGTTGACTCAGAGATCATGCTTGGCCTGCTCAAGGATGCAGGCTTTGAACTAACATGCAATGAGGAGGAGGCTGAGATCGTCGTCGTCAATACCTGCGGTTTTATTGATGCCGCCAAACAGGAATCTATCCACACCCTGATTCAATTGGGTGAGCTTAAAAAGTCTGGTCAATGCAGGCTCCTTATTGCCGCAGGCTGTCTCCCGCAGAGATATAAGGATGAACTTCTGAAGGAGATGCCCGAAATAGACGCTGTTGTGGGTACCGGTTCTTTTGCAGATATCGTGACAGTGTGTACGGAGTTTTTAAACAGCAAACCGGACACCCATAAACATCAGCAGATCTACCTCTCAGATCCCTCAAATTTCAGCTATGAATCCCCGCTCCCGAGGATCCGCATAACCCCTGCACATACTGCCTTTATCAAGATTGCAGAAGGATGTGATCATACCTGCACCTTCTGTATCATCCCGGTGTTACGGGGACATCAGAGAAGCCGCACGATAGAGTCCATTGCAGGCGAGGCAGAACAGTTGGCCAGGGAGGGCGTTGTGGAGGTCAACCTGGTTGCCCAGGACACAACGGCCTATGGAAGGGATTTAAAGGAACCTCATGCCCTGGGGCGCCTGTTGAGAAGGTTAGCCGATATACAGGACATCAGGTGGATACGCCTTCTTTACACTTATCCGGGCTCCTTTACAAAAGAGTTGATAGCGGTAATGGCAGGTGAGGAGAAGATCTGTAAGTACATAGACATGCCGGTTCAACATATTAATGACGAAATCCTCAATCACATGCACAGGGGTCATACAAGAAAGAGTATCTACGGGACAATCGAACAGTTGAGAAAGAATATTCCTAATGTTGTCCTGAGGACATCACTTATTGTTGGATTTCCCGGGGAAACAGAAGATCAATTCCGTGAGCTGGTAGAATTTGTGCGGGACGTAGAGTTCGATCGTCTCGGTGTTTTTCCCTATTCTAACGAAGAGGGTACAATGGCCTATTCAATGACTGACCAGATCAGAGAGAGGGAGATGAAAAAGAGAAGAGAGGTCATCATGAAGACCCAGCAAGAGATATCCCTCAAAAAGAATCAGAGGCTTATAGGAAGCAGACAGACCCTCCTGGTAGAGGGACCATCGCAGGATGGGCGGTATCTGCTTGAAGGCCGAACTTATGCCCATGCCCCGGAGGTGGACGGGGTCATCTATGTTTCTAATGCTCCTGCTAATGCGCCTGAAGATATGCCTGTCCCGGGCGAGTTTGTCCCGGTGGAAATTACAGAGGCACAGCCTTATGATTTGATAGGAAGATTGGTTTAAGCGGGCGACTTACCTATGTTGACGAGAAGGCCGCCCCTTTTTCAAAACCTATGTGAAGGGCCTTTTTGTTCAGCTCAAGAAAGGCATCGGGGACACGGGCAAGGACTGCTTTCTCTATGGCCTCATGAGATACAATCCTCGTAATCTCCGTGATCAACCCCAGGGATATGATGTTGGCCACAATCTCTTTCCCGAGTACATCCCTCGCCGTCGAGATAATCGGAAAGGAGTAGACCTTAACATCCCCTGCCGGCACCTTTTTTACCTCATCCGAGTCTATTAAGAGAATCCCCCCTTTTTTGATATCCTTATGATACTTTGCACATGCCTCCTGCGTCAGGGCCAGCATTGCGTCAATAGAGGTCGCTTTCGGATAATCAATATCCTCGTCACTGATAATAACTTCACTTCTCGATGCGCCACCTCTCGACTCCGGACCGTATGACTGGCTTTGCACTGCCTTCTTGCCGTCATATATAGCTGCTGCCTCGGCTATGATTATCCCGGCCAGGATCATCCCCTGACCGCCGGAACCGCTAAACCTTAATTCGTATCTATACCCCATTCTGTTCCACTCCTTTACTTTGCCTGAACCTTTGTCATCAGTTTTTGATACTCTGAACAATACTCAGGCCTGTCAGACTTGTGAAGAACGCCGCGCAACAACTTTCCCGCAAGCTCTTCCGGGGAGAGTTTATCTGCCTGCTTTACCGAGACTGTCCCCTCTTTTTCAATCTTTTCCATCATCTCAGTGGGGCTCTTATACTTATTGAATCTTCCATAGTAGGTTGGGCAGGCATCTATGATGTCCACAACGGATGTCCCCTTGTGCATGATGGCCTCGTATATGACCTTCTCTAACTCCTGGAAGTGGTATGCTGTCCCCCTGGCAACAAAGGTCGCGCCGGCAGCCTGGGCAAGGGTGCATGTATCAAACGGGGGTTCTATACTCCCGTTTCGACTGGTCGTGGAGATCTTTCCCTGAGGGGTTGTGGGAGAGGCCTGACCACTGGTCATCCCGTATACGGCATTGTTGTAGACCAGGATCGTCATGTCCATATTCCGCCGGCAGGCATGGATAAAGTGGTTTCCACCTATGGCAAGGGCATCCCCGTCTCCGGTCGTCACAATAACCTTCAGCCTCGGTTTTGCCAGTTTTAATCCTGTTGCATAGGCGAGGGCCCTTCCGTGCAGGGTGTGCAGGGTATTAAAGTCTACATAGCCCGGGGTCCTGCTGGAACAACCAATCCCGGAGACCATTGCAATGTCATCTTTCGCTAACCCTGTGGTATGTATCGCGCGAAGAAGACATTTCAGCACAATCCCGTGTCCACAACCAGGACACCAGATATGCGGGAGTTTCCCGCCTCTGACATATGGCGAATAATTGAAGGGGGTCTTCTTTTTTTTCTTTGCTAACGGCTTAATCTCTTCCGCTGGTGTACTCATCCTTACCTCCTCCAATTCTCTCTACAAAAGGTAACCAATCTATCCATCCAACATATCCCTTTCAACCATCATCTCTGCCATCCTGGAACCTGGAGACGAGGGCTTTGAACCATTTCCTGTGATGCATTCTATAATCTGAACAGGTTTGATAGGTTCAGTATCTACCCTGAAGAGCCCCTTTACCTCACACTTTCCATGGGCTGCCCTCTCTACCTCGTATACAATCTGCCCCATATTCATCTCTGGGACAATAATAGCCTTTACACGGCCGGCTAACTCCTCAACAGCCCTGTCAGGAAATGGCCACATCGTTAATGGTCTTAGAAGTCCTGCCTTTATCCCCTTTTTCCTGAGCTCCCTTACCGCAAATTTGGCAGACTTGGCCGAAACGCCATAGGCAAAGATGCCCACCTCGGCATCATCAAGATAGTACTCCTCGTTCTTCCAAATCCGCTCTTTATTATCATCAATCTTCCGCAGAAGCCTGATGCAGGCCTCCTCTATTAACTGAGTATTGTTCGTGGGAAATCCATCCGCCGCATGGTAGAGTCCGGTAACATGGAATCTGTAACCATCGCCGTAAGCGGCTAACGGGGCGATGTCCCCGCCTTTGGCATCATAAGGCTTATATTCAGCAGGTGAACCGGTCGGCGCCCGTCTCGCGACGACCTCTATCTCCCCTGGGGCCGGTATCGTCACGGCCTCTCTCATATGCCCAATAATCTCATCATAAAGAAGGATCACCGGTGTCCTATAGAGCTCTGACAGATTAAAGGCCCTTACGGTTTCATGGAATAGCTCCTCTACAGAGGCCGGTGTCAGGACGATTGCAGGATGATCTCCATGGGTTCCCCATTTAGCCTGCATCACGTCAGACTGGCTTGGGCCTGTCGGGAAACCCGTTGAGGGACCGCTCCTCATCACATTCACGATAACGCAGGGAACCTCTGTCATGCAGGCAAAACCTAACCCTTCCTGCATCAATGAAAATCCAGGACCGCTTGTTGCCGTCATCGCTTTAAGACCGCCGAGTGAGGCCCCCACAATAGCACATATACTGGCTATCTCATCTTCCATCTGGATAAAGGACCCGCCTATTTTGGGAAGTCTCGCCCCGCAGATTTCCATAACCTCTGTTGAGGGTGTTATAGGATATCCGGCGTAGAACCTGCAACCGGCATACAGCGCCCCTTCAGTACATGCCTCGTTGCCCTGCATAAACTTTTTCTTATTACCGGCCATATCGTTCCCCCTACTCCTCAAAAACCTGGATTGCAAAGTCAGGACACCTGTTGTCACACAACTGGCACCCATTACAGGCATCTAACTCCTTCACTGCCACCAGATTCCCATCCATTGTTAAGACATTGGTCGGACAGAAATCTACGCAAAGACTACACCCCTTGCATAATCTTTCATCAATCTCAATCCTGAATATTCTCTTTTCTGCAACCGCCATAACTGCCCTCCCCTTACTTTTTAGAGTAAAACCTAATGGGCGATGCAGGTATCGAACCTGCGGCCTCTTCCGTGTGAAGGAAGCGCTCTACCACTGAGCTAATCGCCCTCATGCCTACCCTGCATATTAAGAATAGGCATTTTATGGAGTAGTATAAAATAACATACCTCAAACGATATGGTCAAGAACTTTGTACTGTCTAAAAAATTTTTTTGCGGAAAATTCTAAAGTTTACAGACTGGTATACCGTTTGTATATGTACTTCAATAACCATTAACCACTAATTATTAATAAGGAGAATAAAGATGAAAGAACCAGTCAATGAGGTATCAAAAAAGATTTTAGATCTTGTAGCGGAAAAAGGCGGAGTTACCCTCTTCGAGCTGGAACAGTCTTTGGATGTCTCCTACAACCTCATCTTTTTGGCAATAGATAGTATGGTCACAAGCAATCAAATCCACCTTAAACGATGTGGAAGAGACTATCTCCTGTCAGGGGTTGAGAATAGAAACAAACTTCTGATGAATGATACATGCATCAATGAGTATCTATGTCAGGATGTATAAACAGCGTTGACTCCTGTTGAGACTTTTCAACTCCCTAATAATATATCCATTTCCCCCCTACGTTTACCATTCCATAACAAAACATACACCATTTTTACATGCACATACAGACTTAATACATATTAAATTTATGCTATAATAAAAAAACTGTAAAAATGCTTGACAAAAATTCTATACTACATGTATATTAATAATTGTATGTATCAAGAAGGGGCTTTGATGGATGAATTGGCGGATATACTAAGCGGATTAGAACAACGGATCAATATGTACAAGAATAAGTTGATAGATCTTCAGAAAAAACGCGACCGCTTGGATGATGAGATCAAAACAGCCAAGAAATACTTAGAGTTAGCAGAAACGCTCTTCAGGGTCGAGAAGAATAAGGCGCGTTCAACAACCCCGCCGCTGGTCCAGCCAGAAGATCAAGAAAAAGCGACAACAAAGGGAAGTGAAGAGACTAAGGACGTTTTGTTCAGGACCGTCAAATTTGCAGGGATAAGCATACCCCAGGCCACTTATCTCCTTCTAAGAGAAGAGGGAAAACCACTTCACGCAAAAGAGATATATCAACGCCTCATAGAAGGAGGAGTCAAAATAAGGAGTAAGACACCGGTTACATCAATATCCATTTCTTTAAACAGGGATAAGAGATTCTTAAAGATTGCACCAAATACGTATCGTCTTGCCGACACAGAGGTGCAAAGGGAGGAAAGGAGGTGATAGACATTGGCCACTGCAAAGAAAAAGGCCCCGGCTAAAAAGAAGGCTGCTGCGAAAAAACCTGCTGCCAAAAAGAGTACAAGCAAAAAGACTTCAAAGAAGAAATAACGTCAGACAATCCTTCTTTTAAAAGGGGGTCTCTTTAAACGTGGAGACCCCCTAATTTTTTTAATCCGTATTCCTGTTTCTTTTTATACGAGGAGATCCTTCTCACTCTGACCGACTTCTATCCACTTGTCACTGTTATCAAGGATGGCGGCAGCAAGTCTGGTATTCAGGTTATGACCAGAGCGGCAGGCTGTGATATGGCCAATGAATGACATTGAAAGCAGAGACATATCCCCTATCAGATCCAGCACCTTATGCCGGATAAATTCATCATCATACCTTAATCCTTCTTCATTCAATATCTCAAGGTCCCCAAGGATAACCACATTATTAAGTGACCCCCCCTTGCCCAACCCTTTCTCCTGAAGGGTAGTCACATCTTTAAGAAAGCCAAATGTCCGGGCAGGGGCTATCTCCTTGATAAAACTATCGATAGAATAATGATAAACAAACCGCTGCTTATTTAACAATGGGTGATCAAAATCCATAAAATAGGTAATCGCTGGGAATGGGGAGGGCTCTATCCTGATATATCGGTCCCGCTCTATAATCTCAATGGGTTGCACTATTTTTATATAGGGTTTAAGTTTGTCCTGCTGGATGACTCCACTTTTCAGGATTAATTCTACGAAGGGATAGGCACTCCCGTCCATGATAGGGACTTCAGGAGAATTTACCTCAACATACAGGTTATCAATATGAAGACCGGCGATGGCAGCAAGCAGGTGCTCAACAGTCTGAATACTCGATCCATTCAGCCCTAATGTGGAAGAATACTCGGTGGCTACTATATTCCCGACCAAGGCGTTAATACTTGTTTTTTTGTCATTTCTTATAAAAACGATCCCTGTGTCAGGCGGGGCCGGAGATAAACGAAGGGATACATTAATGCCTGTATGCAGGCCGATCCCTATGCACTCCACAGAATCTTTTATTGTCCTTTGATATCGCATTGTATTATAATGACATTATAAGGACAAAGCAAATGTTATACCATAAGCAATTCCATGTAAATATTAATATTATCAATTAGTTATAGTAGACTTTACATGTGAAGCATGTTGCAAAATCACAACACTTTTTCCTTGATTGTGTTTTTTTAGCAACAGTAGGGAATATGATATGTCACCCTGAGCCGAAGGCGAAGGGTCTGAAGTGTCAGATTCTTCGCTACGCTCAGAATGACAGGCCGGGAGTTTAAAATGAAAGTTAACGAAATATTTAAGAGCATCCAGGGAGAGACGACATTTCAGGGGGCGCCTTCCCTTTTCATAAGAACTACCGGCTGTAATCTTCGATGCGCCTGGTGTGATACAAGATATGCATATGACGACGGAACAGATTATACGGTTGAAGAACTATTAAAGATTGTTGAAAACTACCAGTGTAATTATGTGGTTATTACCGGAGGCGAACCGCTGACACAGACAGAGGTTCCTCTCCTTGTTGAACGATTAGTAAAAAATGGTTATACGGTGCTCGTAGAGACCAACGGTAGCCTGGATATCTCAATACTTCACCCAGACTCTTTTAAGATAGTAGATATTAAATGTCCCGCCAGCGGTATGACGGAAAGGATGCACTGGCAGAATATGGATCATCTCACGGCTCAGGATGAGAGCAAATTTATAATCGCAGACCGTGAAGACTATGTATGGGCCAAATCTATTATTGAGTCTTATAAACTGCCCGACAGGTGTACTGTTCTCCTGTCTCCTGCCTTTAACAGACTCGACCCAAAAGCCTTAGCCGGGTGGATCCTTGCCGACAATCTCTCTGTCCGGCTGCAACTCCAAATCCACAAGTATATCTGGGGTACAGAAGTCCGGGGCGTTTAAAACTATATCTTATTTCTATTAAGAGGTATAGCCACTCTCCCCATGCTGCGTTAGATCCATACCCATGACTTCATCTTCCTCTGAGATCCTAAGCCCCATTGTCCAATCAATGACCTTCAGGAGGATCAATGTGACCACTAAGGCGTATACGACAGTGACAACCACTGCGATGAGCTGTGTAAACAGGAGACCGGCATTGCCGAAGAAAAGCCCGTCATTGCCTGCCGGGTTTACTAACTTTGTTGCAAAAAGTCCTGTTGCCAGTGCGCCCCACATCCCGCCAATACCATGGACGCCAAAGGCATCGAGAGAGTCATCATATCCCAGGAGGGGCTTTATCATACTTACAGCAACGTAGCATACGAATCCCGCGCCGGCGCCTATGATAATGGAAGAGACCGGTCCGACAAAACCCGAGGCTGGCGTGATGGCAACAAGCCCTGCAACAGCGCCAGATGCAGCCCCAAGGACTGTCGGTTTCCCCCTCTGCAGCCACTCGATAATCACCCAGGTCAGCGTCGCTGCAGCAGCGGCCGTATTGGTCACGACAAAGGCGGATACGGCAAGCCCCCCGGAGGCTACAGCGCTCCCTGCATTAAATCCAAACCAGCCAAACCAGAGAAGCCCTGCACCCAGTACCGTCATGGGAAGGTTGTGAGGCGCCATGTGTTCTGCGCCATAGCCCTTCCGCCTGCCAATGAGCAGGGCGGCAACCAACGCGGATATGCCTGAGCTTATATGCACAACCGTCCCGCCCGCGAAATCAAGGGCGCCGAGATTTCTTATCCACCCGCCGACAGCCCAAACCCAGTGACAAACAGGGTCATAGACCAGCGTTGACCAGAGCAGGGTGAAGACTAAGAAGGATGAGAACTTCATTCTCTCGGCAAATGCCCCGGTGATCAGTGCAGGAGTAATGATGGCAAACATCATCTGGAATATCATGAATGCCTGATGGGGGATGGTCGGTGCATAGTCAACATTCGGGGTAAGACCAACATTGTTGAGCCCAAACCACTCAAGACCACCGATGAGCCCCCCTTTATCAGGCCCGAAGGACAGACTATATCCCCAGAGGACCCACTGGATGCTTATGACTGCAATAATGATGAAACTGTGCATGATCGTGCCAAGAACATTCTTTTTCCTGACCATGCCTCCGTAGAACAAGGCCAGGCCTGGAGTCATAAGCATCACCAGCGCGGTTGATATCAAGATCCATGCGGTGTCCCCTGTGTTAATATTCTCCATTTTCCGACCCTCTCCTTTCTCATATCTGCAAATTCTATCAATAAAGAAATCAAAATTATGCCCGCCATGATTTAACACGAACACCCTAATATTGCAATACCCCTTTCTCCATGTTATATTTCATCACGATGAGTAAAGGAATTTTCATGTGAAAGAAGAGAAGGTACATTCTTTAGATGCATCCTTCCATTACTGCAGCGGGGTCACAACAGGGCATTATGAAAACTTCCCGGTAGGATCCTGGATAATACCGAGGGAGAAGAGGCGGTATGTCCATGCCATCTATGCCTTTGCCCGCAAGGCAGACGATTTTGCAGATGACGAACTATACCGGGAGGAAGAACGGTTAATCCTTCTGAACGATTGGGAAAACAGACTTGAAGATTGTATTACCGGACAACCCTCAGAACCTGTGTTTATCGCCCTCAAAGAGACTATCCGGCGATTTGAAATCCCTGTTGACCTGCTCAGAGATCTTATCACCGCGTTTAAAATGGACCTGGTCAATAAGAGGCATCAAAAAAAATCAGACCTTCTCGTCTACTGCCGTTATTCTGCAAACCCTGTGGGAAGGATTGTCCTCCATCTCTTTGAATATAAGGATCCGGAACTTCACAGGCTTTCAGACTTTATCTGCACAGCCCTGCAGCTTACGAACTTCTGGCAGGACATTGCAATAGATCTTGAAAAGGACCGGATCTATATCCCGTTAGAGGATATGAAGCGATTTGGTTATACTGTCTCTGAACTGAAATCCCACCTTGTAAACAGTGCCTTCAAAGATCTATTGGCAAGCGAGATCGAGTTTACAAGGGGCCTTTTTAAA
>Ga0209431_10001944_pt1 | contig 16944 bp, 14 predicted proteins | sample RifCSP13_3_FD_184021 | JGI IMG/M metagenome (GOLD analysis project Ga0209431, IMG submission 184021) | Soil microbial communities from Rifle, Colorado - Rifle CSP2_sed 13_3 (SPAdes) (version 2) | ecosystem: Environmental > Terrestrial > Deep subsurface > Rock core/Sediment | place: Rifle...
ACAGTTGATAAAGGTAATCTTTAAGATGTTAACAGAGAACCGTGAATATATTTACAAGGAGGAACTAAAGAAGGCTGCCTAAAAAATATTCTCTATTTTAAGCTTGATTTTTTAAATGGGAAGTTCAGGTCTCAATTCTTGACATTACAAGAAAAACATATGGTTAGTAAAAATTTTGTAGAGAAAAGTTGAAAGTTGAGACCTGACCCCCTTCTCTTGTACTCGGTTATCTCTTCTGTATCTCACCTACGCCAATAAATGGCACTGCGCCGCCACCTGTAACCTGGGGGAGTATCCCATTCCATTTTTCTATAGCCTTGAGATTGGCCTCTATCTTTCTAAGTTCTATAAGATCTGTTGAAATATTTGCTCTCTGCAGCCTCAAGGACTCTGCCTCTGCCTGTGCCGCCGTAATCTTCTGCTCTGCCTCTATCTTTATCCTATCCAGGTCTCTCCTTGCCTTTAGTGCAAGCTGTTCTGCTGTCTGCTTTGACTCAATAGCCTCCGTAAATATTTTAGAGAAGCTGAATGCGACAATAGAAACCGCATCAACTGCTATGTTATTAGGCAGGAGTCTTTCAGCAAGGTTTGCTCTCATTGCCTCGCTTACTGCTGCTCTCTTTGTTATAAGTTCTTCTGCTGAATATCTGGCTGACACAGCTTTCATTACCTCTTGTATTGCAGGGTCTATAATACGCTCCTTGAATTCTACCCCAATGGTTTGATAGACAACATTTGCCTTATCAGGTATGACATGATAGTTAAGCGCAACCGATGAAGTCACATCCTGAAGATCAGCTGAGGCAGATGTGGCATCAGTCACTGCCTTCTGAACCTTGACATCCATTATGGCAACCCTCTGCTGTATAGGCATCCTGAAATGCAGTCCTTCATTCAACACCTTATCCTGAACAGCACCAAAATTAAGGACAACCCCTCTTTCACCTGCACCAATCTGAACCCATGGATGTAAAAACAGAAAACCGACCAGAATTGCTCCAATAATCACTGCCAGCCTCATAGGTCCTTTCTTCATTGCAGACTGCATTGCCTCTTTTGCCCTGTAAACATCTCTTTCATCTCTTTCATCCATTATACTACCTCCTTTTAATTTTTAGAGACGGTTGTATTTTTTTAATCCTCCTTTCTCCTGCCCCCTGCCCGCAATGAGCAGATATCGGTCAATAACTGCATTACTGCGGTTATCCCCTCCAAATTGGTATATTATCCGCAATATCGCGGTTATTTCTTGCTATAGTTAAAACCAATCCTTCGACAAAGCTCAGGATAGGCTTATTTGTTGTTTTCCTCACCTCTTCTCTTCTTCAAATTATCCAGAGGGCTTTTAATACTGCCCAAAACTTTAGCGCTTGCAAGAAAAGGTAACGACTATTCTTTCTGAGTCATCTTTATTGATAGTTATCGAAGCCATAAGACACCTGCTATCCAAAGACATTAGTTACCTTAATTATACTACAATTCATCTGATTTTATTATGCATAAGCTATTTATATCACAAAAGACAGTCTGATTTCAACGCTTTTTAATTTTGGTCACCTTTTTAAATTACAGAACCAATGCTATTTCGGTTACATTTTAGACTGCGGAATGCGGTTTGATACCAAATCCGGTTAATGACTATCCGTTGGTCATACTGAACCCTTCGATGCCTCAGGATAAACTCCGTGAAGCATTTCGGTACTCAATCACAATCAAGAGATTCTTCGCTTTGCTCAGAATGACACGATCTGTCTTTAACCCGATTTGGTTTGACAAGTGAGATGGTGAATCTTACCATAATTGTGCTATGAGAGCAAAAGTCTTGGCTAATAAAATCAAGCAGGATAATGATTACATATATCTTAAAATCCGCAGGGATACCCTGGAGGCGTTTCGTGATACGGCAGGGCTCTATCGTCAGGAGTTCTTAAATTTATTAGATGAATCAGAGAAAGACCATCGCACCGCTCGAGTCACTAAGCGGAAGTCGCTCTATGAATTAATTCCGAAAAGTAGCACATTCAAAAAGGTTCGTAATCGATAGCGCATGTGCCGAAGCCCAGAGCGAAGCGAAGGGGAAGTGATCTCATTTTTTGGATTGTTTCGTCACTTCGTTTCTCGCAATGACGGGCTTCGTTAATTATAATCTTTTCAGATAATTTTTTGCTCTGTATATTCAGACGCTCAAAGATTTGATATAATTTCAGTATCAAACATTAGTAAATTAAAAAAGGAGCTGTCATCGCGAGAGTGTGAGCCGAAGCCCAGAGTGAAGGGAAAGCGATCTATTTGAGATTCCTCGCCGTTCCTTCGACTTTACTCAGGACAGGGTTCGGAATGACACTTTGTGTCAGATTGCTTCGTCACGGAATTTATCCTGAGCCCTTCGGCTTCGCTCAGGGTAAACTCTGTCGAAGGGTTCCTCGCAATGACATGATTGATTATGCACCAATCGAAAAATCGGATCGGCATTACCCAAATCTAAGGAGGAGTCATGAAGGATAAACTTCAGGCGGGAATGTTTATTGAAAAGAAGATTCAGACAACACCAGAGATGGCGGCTTCGCGTTTTCATGAAAGCTCACCGCGCGTGCTTTCATCGCCATCTCTTCTTACTTTTATTCAGACCACTTGTGCGGACTTGCTTACACCCTTCCTCGATGCAGGTGAGATGGCGGTAACAATAAAGATTGAAATGAATCACCTTGCCTCAACGCCTATAGGTATGCCTGTAACAATTAAAGCTGAGATTATAAGAGTAGATGGGAGAAGAATATACTTCAAGGTAGAAGCCTTTGATGAGATGGAGAAAACCGCTCAAGGCTATAACGATATGTTTATAATTGACGAAGAAAGGTTTGAAAGAGGAATCAAAAGAAAGTGGGAAAAAACACAAATGCAGACCGTATGAAGAATTTAGCCACTAATGAACACGAATTTACACTAATAAAATAATGCAGGATAGATAAAAGTTTTTAAATGCATCCTGTATCTTGCATCCCGTTTATTTTCATTCATGTTCCTTTGTGTTAATTAGCTTTGCTGATAGTGTCTTTCCACTACCCGCACTATTCGTGGCTGAATAGTTGTTAGAAAACTAATGATTCTTGGCCTTAATCTCAGCGATAATAGCATCTCTCAGGTCTGTCGTATTAGCACTTCCGCCCATATCCTTTGTTAGTACCTCTCCTCTTGCTAATACTTTGCTTATAGCTTGTTCTATAATTTTTGCCTCTTTATTTTCCCCGATATGTTTTAGAAGAAGCGCCCCAGAAAGCGTTATCGCTATAGGATTTGCAAGGTTTTTCCCCGCAATATCTGGCGCGCTACCATGCGCTGCCTCAAAAACTGCATAGTTATCTCCAATGTTAGCACCGGGAGCAAATCCTAGTCCCCCTACCAGTCCCGCACAGATTTCAGAGACAATATCACCGTATAAATTTTCAGTGAGGAGGACATCAAACCTGTTGGGATTTAGAACAAGCTGCATACAAGTGTTATCAACTATCATCTCTTCATACTCGATCTCTGGATAATCTCTTGATACTCTCCTGACACAATCGAGAAATAGTCCATCGCTTAATTTCATTATATTCGCCTTATGTATAGCGGTTACCTTTTTTCTCCCGCGCCTTTTTGCAAAGCGAAAAGCAAAATTGGCTATTCTCAGAGATGCCCTTTCAGTAATAACCTTTAAGGTCTCCACCACGCCAGGAGCAACCTCATGTTCAAGCCCTGAATAAAGGTCCTCTGTGTTTTCTCTAATTACAACAATATCAATGCCTTCGTACCTTGATTTAACACCAGGAAAACTTTTTACCGGTCGTAGATTCGCATACAAATCAAGGGTCTTTCTTATCGTCACACTTACACTCCTAAACCCCTCTCCAACAGGTGTTCCGACAGGACCTTTAAGGGCAAACTTGTTCCTTCTAATTGAATCAAACACAATATCTGGCAAAACAGTTTTATGTTTCTTTAAAGCCTGATAACCTGCTGTTACTACTTCCCATTCGATCTCTACACCTGTGGATTCTATTATCTTTCTTGCAGCATCTGTAACCTCAGGTCCGATTCCATCGCCAGGGATAAGGGTAACCTTATGTATATTATTACGTGACATAATAATGCGTTCCTCTTTTTGGTTTAGTGTTTCATAATTTTAACTAATGTTCTTCCGAATCCAAGTTTCCAGATTCAATTTGAATTTTCTCAAAGTGCCAATTATAGTTAAGTGCATGACTATCCATAATAATCATTGCGAGCGTGTGAACCAAAGCCCAGAGCCCTTCGATACCTCAGGGTAAACTCCGCAAAAGGGGAAGCAATTCCGTTGTTTGGATTGCTTCGTCGTGGAATTTATCCTGAGCCAAGTCGAAGGACTCCTCGCAATGACAGGCAACAGGAGGCTTGTCAATGAAAAACGGAATAACAGAGAGCCTATATCACGTAGCGATTGCTGTTAGGAACATTGACGAGGTGGCAAAGCTCTACGAAATGGCACTGGGTCTTAAAATCACTCACGTGGAAGTAGTTGGAGAGCAGGGAGTGAAAGCAGCAATGCTAGAGCCCGAAGGTGGCGGGCCTGCTATAGAACTTCTTGAACCATTAAGCGATAACTCCCCCATCTCAAAGTTCTTAGAAAAGAGAGGAGAAGGCATTCATCATATATGTTTTCTAGTGGATGATATTGAATCAGCACTTGAAAGGCTAAAAAAAGAAGGCGTTCAACTAATAGATCAGTCGCCCCGTCCTGGTGTCCATGAAACAAGGGTAGCTTTTATTCATCCAAAGGCTTTAAAGGGAGTTTTAATCGAGATTGCCGAGAAAAATAAGTAATGATGCTAAGCTGAATAAATAAAATTATTTTACCTCTTCTTTTTTCTCGGCTATTTTACTTTGCGTTTCAAGCCGAGTGCCTTCAATTCTGTTGGCTTCTTCTTTAGGAGGTGTGACATCAATTTCATCTGGCTCTTTCATAGTTTTTCTAAATCCCCTAATACCCTTTCCAAGTGCAGTGCCAAGGTCTCCCAATTTACTTGGACCGAATATAAGAAGAAGAATAACTAGAATTATGAGAAGCTCCCACACACCAAAACCACCAAATGCGCCAAACATATCTTTGCCTCCTCAATAAATGATTACCGAAGAGGGTGCTAATGTCAACATATTGAGCTTTGACAAACTATATCACTCAATTTATCGTATTTCATATGCCGATTTCTGATAAGGAAATAAAACTCGTAGATAAAATGCTGGGCGGGGATAGATTGGCTCTTGCACGCCTTATAACTATGGTTGAAAGCCGTCATCCGTCTGTTCTAGAAATACTTAAAGGGATAAATCCTAAGACTGGACGTGCTTACACAATAGGTGTTACAGGCCCTCCAGGTGCTGGAAAAAGCACTCTCGTAAATGAAGTCATTCAGGCTTTTAGGAAGAAAGATAATAAAATAGGAGTAATAGCAGTTGACCCATCAAGCCCTTTCACGGGGGGAGCAGTTCTCGGAGATAGAATCAGAATGCAAAACCACACACTCGACGACAACGTATTTATAAGGAGCTTAGGAAGCAGGGGAAGCCACGGTGGGCTTTCAAGAGCTACAAAAGAAATTATGAAGCTATACGATGCCTTTGGAATGGATTACATCATTATTGAGACCGTAGGTGTTGGGCAGACGGAACTCGATATCATAGATCTTGCGGATACCGTGCTTGTCGTACTTGTTCCCGAAGCAGGGGATTCAGTTCAAACCATGAAAGCTGGGCTTATGGAGATCGGAGACATTTTCATCGTGAATAAAGCGGATAGAGAAGGCGCAGATAGGCTATCCAAAGAAATCCAGTTCATGATTTCACTGAAACCTAAAGAAGATGAATGGAAGATTCCAGTAGTTCTTACTTCCGCCCATGAAAGCAAGGGAATAGTCGAAGTGGTAAGAGAGATTGAAAGGCATAAGGCATTCCAAATTGACGGCGATCTACTTAAAGAGAAAAGAGTAAAAAGAAGAGAAGAAGAGTTTTTTGAGATTTTATCGGAAATTATCGAGCGTAAGATTTCAGAGGACTTAAGAAGCAACGAACTTAGAAGAATTTTAGATCTAGTCAAAAATGGGGAATTAGACCCATATGAAGGAGCTGAGTTAATACTTTCAAAAATCCTTCATCACCGTCAAGGCTTGAATTGAATATATGCACAAACTCACATTTTATTCGCTAAGGTTCAGTTAGATATTAAAAGATTCAAGTTAAAAATCCTTAAATCAGCCTCTGTTGTTTAGAATCATCGTATCATTCAATCTACTACTACTTGATTATTAATTCTCACCTCGGTAGAATCTTTCCAACACGTTGGATTTTTAGAAGTAGTTTTGGGGAGAATCCCAAGGGTTTCTTTAAGTACATTCCTTTAACCCTAGGGTATATCTTAATGGAGTTTATTATATTGGCTTTAAGTCTTTTATCCATCCTTTTGTTACTTTCCAATTTTTCCACATACGAAGATGACGAAAATGTTTATACACAGCAGCGCTTCGAAATGGTTGAGTATCAACTTATATCACGTGGCATTCAAGATTCCAAAATCATACAGGCAATGCTCCGAGTCCCGAGACATAAATTTGTTCCACAAGGTTTAAGAAAACTGGCCTATAGCGACAATCCACTCCCGATAGGAATGGATCAGACTATATCTCAACCCTATATCGTAGCCCTTATGACTGAGCTTTTAAAACTAAAGAGTGGCGAAAAGGTGCTGGAAGTAGGCACAGGTTCCGGGTATCAAGCGGCAATACTGGCTGATATCGGAAGCGAGGTCTTTACTATAGAAATACTCGAATCCTTGTCAGAAACGGCGCAGGAGATCCTAAAATCTCTTGGCTATAGTAATATAAATTTCAAAGTCGGGGATGGGTATAGTGGTTGGCCTGAACATGCACCCTTTGACGCAATTATTGTAACAGCAGCTTCAGAACATATACCCGAGCCTCTTATCGAACAACTAAAAGAAAATGGAAGGATGGTAATACCAATCGGAGATTTATATCAAGAGCTCCTTCTTATTACTAAGACCGACAAAGGCATTGAGAAAAACACCATCACACCGGTCCGTTTCGTTCCAATGACAGGAGAGGCACAGAAATCTAAGATCAGAGAGAATTAGAGGTCTACGCTCACAACATCGCCCTTTTCTATTTGCCTAGCACTTTCGACAATTATCCCTGTAGCCGTATCCTTACGAATATTAAACACGACAATCTTTCCGATAAGGGCGCCAGGTATAACCACATTCCTCCCGGCATCCGGATCATATGCGTACCTGGGGTGTTCGTAGATTGATAACGTGTTTCCCGGAACCACTCCGTCTTGCTCACCAATATCTACGTAAACTACGTCTCCCTTGCCTGTTAGTTCTACATTATTGAGAGACTCGACTACGTACCCATCTGCCTTTTCTATACCCTTTTTGATCACTACCTCCTTTACAAAAGACTCTAGGGGTCGAATCCGTGCCCCTCTAGTAATCTCCCTGTATGAACCTGTGATCTTAGCAGATGACATTCTCTTTCCTAAAACCTCTATGATCTCGATCTCCCCGAGATTAGCCACCTTATATCCAACCCTCCTGCCGGTTATTGGATGAAGCACCACCTTTGAAGAACGGAAGATTGTAAACGCGTCTCCCGGTTGGACATTATCTTCTGATCCGACATTCGTATAAACAGTGTCTCCTTCACCAAGAAGAATCTTTGGTGGCTCTGAGCTAAGAATGGCCCCCATATCTTCCCATTCATCAGGGGCTATGAAACCTACGTCTCCACCACGCGAATAGTAAACTACTGGGGGAGGAGGCTGAACCTCTTCAATCTTTTTTACACCAATCTCTGGGGCGATTTTTACTACTGGAATCGTAGGCGCCTTTGGAGGTATAGATTTTAAAGCTAGTACCTCTCCTGGGTAGATAAGGTTGGGGTTATCAATAAATGGGTTTAATTCCCATAGACGGGGCCAGAGAAGAGGACTATTAAAAAACCTTTTAGATATATTCCAAAGAGAGTCACCAGAACGAACCACATAAATTGTTACCCCATCCTTAGGCTCTGGAAGCTGACCCTGAGCTAAGGCTATGCCTCCTAAAAGAACTGCTGCCAAAATTAATTTTAGGCGCATTCTTTGACCTCCTTAAAAGAATTTATTACTCAAAGGTAGCATATAATAATATACTCTATATATTTTAATATTTAACCACCATTCGTATTTAATAGTATTTTTGCCACCCTAATCTTTGATATAAATAGCTTATAGTCTATAATTAACTGACAAACTGACTAAAATCAATAATTCCTTATAAAACGTCTTAGTTATGGAAAACCTGATTTTAATAAATGTAACCTTCAACGAAACTAGGGTTGCTGTCACAGAGAATGGAACTCTTGTCGAATTATATATTGAGAGAAAGTCACACCCTCGGACTGTTGGCAATATTTATAAAGGAAAAGTCGGGAAGGTCGTCCCTGGCATGCAGGCAGCTTTTATAGATCTAGGCCTTGATAGGTCTGGTTTTATTTCAGTGGAAGATGTGTATGAGGATATATTTCTTGACTTGTTTCTAGAGGAAGAGGAGTCACAGTCACAAAAAAGAAGGGGTAAGTTCCTGATTCAAGATGTTCTTCGAGAGGGTCAGGAGGTTCTTATACAGGTTTTAAAGGAATCAACAAGTGGGAAGGGAGCAAAACTCTCTTCTAATATTGCCCTTCCAGGGAAATACCTTGTGCTTCTTGGCATGGCTGATCTTATAGGAATATCAAGAAGGATAGAAAATGAGGAAGAGAGAAAAAGACTTACTGAATTGGTAAAAAGTTCTAAGCCTAAGGGGCTTGGTTTTATTGCGAGGACTGCCAGTACAGGGAGAAGCGAAGAAGAGATATATCAGGATATGGATAATTTAATCCGACTCTGGGATGAAATTAAAAGAAGGGCCGAGGATCAGAAAGCCCCAGTACTTGTTTACGAGGAGCCTAGCCTTCAAATAAGGGCTGTAAGAGACCTGATTACAAGTGAGGTAAAAAGCATAATAGTGGATTCAATGGACGCTTATCGAGACATATCAGATTATTTTCTAGCCCGCTTTCCTGAGTTTAACACCAATATAGAATTATACAGAGACAATACCCCTCTTTTTATTCAATTCGGCATAGAACCTGAGATAAAAAAGATTTTTGAAAAGAAGGTATGGCTCAAATCCGGAGGATATTTGATCATAGAAGAAGCTGAGGCCCTGACTGTAATTGACATCAATACTGGCAGATACCTAAGCGGCGACACTCATGAAGAAACCATATTTAAGATCAATACGGAAGCGGCATCTGAGGCCGCCCGTCAAATACGACTTAGAAACCTCGTAGGTATAATCGTTATAGACTTTATTGACATGAAAAACCGTTCAAAAAAGGAAGCGTTATTTCAAACTTTTGTTGATGCCTTAAGGAAAGACAAAGCTCGGTCATCAATACAGGAGATATCTTCCTTTGGGGTAGTTCAAATGACACGCCAGCGTGTGAGAGAAAGTCTTCTTAAAAACCTAGCAGAGTCCTGCAGCTACTGTGACGGAATTGGCTATGTTAAATCCAAAGAGACAGCTTCTTATGAAATCATTAGGGAAATAAAAAGCCAAATTGTAAACCCTTTTGTGAGAAAGATTTTGGTCCGCGCAAGTCAAAATGTCATAAAAACCCTAGAGGAGCTTGAGAGGGATAATCTTAAGCAACTCGAAGCGCAGTTCTCAAAAGACATCCTTTTCGAACCAAGGGATGATCATGACTTTAAACATTTTGAGGTTAAAGCTCAATAAGATCAGCTAACCGGAAAATTCCGATCCATGAATTCCCCTCGTAGGCAGCAATAACAGCATGGCATAAGTATAGTAATGAGCAAAAGTGTATGAAAAAAGCAAGCGCGCCCGGAGGGATTTGAACCCCCGACCTTCGGATTCGTAGTCCGGCACTCTATCCAATCTGAGCTACGGGCGCATGGTTAAAAATCTACATTAGTTTTCTTAAGTTGTGAATACTTCTTCCAATTACCTGCACAGGTCAAAGGTGGACTTTTCAAAGAATATGATTATAGTATCCTTCCTTAGAGAAATATCGTAAGGCAGTTTTAATCAGTAATAAAAACTTCCGAAAGAGGAATTACGATATTATGTGGTTTATCGTAAAGATCGTGAAGAATAGCGATGAAGTTACTATAGAAAATGACTTTGACAATTTCGAAGCTTGCTGGGGGAAATATAGTGAATATCTCAAGTCGCCTTATAGTGTTGAGAACGCATTTCTTAGAATTCGCTCAGCAAATAGTGAAACCGAAGCTATAGAGGGTATCAAAGCGAAAAGACGCGAGGACAAGGAAATCGCAATCAAAGAAAAAGGGTCCCCAGACAGAGTGATTAAAGAGTGGGCTAAGGTCTATGGCATTGACATGAACAAAGCCGCTGAATTTACAACTGAGAATTTTCGTGAAGGTAAACCGAAAAACGAATGGGCTTCTGAAACATCGCAGAAACTTAAGGAGATTGACTACAAATCCCTAGAGGGAAAAGTTGTTCAACACATTATCAAAGAGCCCGAATACGCTCAAGTAGATTATAGGAGAGTTATCTCCACCAATAACGGCACAATCCGTAAAATTGAAAGTTATAAGCTTAAGAGTGTAAACGGGAGATGGTTAATTGACGAAGTAGAGGTAAGAGAAGCTGAGGCAGACATAGGCGGAGCAGATGAGTAATTAATAAGCTTCTGGCGGAGAGGGTGGGATTCGAACCCACGAGGGAGTTTTAGCCCCCTACTCGCTTAGCAGGCGAGTGCCTTCGGCCGCTCGGCCACCTCTCCTCACTCAAGTAGTTAAAAAATAACCAAATGACTTATTTGTGTCAAACCCAGGTAACGAAGCATTATTTCTCATTTGTAGAGACGCATAGCAATGCTTTTCTACATTTAATCCCCCTGCTAGGTAGAAAACATGTTGCCATCATATTCCGTAGAGACGCCATTAATGGCGTCTCTACATTATTAACAGCGCAATTACATTCTAAAAGTGAAAATAGTAAAAATTAAGACACCCTGGCAAGTTCTAATCTTCCTCCCCACCTTCTTGAAACCTCTTCAATCAAACCAGGATGTTTTATTAGAGTTGGAGATTCGTTGACAATCCTAAAGGCCTCTTCTCTAGCCTCAGAGAGAATCCTCACATCTCGAATCAAGTTTGCAAACCTGAATTCGGGAAGACCCGATTGTTTTGTTCCAAGAAAATCTCCAGGGCCACGAATCATAAGATCCGCTTCGGCTATCCTAAACCCATCTGTTGTTTTCTCTAAGACAGAAAGCCTTCTCTGTGCTTCCTCACTCCTCTTATAACCCGAAATTAATATACAAACTGATTCGTGTTCCCCTCTTCCTATTCTCCCTCGAAGCTGATGAAGCTGAGAGAGCCCAAACCTTTCTGCGTTTTCTACAACCATTACTGTCGCATTAGGCACATCTACTCCAACTTCTATCACAGTGGTTGAAACGAGTATATCCAGATCATGAGAAATAAACCTTCTCATTACTTCGTCTTTCTCTTCCGTTTTCATCCTTCCGTGAAGAAGTCCTATTTGAAACTCTGGAAAGATTTTGTTCCGAAGTTCATCCGCCATTAGGGTTGCATACTTTAAACCCTTAAAATCCGGGCTTTCCGACTCTTCAATCATTGGGTAAACAACGTAGACCTGCCTTCCTTTTTTAACCTCCTCCCGGACTATTTCATAAGCTTTTTTACGTGTCCCTTTATCCTCATAGAAAACTAGGGTTTTTATCGGTTTTCTTCCAGGCGGCATCTCATCTATAGCCGAAACATCAAGATCACCATAAACAGTCATAGCAAGTGTCCTAGGTATAGGGGTCGCAGTCATAACAAGCACATCAGGATTTTTACCCTTGCTTCTTAACTCCGCCCTTTGTATAACGCCAAATCTGTGTTGCTCGTCAATTACAACAAACCCAAGATTTTTGAACTCAACCCCTTGTTCAATAAGCGCATGTGTGCCAATAGCAATATCCGCTTCCCCAGTCTTAATAGCCTCATAATAAGTATATCTTTCCTTTTTACTCAAACCACTCGTCAAAAGTACGACTTTGACACCAGCGGGTCTAGTAAACTGTATGATTGATCTCAAATGCTGCTCAGCTAGGATTTCTGTAGGCGCCATTATAGCAGCCTGGTATCCACTATCAACCGCCTTAAGCATTGATAGCAGCGCAACTATTGTTTTTCCACTCCCGACATCTCCTTGAAGAAGTCTATTCATCGGGCTATCAGCCCTCATATCTCTTTCTATTTCAGCAATTACCCGCTTCTGCGCTGAAGTCAAACTGAATGGAAGATTGGTGAGAAGCTTTTCAGTAAGTTTTCCTGTAGGATTAAAAGCTATTCCAGACAATTTAGTAAGATCTCGTTTTCTTAAAGCGAGTCCAAGTTCCATGAAAAAGAACTCGTTAAATGAAACCGTTCTATGAGGCATTGAACCATAAACCGAACCATTATCAAAAAGATCTACTAATCGGTCAGAATCACTTGAAAAGTGGACCCTTGATAAAGCGTCGCCTAGGTTTAGAATATGCCTTCTTCGCTTGATCTCTTCGGGAACACAGTCAATTACATGGTGGCAATGGGTATCTACTACTGTTTTCATTATGCTCCTAAGTCGCCTTTGCTTTATACCCTCCGTTAGAGGATAAATAGGAACGATTCGGTTAAAGTTAAGAAAATCTCTCTCGAGGTTTTCTTCATTATCAATTATCTCGGTGTCCTCAGGCCTTGGATGAATTATCTGAAGAGAATCGGTATATCTATCCACTGTTGTCTCGCCGCTTAATATTACTATCGCTTCCTTTTTATACACAGCGCGCAAATATTTTTCATTAAATTGAAACCAAACAAGGTTAAGCCTGCCTGTTCCATCAGATAAAACCACTTGAAAAAGTTCTCTTCGTTTTGTCCGAACCTTTCCAGTAAGGATTATCTTTCCCATAACAGTTTCACGGGTATAAGGCTTAAGCTCAGATATTTTTTTTATGCGCCTTCTATCCTCATACCTTCTTGGAAAGTAGTAGAGGGCATCTTCTACACTTTTAATCCCCCTTTTCGCCAAAATATTAGAAAGCCTAGGGCCGACGCCCTTCACATACTGAATAGGAATTTGAGAAAGGTCCTCTTTAATTGAGGTTTCTTTCACCAGCGAATGGCTTGTTTGGGGAGTATGAGTATAGTTAGAATGCTTATCTTTTTTAAATTCTTCTATCGTACTTAATGATTCTTCTATTAATTTCTTCTTACTTTCAAGCTCTAATTCTTTATAACCAGAGAATGACTCTCTAAGAGTTTGTATTACTCCAAGCTCATCACTGGATAGACTAAGGGAAAGGGCTTTTAAAGTTAAATCAGATACCAATTGGTCGAGGTCTTTTACTTTACTAATATTTAGAAAATCATTTTTAGAAGTAAACCTGAGAGGTTTTTCCAGTGCCTCTAGTATCTGTAGAAGTTCCTCAGTCATTCTTAATAATCTTACTGTTTCTTACATACAGATTTCAAGTTGACTCCGTTCAGTGCTAAAAGAATGGTACTTGCGCTTTATGATCTCACTAACCCGATCTAGAAGTTTCTTATGACGTTATTCAATAATCTCGCTGTATGTACATTGATTTGCGTTGACTATCTAATTTGTATCAGTATACTTATACCAATAAATATTGGGGGAAACAAAATGGCTGTTCTAAAAGCAACTTTTACTATTCCTGAGGAACTGCTAAGAAGGCTAGAAAAGGTCCCTGCTGGTAAACGGAGTTTACTGGTAGCTAAGGCCATTAAGCGGGAACTTGATCGCAAATCATTGGCCGAGGATTTGAAGAAGCTAAAACGCAGGACTGTATGGAAGGAAAAGGACCATCCTGATCTTCTATCCCCAGAGGACTTTAGTCGCTACCGACCTGCCAAGAGTCGAGTGACAGGATGAGCTATCTTCTTGATACAAATTTTGTTATCGGCCTTCTACGTGGTGCAAGTTCCTACTGGGATTATTTAGACAAATTAGTAGATGAAACGGTGCCTGCCGTCTCAGCAGTTACTCGTTCAGAGGTTTTCGCAGGCTGTCACCCTCATGAAGAGAGAGCAACAACAAATCTCCTTGATCGCTTCGAGGCCATCACGATTCAATCCTCCATTGCTGATCTTGCTGGAAGGTACGTCTATCAGTACCGGAAAAGAGGATTTACTATACACTTAGAAGATGCTTTAATTGGGTCTACTGCGGTTTTGGAAGGGCTCGTATTAGTAACCCGGAATGTGGACCACTTTCCTATGCTTATGTTGGGGCACAACCTTGTCAGGTTTCCCGATTGAGTATTAACTTACAAACTTGGAGCTCTTAGTCAGATGCTTGGATGTCAAGGTGGCTAAGATTTTGGTCATTAAGTAGAATTGAAGAAAAAAAGGGGACGCATGCACCCTTTTTAGGCTGAGGTTATGACAAAACACAGAGACATAACATCAAAATTAGCCATCTGTATTAACACTGATGATCCAGATTTATTGACTCCGCGCAGGTCAGGGTCAGGCTTTGGTTATTTGTTTTTCTCATCAATTTCATAATCAAACAATCAAAGCCTGACCCTAAATCTCTCAGTCCCTACGTTCTTAATACATTTTGATAAAATAGGGTCAACAGACCCCCATTCTCGTAAATACAAAAGGCACTGGCTTCTGAGTCCGAGATTGGAGATCAGCTATAGACGACAAAACCTATAACAAAACAGCAAAACCCTAAACTATATTTTTAGAAAAGGCTATCGTAAGGCTTACATTTACCAAGCTGCTGGAGCAAGTTTGTGCCATTGTTCTGTGTTATGTTCCCGATAAGATTACTGGGACAAACGACATTGATGCCATTATTGAAGTTACCGTTAGCGGTGTTGTACAAGATGTTGGACCTCACATTAGTGAGGTTTATTTCGATCCCACTACCGTTGTTGTTGACAATGTTGTAGCTTATGGTGCTGTCTGTGCCAGTAAGAATCGCCCCACTACTATTGTTGATGGCGATGTTGTGGCTGACGACACAGTGATTGCCTACAATTATCCCAGACCCATTGCTGATGGCAGTGATCCCCTCGACCCTGCAACCGTCACTCTCATCAATCCAAATACCCTGATTAAAGTTCCTGATGGTCCCGTTACGGATGACTATGTTTTCTAGACGAGGACCGAAAAGATTACCATCCCAGATTCCTATGAAATTAAGATCGCCGTCACGAGTAATCGTGAATCCATTTAAGTCAATCGTTATATCATTACCTATCAGTTTGAAGCAATAGGGTGTAATGCTGATGATATTTTGGGTGAGTACATAAGTACCCGTGTTTAAATCTCCACATTCACTTAGTGGTGTGGGGTCTGCAGTAGCCTCGTTTACATACGCCCCAAGGCTGAGGACCAAAATAACTGCTAAAACTATTATTTTTTTTCCATCCATGACAAATCCCTCCTTTTTTATAGGTTTTTTGTTTTGTGCTAGTTTTATAAATTTAAAGCCATGATACCAAAATCTGTAATTTGGGTGTGAAGGTGTTCCCTTTTTTCCGAGCTTCGATTTATATATTCGCAGGTGTACCTTGCTTTTCTTGAAGTTTCCTCCATTCGTGTGATGAAAAAAATAGCATTACGAGATGTATAGAAGTTACCCAAGACCAATCCTCAACCCTCCACTGAACTATGATACCCATTTCATCACATATTGAATTACATGTCAAGAGGTATAGGGGACGTTCTTGAAATATTTAATTTTGATAGGGGCAGGACTTGCACCTCCCCTAATTTGGGCAACCGCAAGGGTTGCCCCTACTGGTACATATCTTGATTATATAGCTAAATATAGACAAATTGAGATTATGCTTGATATCCTTTTGCTTGAGGCTTTACTTCGGCTTTCTTTTTAGCTGGGCTTTTTCTAAATGACTTTCTTTTTGACTCCTTCTTATTTTCTTCAGTGCTCTCCCCGCTCTCTTTTACTTTATCTACTTCTTCACCCTGAACATCCTTAAGACGCTTTATGCCCTTGCATTCGGGATAACTAGTACAGCCTAAGAATTTTCCATACCTGCTTTTCCTTACAACCATCGGTTTTCCGCATAGATCACAGAGTATGTCGTGCCTGATTTCCGGTTCCTTCTTCTCTTTAATCCTTATTTCACCGTCTTCACCATATTCAAACTGTTTTGCATTCTTGCATTCGGGATATTTTGAGCACGATAAAAACTCTCCTCTTTTTCCCCATTTTATAATCATTTGAGCTCCGCACTGCTCACAATCTAACTCTGTAGGCATACCCTCGCGCCTAAGACTCCTCATAGAAACTTCAGCCTGTTCGAGCCTCTTTCCGAATCCCTTATAGAAACCATTTAAAAGCTCCACCCAGTTGACGCTCCCTTCTTCCACTTCATCAAGCTTTTCCTCCATCTCTGCTGTAAACTGCACATCCATTACCTCAGGAAAACCATCTATAAGAAGATCGGTTATAGCACAGCCGAGTAATGTGGGTTTTAACCTATTCTTTTCCTTTATTACATACTCCCTGTCCTGAATCGTGGATAATATTGTTGCATAAGTAGAAGGGCGGCCTATTCCCCTCTCTTCTAACTCCTTTACAAGCGCACTTTCTGTGAACCTTGGAGGTGGTTGTGTAAAGTGCTGTTTTCCTTCAAGAGCAATGAGTTTTAAGTCCTCATCCTCACTTAGATCAGGCAGCCTTTTCTCTTCCTCCTTTTCCTTTGCTTCCTCCTCCTCTTCCTTTCCTTCCATATACACTATTGTGAATCCTGGGAATTTAATTACAGAACCTGTAGCACGAAATAA
>Ga0209431_10001953_pt1 | contig 16893 bp, 15 predicted proteins | sample RifCSP13_3_FD_184021 | JGI IMG/M metagenome (GOLD analysis project Ga0209431, IMG submission 184021) | Soil microbial communities from Rifle, Colorado - Rifle CSP2_sed 13_3 (SPAdes) (version 2) | ecosystem: Environmental > Terrestrial > Deep subsurface > Rock core/Sediment | place: Rifle...
CGGGGCTATTCTTAAAGCCATGGGGGAAAAAGTCAACGACGAGGAATTAAACTCCGTATATGACGGCATTAACCTTAACTCAGTTTTTAAGCCGGAAATTGATGAGGTGAGTCAGATAAAACTGATTCTTATTTACTCTATGATAGGTTTTGAAGTGGGAAACAGGGACGACCTTTCTTTCTTCAGCGAAGAATTCATATACCCGCTTGTAGCCCTTGGGGCAGTTTACGACAACAAGGCCGCAAGAAACTGTTTTAGGGAGGCTGCGATGTGCGGGGTTGCCTGGAGGCAGGTGAGCCTTGAAAACGAAGTACCGGAGTCTATAAGAGAAGCGTTAAGGCAAATTCTGACAAAAAATGATGGAGCGTGACATACAGGACAGAATCGAACTTATGTGCCGGGGGTGCATCTTCAACGAGACGGGTACATGTTCCAACATAATGGTTGGGACAAAAGGACAGAGGGAGTTTGCCAAACATGGAGCTTGCAATCAGACCCTTATTCCTGCGATAGACCAAGGAATGTTCCCATTGATAGAAATTAGTCTTATCTCGGCGATAAGATATCGGACTGCAACAGGAGGATGGGATACGCAAATTGACCCCATGTGCTCTTAACCGAATGCCCCGCTTAATCTTGCGGCATTAAGCGCTGCCGCGCTCCAGGAGAGAACGTTTATTATTCTTGCAGATCGATCTATCGAAAACTCCCATCTTCCGGGATTCTGTTTAGAAAGAGCATAAAGACAAATAATTGCCGATATTACCGCGGTTTTGACAATAATGGCTTCCGATACATCTCCCCTTTCGGTAAACGTCTGAAGAAGCGGACTTATTTCAGTATGTCCTCTGCTAAATCCCACCATTGTCGTTCCGGCATCCGCAAAAACGGAGGCAAGAAGAGAAGTCATGACAAATTTTTCTTTCATTTAGAAAGGAATATCTTCCTGTACGGGTTTGTGGGCGATTTCATCCCCCACATGGCGGTACTTGCACCATTTGCAGTCCTTTCCCTCAGGAGGTAGAGCCCCCTCAAGAAGCAGGTCAATTTCTTTTGTAAATTGCAAAAATCCTTTTTCATCCACGGGGACTTCAAGCCATTTCGGCGGGAAGAAAAGAATCGCCTCACCGTCTTTAAAAGCGGCTTTGGTGGGATAAAAAACCAATAGACCCATTGAAGTTATTTTTACAGGCTTTCCCGAAGCGGGATTCTCGAGAGCAAATTTGTATGCCCCCAGTTGCGTTTTGTATTTTCCGATCTTGTCCTCCCCCGGCTGGCTTATCTTAAGGTCAACCAAAATATAAGTCCCATCCTTTTTCCTGACCAATAAGTCATACTTCCCCTTCAAGTAAAGATCCGTACCGGGAATAACTTTTGATTCAACCCACCCCTCCTGTGTGACTACTTCCCCATCGGGCAACTCCTCTGACAGAGTTTTTAAATTTTTCCCGATAAGATTTCCCTGGAGCCTTGTATTTATCGCAGAAAAAACTCCCGGCATGGGCATTGAAGGCTGGTAAATTCCGAATTTAACTTTAAGACAATAGCAAAGCTTGCACTCTTCATAAAGGTAGGCAAAATCCGAAGGCGAAATTTTGTACATGGCCTATTATATCTCAATTTCGGAGCCCCGGGGCGGGCTACTTAAAAGAAGTTCGGCGTTAAACTCCCCGGCAGGAAGGTCAGCAATTTTTTCAACCGCCTTTTCATAAGTTACTCCCATTTCGGCAAGACAGTTAACCTGAACGCAGATTGCGGGCTTTGTTTTGTGGTTGAGACATCCCCAGGTTCCGTCCGCAAGTTCCCCGAATGCTTCGCAGTTTCTGCCATCGCAGCAAGCGGCGCACCAGTGAATACCATCGGGTCGGCAGACAAATTTCTCTGCGTCTTTCATGTCAGAAGTATAATCTTGGCACCCTATAATGTCAATCTTGGGGCTGCAGAAAGGCTTTAATTGAATCGGCAAGTTCCTGCGGAATTTCAACCGTCCATTCTTCTCTTGCGTTTACTACTGTTTTTTCTCCCAGAAGAATTCCCGTGACCGGCGCTTCGTGGGAGACAACAAGCTCGTCAATTCTTGCCAGAGCCGAGCTTTCGTCATATTCGGTCAATCGTCGTGCCAGGGCCTCATCGTCCAATATCTGTCTCAACTCGGAGTATTTAAAATCAAGAAGACAAATTTTGGTCAAGGGATTGGCTGGATTTTCCGGATTTGTCATTTTATTCCTAAATGTGATGGCCCAAAAGCATTCGGGAGTAAGGTTTTTAGTGAAGATGCTTGTACAATTTCGCCTTCAGGGTTTACATCGAGTACAACGCAATTGTCGGCAAACTCAAGAAGCATTTGCCTACAGAACCCGCACGGCCCCGAGTCCCCGCCGGCCACAACAGCGATGGCATCGATAAAAGTTCTTCCCGCCCTATTCTGAATACCTGTACTTACGGCTTTTGTTATCGCCACATATTCGGCGTGCCCGGCAAAGTACACCACATTTTCTACATTACAGCCGGAAAATACGCTTTTTTCGCTAGTCAGGATGGCGGCGCCAACCCCATATTTCGAATATTCTTTGTATGCATTTTCCCTGACATTTCTTGCCTTTCTTGCGAGTCTTTGCAGATTATCAAAGCCGATTTCCCTGACTCTCTGGGCGACCCATTCCACTTCCCTTTGAAGATCTTCTGGCTTAGGCGCCCAAATTTTATCCTGAATAAAATGATACTCTTTAAACATAAGATATAGGGATTTTACCACTTTTGTGGGGATTTCAAGTATCAAATATTTCCAGAGTATTGCTATAATACTTTCATGGTAACTTTTGTTTTGCCCGGGTATTCGCTTCATAACAAAAAGTGGGCCGAAGAATGTGCGGCCGAACTTAAACTTGACCACGAAATCCGCCCCGTTTTCTGGAACCATTGGGACGACCCCAGCCATGTGTTTGACCCCAAGGAGAAAGTCAGGCTTATCGTGGACACTGCCCGCGAAAACCAGATAAATATTCTGGCCAAGTCAGTCGGAACTTTAATCGCCTCCCACATTATCGAAAAAGTTCCCGACAGAATCCAGAAAGTGGTTCTTTGCGGAATTCCCATAAACGACTTAAATGAGGACGACAAGGAAGTATATAGAAGAGTATTTAGAAATTTTCCTGCCGAGAAGGTAGTTTGTTACCAGAACACCGATGATCCCCACGGGACAATTACCCAAATCAAAGAATTTCTCGCAAAAATCAACCAGGACATTAAAGTAATTGAAAAAGACCGAGCAGATCACGAATACCCCTATTACAAAGATTTTGGAGAGTTCCTGAGAATTTCCTAAACCCCGATTAACAAAAAAAAGGGGAACCTTCGGATCATTTCTGATCTTCAGGCTCCCCAGCCTAAACCTACTCAATAACGCTGACGATGTCGCCAACCTCTGCCCAGCTATATAGCCACCCGGCGTCTTCAATTCTCAAGTTGACGCAGCCGTGGCTTGAAGGCCTGCCGTAGATGTCGTTCCAGTACTTCCCATGAAGGCCCCTGTCGCCGTCAAAGTACATGACCCAGGGAACCCCCGGAAGATCGTAGCCCGGGCCCGTCATTCTGTCGTGTTCAAGCTTCACCCAAATTGGAAAATCCCCAACTCTTGTCGGGTATTTGGCAATGCCGGTTGAGACAGTGAAAGTTGCAAGCAACTTCCCATCTTCATAGGCAAAGAGCCTTTGGGCCGAAAGCTTGACGATTATCTGTCGCCCGGTCGTGTTCGTTGCCTTTGGCGTTTCCACCTCCCCTGCCAGCTTGAGGACCTGTCCCGGGTATATGACGTCGGGATTGGCAATGTTGTTGAGCCAGGCAAGGTAGGAAACCTCAAGCCCGAACTTTTTGGCAATCGCCGAGAGCGTATCCCCCGGGGCAACAACATACTGGGCAACGGGTGTGGGAGGCGCGGGCGTCGGCGAAACGACGATCGGCGTTCTGGTTGGCGTGACCGTTATATCCGGCAACACCGGGACGACGAAAGGCGTTTGGGTCGGGGTAAGGCTCGGGGCAAGAGGTGCGCACGCACCAGCAAAAACAAAGAGGAAGACGAGCAGATTCCTCACGTAACACTCTCCTTTCTTTGTCAAAGTTCAGGGTAGGATTTAGAGGCTATGGGGTATTATATCAGAAGCTAACGGGTTTCGTAAGAAAGGGAAACTGTCACATTTATCTCGGTTTGTCCCGGGGTTACATCCGGTTGTATAGCCTTTTCGACTCCCCCCGCGTCAAGCGCTGTGGGAGCCATAAGCCTGACGGGAAAACCGTCGGCCTGACTCTCCGAAATGTTAATGACTTTTCCTAAAGTTATTCCGGCCGCTCCTGCAAGTCCCGACGCTTTCTCCCTGGCGTCGCTAACTGCCAATTTTCTTGCCTCGTTGGTCTTTTCTTTTTCGGTTTCCTCGTTAACCTCAAAACTTATTCCCCCTATCATATTTGCGCCCGAGGCAGTTCCCGCGACAATTGCCTCATTAACATTATCCAAGTCACGTATTGTCACTTCGTATGCAATCGAAACCCTAAACCCGGCAATGCCGGACCCTGGATTTGTATAATCGTATTCGGGATAAACACTATATGAAGTGGTTTTGATGTCCTCATCCTTTATCCCCAGTTTGCCCAAAGCATCGGTAAGCGTATTTGATCGCCTGTTTACGCTGTCCTGAACCGTTTTTAAGCTTGCACCGTTTTCGTCAACTCCGAAGGAAATTTTTGCAATGTCGGGAGTCACAAAAACCTTCCCTTCCCCGCTGACGATAAAAGGCTCTCCCTTCGCCTGGGAAAGGGTTGAAAAATTAATTGCCGGCCCCCACTTGGAAAAAACGAAAAGAAGAATGAAGAAAACTATTACGGTCGCTATTCCACTTTGCTGAGGGACTTTATTTTTTTCTGGCTCCATAGAGTTATGCTAGGGCGTGTAAAGTGTCTTTGCAACCCTGATTTTTATTTTTCGGGTGAGGACTCTTCCTCTTCCTCGCCTCCCTTTTCCAAAACGGCAACCGCGGCAACGGAGTCTGACTTGTCGGCAAACCTCATGAGTATCACTCCCTGGGTTGCCCGCCCAAGCTGGGGAATGTTTTTAAGAGGAAGCTTTATCACCTGACCAACTTTGGAAGTTATGATTACCTGGTCGATAACCTGGGTTACCATTGCAGCGGTTTTAAGGTCTCCGGTCTTGGCGTTAACAACAGCAGCCTTTACCCCCTTGCCCGCTCTTTTTTGAACGGGGAATAAATGAATCGGTGCTCTTTTTCCAAGCCCGTGTTCGGCTATTGTTAAAATATCCCTGAAGAACTTTTTCCTTTTGTCCGTCGGGAACTTTTCTTTTGCGGGAAAGACCTCCATTCCGATAACCTCGTCCCCTGCTTCAAGCTTAATTCCGGTAACCCCGGTTGTCGGCCTTCCCATGGGCCGGACATTTACCTCCGGGAACCTAATTGACTTTGCATTCTTGGTAAGAAGGATAATGTGATCCTCCCCGGTTGTCGGATGGACCGAGATAAGTACGTCGTCTTTTCGCAGTTTTATTGCAATTAATCCTGACGATCTAAGATTTTCAAATTCGCTTAAATTTGTTTTCTTGATTACCCCGGACTTGGTTGCCATTATAAGATTTTTGATTCCTGAATCTTTGGAAAGAGGCAATACACTTCTTATTTCCTCCCCCTGCTCAAGATTAAGAAGATTTACAAGCGCCTGACCTTTGGCTTGCCGCGAAGTTTCAGGAACTTCCCAAGCCTTTAGCCCGAATACACGGCCTTTATTGGTGAAGAAAAGCAGAGTGTCGTGGGTTGTTGCCGATAGAAGGTGGGCTATTTCATCCTCCTCTTTTGTTGCCATGCCGATAACCCCTTTGCCTCCCCTTCTTTGGGCGCGATAAGCATTGGAACTTAATCTTTTAATGTACCCGGTTTTGGTAATGGTTAATAAAGTTTCTTCTTTTGCCACCAAGTCCTCTTCGCTAATCTCGCCCAAGGGGGATTTGTAAATTTTGGTTTTTCTTGCATCCCCGTACTTTTCCTTTAGCTCGGATAATTCCCCGACGACTATATCCAGTACTTTTTGGGGGGACTTTAATATTGCGACCAATGAATCGATTAATTTTTTGATTTCCTCATATTCTTTTTCGACCTTTTCCCGTTCAAGTGCTGCAAGGCGCCTTAGCTGCATATCAAGTATTGCGGTTGACTGAATATCGCTTAACTTGAATCTTCTTATAAGATTTTCCTTTGCGTCTTCTTGGGTTTTACTTTCCCTAATCGTTTTTATTACAGCGTCAAGATTATCAAGCGCAATTTTAAGTCCTTCCAGAATGTGTGCCCTTTTCTTGGCCTCGGTAAGTTCAAATATAGTTCTTCTCGTTACAACCCTTTGTCTGTGTTTAACGTATTCGATAAGAATTTGTTTAAGGTTTAGGGTATGGGGAGTGCCGTCAACTAGGGCTACAAAGTTTGCGGGAAAAGAACTTTGGAGTCTTGTATGTTTGAAGATATTATTCAGAACCGATTTGGGCTTCGCGTCGCGCTTTAGATCAACAACAACCCTCATGCCGTCTTTGTCGCTCTCGTCCCTAAGATCCGAAATCCCGACAACTTTTTTGTCTTTAACCAGCTCCGCGATTTTGGCCACAAGCTCGGCCTTATTTACCTGATAGGGGAGTTCGGAGATAATGATTTGAGGTTTTTTACCTGTATCTACTATCTCGGCAATTCCCCTGACTGAGATTTTTCCCCTACCCGTTGCGTAAAGTTCCTTGAGGGAATTGGCATCATATATAGCACCCCCCGTAGGAAAGTCCGGCCCGGGAACGAATGAGGTTAGCTCCTCAACTGTGATGTCGCTGTCGAAGGATATTTGGGATGGGACAATTTCCGTATCGGAGGTGGTCTTTTCCTGCCCCGAAGCAACGAGATTTATTCTTTTAAGAACAAAATCGGTGTGCTCTTCAGCAATTTTTAGGGTACCTTTGGCCGGCTTTTCGCCCTCTTCCTCTCCGCTTATCACTTTCCCTTTTTTGATCATTGCGGTTATGGCCTCAACAAGTTCGCTTAGATTGTGGGGTGGAATTTTAGTTGCCATCCCCACCGCAATTCCTTCGCTCCCCATTAAAAGAAGATTGGGAAGAAGCGCGGGAAGATAAACGGGCTCCTTTAGAGTTGCGTCAAAGTTCTCGACGAAATCCGCCGTCTCTTTTTCGATATCACTAAGCATCAGATCGGCTATTTTTGCCAGCTTTACTTCGGTATAACGCATTGCCGCTGGAGGATCCCCGTCAACCGACCCGAAATTTCCCTGCCCGTGAACAAGGGGGTATCTCATGGAAAAATCCTGGGCAAGACGCACCATGGCGTCATAAACGGCCATGTCCCCGTGGGGATGGTATTTACCCAAAACTTCTCCGACCACCTTGGCAGACTTGGTTGTGGCGGACCCCACGAAATGAAGCCCCATTAAATGCATCGCATAAAGGATGCGCCTATGGACCGGTTTTAAGCCATCACGGACGTCGGGAAGGGCCCGGGCGACTATAACGCTCATTGCATAATCGAGGTATGATTTTGAAAGTTCCGAAGTAATATCGGTAGATTGAATTTTCCCTATATCCATAAGCAAAAAATTGAGGCTACTTAGCCTTATGTAATTATATCCCTTTATCCCCCATCAAACAATGGGAAAAAGATAAAAAAAAGAGTACAATTGCGCCACGATGAAGGAGCTGGCACTATACCCTGATTTTGGCGGAACAAGCTGTGATTTTACCCGCGAGGTTCTTCCGAATAAACTTACCTTTTGCCTTAGAGAAGGGACAAGGACAACAAGAGTGGAATTTCCGGGCGGAGAGGCATTCATGGCAATATCGATGGAGGAGGCAGAAGGGGGAAGATTCCTTGAAGCTTTTTACGAGTACCCCGGGGAAATGCTCTCGGCAAGAATATGGTACGGGAGGTACTGCAACCAACAGGATTTCGAGGAACTTGCCCACCCCGATGAAAATACAAGGTCTGTAAAAAGACTCCTTGCGCAAAACAACATGGACCTAATACTGGACGCCAGACCCGATACACCAAACGTCATATTTTCCCTTTGGACATTAAAGGAAAACGGATCTCTCCTGAAAATGGTCTCCATAGGCGGATCCCCCCTTCCTTTGGGCCAAATAAGTAACCTCGAATATTCTTTGGCCAACATTAAAGGTGGAACCTCCGCAGTTATGTGCGTAGGGCTTATTGACGGCACTCTTACACTCGGAGTTACCCCCAACCGGACTCTTCAGGCCAGCGACCACCTTTCAACTTTCGTAAACATAAAAAACATCACAGGATTCGCAACCCCGGGGGAAATAAAAAGGATTCTAAAAGAAGTATTCTTAAAGGAGATTTAAGCTTCCCTGGACTTACGGATATAGTAGGCCAGGAGACAAAAGATAACAAAGATACCAAGAGAAAGCTTCTTGTGTGTAAGTATCCACTTCAAAGGTTCAGGAACTTGAGCCGCATACTGGTTAATTTGATCAACGACACCTGACGGGGTAACGGAAGGCTCGGGTGTGGGTGTAGCTTCAGTTCCTAACACACTGCCACCCTCATTAGGAAGAATTGTGACGCTACCTGATGCAGGCTGCGGCGTTGCCTGTGAGCTAACCGTGGTTACCGTCGTTCCTCCGTCTCCTGCAAGGCTAGAAGAGTTTCCGGCGTGATCGAGTGCACGAATAGCGTAGAAATATGTTCTGCCTGAATCTGGAGCAAAGTGATCCTCATAGGTCATGTCGGAGTTTGACCCTCCGGATACCCTGGCGATTTCATGGCCAGAATCCGCAGAGAAATCAACAGTGTCTCCCCTGTAAATTACGACCTTGTCAAAATCTGTATCCCCCGGGTTTCTCCAGTGGAGCTTGTATGCCCCGTCGCTGATTCGCTCTTTGTAGTAACCAGAAACCGGTGAGGGACCGGATGTGTCATAGAATGTTGAAGTCTCCTTGCCCCCTGCCCTGAATGTGTAGCTGGTTTGCTCGTTAACCACGGATGAATCAACCTGAACTATACAAGGATCGGCGTCCGTATCAATCGCCGGCCCGAAGGCAGTAAACGCTCCCCCGTTCTTGCTGACTTCGAATTGCACCGAACCCCCGTCACTTGTACAGCTTAACTTGAAATTATTCGTGTTGATGTACCCGGGAAGTGACTGGATCGAAAGCACCGATGCAAAAACCGGAGCCGCCAGTGCAAGACTTGCCAACCCTCCAACAGTTAAACCAATGATTTTATTTTTTAGCATGTTTTCTTTTCCCCTTTCGCCCTGCAGTTTTCCTTACTGCTTTCTTTTTGTTTTTCTTTTCCAAGCCGTTTAGTAAAAGTCCCGCTCCAAGCGCAGCCAGGGAAACTATCAAAAGAGTGGTCGGGCTTCCTGTTGCGGGAAGCTCTGTTGATATACCTAATACCTGCCCTAAAAGATTTCCTCCATAGCTTACACCATGGCCGATTCTGACCGTTGAGTTGACCTGATCGCACGCGAGCGTTGACTGTTCATCGTATGTGGCAAGACAGGTCGCGAAGTTTAGATAGTCTCCGTCTGCCAGACTTGAATTTGTTTGTGCCTGATATGTAATTATTGCTGTTTCCTTGTCCTCAAGACTATCAAGTCTCAAAGAAAGTTTGGAACCGACGAAGCTAACAAAAGTTGCCCCCGTCACCGATCCATCAACATAGGTGAACCCTCCCGGCAAAAAGTCTGTGATCAACACGTCACTAAAGTCCACATTCCCATTATTGGTTATGGTAAGCGTGTAAGTCACATTTGCACCCGCACTTATTCCGGATCCTGAATTATTCGTCTTTGTAATTGAAATTTCAGGCTGCGGAGGAACATATCCGAAATCGGCAAGCTGATAGTTTTCAGCCGGATCCAGATCAAGAACAAAAGAGGGATCGGGTGTGGTTGTAAAGTATCCTGCCGGAACCGTTGCATCAACCACGTCCACCCAATAATCGCCAGGGATAAGATTTTCAAAAAGATAGGTTCCTGCTCCACCTGTTGTGTCTGTTCCGATATAGACATCATCCGCACCGGGTTCAAAAACGCCGTCGCCGTCGTCCAAATAAAGATTTGCTTGAACTCCTGCGATTCCGGGTTCTCCTACATCCTGAAGGCCATCGCCATTATTGTCCTGCCAGATAAAGTCTCCGATTGAGGCGGGTTGATAGTTCCCGAAATCGTATGCCGGGCCATATGTTGCGTTTTCAAGAACCGGGAACTGTCCCGAATTACCGTCAGGAAGTGTAATTAAGTGGCATCCGTCATCTTCGGTTGGGTATGTCTGATCCCAGCCGCCTTGAGGCTCTTCACAAACCATGTAATCTCCCGGGAACAAATGGTCAAACCAATACCAACCAAAATGCTCTGCCCCGGCACTTGTCACAAATGAATCAAGAAGACTGCTGCCCTCTCCGTATACCTGATAAAGTTTTATTGTCCATCCGGAGAGCAGTTCATCAAGTTCATTCATTTCTCCGTTTGCATCAAGGTCGTCCCACTTGCGGCCGTGGATTGAGCTGTTTGGCGAGTTAATGAATGTGCAGTCAACAGTGTCGTCTGCGCCAAGAGTCATAAGAACAATTCCATTTTGGGCGTCAAATATACCGTTGTCGCAGTAACCGTCAACTAAATCGTATCCCTCTTGCTGATCCTGAACCTCACGGACATTGTAAGTTCCGGTGTTTGCTGGGGCAAAAGTGGCGGATCCGTCCGCAAGAGTGAATTGTGTGAAAAAGTCAGTTGCATCCCCATACCCGTCAACTCCCATTTCCCAACCTTCGCCGTCAGTTTGATCGTCAGTTGTTAATGGGTCGCCGTCGACGTCAATTATTTTGTGAACTACTATTGTTCCGGTGTCACGAGCGTTTACAAATGTACAGTAGGTTGTTTGATCTTTGGCAACTTCAACTTCACCAAAGCTACCTGTTCCGCTGTCTCCGGTAGGCACATCGTTTAGCGTGCAGTAAGAATCCAGGAAGTGGTAGTTGTCTGTAGGCCCATTCGGATCTTCAGTTACCCAGTATTCACCAGTCTTAATTCCGTTTGCGCCGGATTCACCTGAAGAATCGGTTGCCGGAATTGACGGATCGTCAGTATCCTGACCATCAGGATCGATGTCCATTACCCAGCCCTCAAACGGTGTTTGATCGTCATCTGTTTCAAGATCGCCGTCCGCGTCAATAAGTTTGGTGATAACAAGATTTCCGGTGTCTCTGGTGTTGGTAAAAGAACACGTTCCACCATCTTCAGTCACAGTTAGTGTTGCACTTAAACCGTCTTGATTGTCACAAATTCCGCCAACAGCTGTAAGGGTGTAGCCGGGGACATTATCAGACTCACTTATTGTGTAAGTTCCCGTGTTAAGTGTTATTTCATCATCGTCTTCATATTCTCCCAGGACATTAAAGATTGTGAATATCCAGTCGGATTCTAACGCGGATCCGCCGGAAACGATTTTATCAATGATCACATTACCGGTCTTTCTTGTGTTTGTTATGGTACAGGTGATGTCATCCCCCGCTTCAAGATCAACCGATCCATTTAGACAATCCTCGGAATAGGAGGTGTTGTAGTCTGAAAGATCAGTGCTCGTGTCTGCAGTTTCGTCTACCAAGTATGTGCCAATTGATAGGATTTGTGGACCGGTTGATCCCTCATCGCCCACATTTGCGGCATAGGTTGTTTCGTCAATTCTTAAATTGAACTGGCCTGGATCGTCTGACGGGACGAGATTCTTAACAACAGTCAGTATCGGAAGCTTTGTATTGGTAAACGTGCAGGTTACAGTTTCTCCTGCCCCAACATCCAAATTCCCCGGCGTTTCGCCCATATCGCAGGATCCCTCATCAGAACTCCATCCAGTCACTCCCGTTTCACTCACCGTGTATGATCCCGGTAAAACTACCTGGTCATTAGAACCTCCATTGCTCAATGAAAACCCGCTATACCCTGTTCCGGAGGTTGTGAAATCGAAGCTGCCATTCCCACCCACAGTCGTTTTGTTTACGATTATGTGTCCTCTTTGAGTATTGGTGAATGTACAGGTTACAGTTTCCCCTGCGGCAAGTTCAATCGCGCTTACCGGACTGCCGTCGGTACAAGTTGCGCTGGTCTGATCCCATCCGGGAGGAACAGTTTCGCTTACAGAATAAGTATTTGGAGCTAAAGTAAATCCGCTATCGTTTGTTTGTCCGTCTGTTAACGAAAAACCCTGTCCATAGTCAGGAATAAAGCTAAATGATTGACCACTTCCATTCGGCAAAGTCTGCTTTTCAACGATAATCTTTCCAAGTTTTGTATTAGTTATTAAACAATTTGTATTTTGTCCAGCAGTGACGGTAACATTCTGGCAAGTATCACCTGTCTTGCTCCATCCTGAAGGAACGGTTTCTGCGACCGAATAAGTTCCCGCTGTAGCTGTATAGACATGATCGGCTGAGTCTGAAATTGACCCTGCCCCCCCGCCGGTTATGGTTCCACTACCCGTTGCATTAATCGTAAATATCGTAGGATCGGCTGCCGGAAGAGTAGTCTTTTGAACGGTAAGCGTTCCGTTTTGGATAGAATTTGTAAAAGTGCAGGTGACTGAGTCTGGAACATTTTGCACTTTACCTATACTAATATTGGTAGCACTGGTGCCAGAACCGGATGCAAATGGGGTAACGCTTCCGTTTTTGACACAAGACCAAGTTGTAGAATACTCGGAAATATTTGTGTTGGTTCCAGCAGTTTCCGTAATCGAGTAGGTACCTTGCTCGACTTGAATAATTCCTGAACTACCATCTCCGGCAATTGATGTGTTGGTGTTAGTTGCCCCGGAAATAGCGAAGTCCCAGTTGGTACTTGCGTTGTTCGGAGAAACGTCTTTGATAATGGTGAGAAAAGCCTTATTATCCTGAATAATGACACAGTCGGAAGGATCGGAGTTGGGCTGCGTCGAAGGGTAGGAGCAGACATCAATTAAATATGCAGATGAGGCTCCACCCACATCGGCGAGATTAATAGAACAACTGGCTTGGGTGTCGTTGGGATATTCATCTCCTTCTGGAAACGGATCATCGCCTGAGTTGGTAATTGAGCAAGTGCTACCGTTGGAAATTGAAACGAGCACATCCCCGGAACACCGGTCGGGACGAGAGTCGTTACAGGAATACAAGCGGGGACTATTGGAGAGCTGTTGCTGATTGTCTTCCCAAACTGCGCAAAGTGCATAATTGGCCAATCCATCATTATCGGTGTCAAAAAGGGCGCAGGCATCCGCAGTATTACTACCGCTCATGCTTGTTTCATCCCAGTTCCATTTAATGAGAACTGGATTGATCGAATCTAAGTCACGAGAGAGTTTGGTAAGGTCTTTTTGGCCAGGCTCGTCATTTACTCCCTGGGTGTCATTAACGGATTGCCAATTTGTATCCGTAAATGTAGTTGAGGCGAGAAGGACTTCCCCTATTTTAACTTCAACCAAATAATTTGGTCTATAAATGCCGTCGAGTTGGTAAATGTACGTGAATGAACCACTCGGGTCGGCTGTTATTTCAACGGTGGTTGAGGTTGCAGGTTCGTCGGCCGAACTGACGGTCAGCGAATATGTTTCTCCGGGAGTAAAACCTGCTCCTGTAATTACTGCAGACTCGGTGGGAGTGTAATCAAGCTTGTCTGTTATTACTTGGAACCAGGGATTTTCTTGGAGTGTTTCGGAAAATAAGTTGGTATCTAAGATCTCCGCGGTTAGACTTCCATCTTCTTCTGGCTGAATTGGGGCGATTGTCGGTTCGGTGCTTGGTGATACCGTCGGACTTTCAGCCGGGGGTGCTTGGGACTGTGCACTTTCGTTGGTCTGTTCTTGAACTTCAGGCTGGCTTTCGGGAGCGGGAGTTGTTTCATCAACTTGCGGCGTAGGCTCGACAACTGTTTCTGGTGTCGGGCTTGCTTCATCAGTTGGTGTAGGTGATTCAGTTGGTGTTTCTGTCGGAGCAATAGTTGCTTCCGGAGCTGGAGTTGTTTCCTCTTGGGGGGTTGGTGTCGGGTCGGGGGTGAAAGTGCCTTCTTGGGCCAAAGCAGCCATAGAAGGAGCCAACGAATTAAAAATGACCGCAGCGGTTGCGATCACGGACACGAATTTTCTGAGCCCTTTGATAAGTCTCATGCGTTTTTGAATACTAGAGAGAGATTATACTATCAGATTACTAAATGTCAAGTAATTAGACGCCCACTAAAATACTATAGTGTGTGTATTTGAAATTGAGTTAGAAATAATACCAAAACAATGTTAGAATTCAAACGTGACAGCCGACGACACAAAAATGGCCCTGGAAAACTTCTTTTTTAAGTTTGGTGAAAGGACTTACAAAAAGGGAGACATTGTAATCCGTGCAGACGACCAGCCCACTGGCGTTTTCTTCCTTAAAAGCGGGCATGTAAAGATGAGCTCCACTTTCAAAAACGGCACAGAAACCGCCGTTAACATCTTTAAGCCCGGCACTTTCTTCCCCATGACCTGGCTAATAGGAGGGATTCCCAACGACTATAGCTACACCGCCATAACAAACATCAAGCTTTTCAAAGCCCCCAAGGATGAATTTGAGGCTTTTCTCAAGGCAAATCCGGAGATACTTTTTGATCTTATGCGCAGGGTGTTTATCGGTTTGGATGGTATGCTTTTCAGCCTGAAGTATCTTCTTCACGGCAATTCATATGAGAGAGTTGCGGTTGTTTTGTACATGGCGGCAAAAAGGTTCGGATCGGGAAAAAACAGGGATGTGCAAATCAGCATTCCTCTTACCCACTTTGACGTTTCCCACTACGCAGGGCTTACCCGCGAAACTACTACTATCATGATAAACAAGCTGGCAAAAGCGAAATTAATCAGTCAGAAGAAGAGAAAAATTACCGTTGCTGATACCGAAGCTTTGGCTAAAGTCTTTATGGACTAACTTCTTTTGCCAGGACGATAAGCCTCTTGAGGGTGGTTCCCGGAGGGTAACAGGTCTGAAGCGTCAGGGTTTTTTCTCCCTCCTCAAGCGTACCCAGATATTCCACCGCATCTGCCGCAACAACCTTCTTTTCGTATACTTCATATCTGAACAGGCTTCCCCTGTAAAAAACCAAAATCTCATCCCCCGCCTCCATTTTCCCAAGAAGGAAGAAAACCGCATTGTAGGACCCGACATTATAGAAAGCGTCGGTTGAATGCGCGAAAAGATACACATTGCCAAATTCCCCCGGAACGGCACTTCCCCGGGCATGGGCAACCCCCTCTTTTAAGGCTTTAAGGTAGCTAAATTTACTTGTGGGATCCACATCGGGAACGATAGGCGCAACCGCAGCAATTTTGGGAATAACTATGGAAAACTCGGTTGTAGGGGGGAAAAGGGGTTTGGCAAACGTTTCCGTCTGCTCTGTTGCAAGCTTGTATTTGACTCTTGCCGCCCGGTCAAACTCATATTTTGCCAACTCTTTGGCAACAGGCCCGAAAATATAAAGAAGAAGACCCAAGCCTACCACGATAAGCACCCAGCTTAAATACCTCATCAGTTCATGGTACAACAACGGGGCAAGAGAAAAAAGAGGTTAGGTTACCGCCTTTTGCGAGTGAATAAGGGCGTAAACCAGAATGACGAATCCTATCACGATCCCAACCAAATGGATCGGAGTTAACACATTTGCGGCAACTATCAAAGGAGCCACCAAAAGAGCAACCAAGTTCATGACTTTTATTAAAGGATTGATTGCGGGCCCGGCCGTGTCCTTAAGAGGATCTCCCACCGTGTCCCCAACAACCGTTGCTTTGTGAGCATCGGACCCCTTTCCTCCGAAGAGACCTTCCTCAATCATTTTCTTGGCGTTGTCCCATGCCCCACCGGTATTGCTCATGAATACGGCCAAAAGCTGTCCTGTTAGGATTGTTCCGGCAAGATACCCTCCGAGGGCCTCCGCTTTAAGAAGGAATCCGACCAAAAGAGGAACGATTATGGCAACCAGTGCGGGCGGGGCCAAAGCCGCCAGTGCTGCTTTGGTGGTAAGATCAACGACCCTCCCGTAATTGGGTTTTTGCGTACCCTTCATGATTCCCGGCATTTCCTTAAACTGACGCCTTACTTCGTTTATGACCGCATAGGCGGAATCGGATACAGCTTTAATCGTCAAAGAGGAGAAAAGGAAAGGAATTGCGCCCCCTATAAGGAATCCTACGAAAACCTGGGGATGGGCAATATTGATTCCCGGCAAATGGGTTGATTCAAGGTAGGACTCAAAAAGAGAGACAGCAGCAATAACCGCAGATGCTATTGCAAATCCCTTGGTTGTTGCTTTGGTTGTATTCCCTATCGAATCAAGTTTATTTAATACCGATAAAGCCTTTCCCTTCATAGATGCCAATTCGCTTATTCCCTGGGCATTATCCGAAATCGGCCCGTAGGAATCCATTGAAACGATGAGCCCTGTGGTTGTCAGCATTCCCATTCCGGCTAATGCCACCCCATACATTGCCGTTAGAGGGTCGGAAAACATGAGGAAGGAGACTAAGATTGTGACACCTATTGCCAGGATTGCCCAGACTGTCGAGGAAAAACCCGACACCAGGCCCGAGATGATAACGGTTGCCGATCCGGTCTGGCTCTGCTTGACGATTTCTTTTACCGGTTTATGGTCCCCGGTTGCATAATCTGTCAAAAGGAAAATGACTACCGAAAGGACTATTCCGACGGTCGTGACAACAGCCAGTCTGAAGTCCCCGACAAAGTAATTTGAAAGGTAGAAGAATCCGGCAATCGAGATAACGGTTGCAATTCCGAAAGCCATAAGAATTGCGTTCATTCCCTGCTTAATCGTGTCTTT
>Ga0209431_10001958_pt1 | contig 16867 bp, 14 predicted proteins | sample RifCSP13_3_FD_184021 | JGI IMG/M metagenome (GOLD analysis project Ga0209431, IMG submission 184021) | Soil microbial communities from Rifle, Colorado - Rifle CSP2_sed 13_3 (SPAdes) (version 2) | ecosystem: Environmental > Terrestrial > Deep subsurface > Rock core/Sediment | place: Rifle...
TGGAGCTTACTATAGGCAAGATTGACCCAGCAGGTCTTTTTGATGCGAATGCGGTAGCCAATTCTGAAACAAGCCAGTTCATTGCAGACACATTTGTGAACAACCTGGCCCTTGAATTTGGAGGCAACGCAGGTGTGTCAATAGGCTACAGATTTACCTCCATATACGACAAAGGCCTAAAAGTAGTCGGAAGGGTTGGCATGTTTGAAGGTGATGGCGATTTTAAAGATGCCCTTGACCGCCCTTTCCTCATAGCAGAATTGGATACATGGATGCCCTTCTATGGATTGAATGGGAACTATCGCATATATGGATGGGTCAATAACAATAAACATACAGAGCTTCTTGATTCAACTAAGGATAACCTCTCAAATCAGGGCTTTGGTGTAAGTCTTGACCAGCAGGTATCAAATGATGTAACCCTTTTTGCCCGCTATGGCATTCAGGATGAGGATATCTCAAAGTTTGACCGGGTCTTTACAGCAGGCGGGCAACTCATTGGAAATAGCTGGAGAAGGGCAAATGATGTTATCGGCATTGCCTACGGCGCGAGCCATGTGAGCAGCAAATATAAAGAGGCATCCCTAGGGCTTGACGGCTATGCGGCAAATGCATCATATGAGCATTATTTGGAAGCCTACTATAAATACTGGGCCAATAAGAACCTGAGTATATCCCCTGACATTCAGTATGTCATAAATCCTGGCGGGGATGAGGAAAAGGGTAATATCTTCATTTATGGGGCCAGGATGCAGGCTGCATTTTAGATTCTTTTCTATCTCATCTTGAAAATAGGCTGGCTCACCTGCTCTGACGACATCGTCTGTTTATATACACTTGGTTGCAAAACAGTAAAATCCTGCTATATTTTGGCATACAAGAAGAATAACAGAATCAAGGAGGTCATTATGAGGCGACTATTAATAGGTTTGGCTATTATTGGATTGGAGTTGATTTTTGCAGGGCAGGTTTCAGCAAATGCGAAAATTCATGAAAGCCCTGTTGAGTATAGTTCTCAGGGTGTTGTGCTAAAGGGTTACCTGGCATACGATGAGCATTTAAAAGGGAAACGGCCCGGAGTACTGGTTGTTCATGAATGGTGGGGGCATAATGAATATGCGCGCAAGCGTGCCAGAATGCTGGCGGGATTGGGGTATACAGCCCTTGCTATAGACATGTACGGCGACGGCAGGCAGGCCGGTCATCCTGATGAGGCAGGGAAATTCTCATCAGAGCTTATGAAGAATTTTGATGTTGCTCAAGCCAGATTTACCGCAGCGCTGGAATTTCTTAAACAGCAGCCCACCGTTGCTGCAGACCGCATTGCTGCTATCGGCTACTGTTTCGGCGGAGGGGTTATACTCAATATGGCGCGGCAAGGCAGCGAACTTAAGGGTGTTGTCAGCTTCCACGGCAGCCTTGCTGCAATTAAGCCTGCACAGGCTGGCAATGTGAAGGCAAAGATTCTCGTATTGCACGGCGCTGATGACAAACTTATTTCTCCTGAGCAAATTGAGGCATTCAAGCAGGAGATGAAAACAGTGAAAGCCGATTTTCAGTTTATCTCCTATCCGGGAGCCATTCACAGCTTCACGAATCCGGATGCAGACACCTATGCAAAAAAATTCAATTTGCCGCTCGGATACAATGCAGATGCTGACAGGAAGTCATGGGAGGAAATGAAAAAATTCTTCAAAACAATTTTCAATAAATAGATTATTTAGCTGGAAAACAGTATGCGGCAAGAGTCTGAATGGGGAGGGTAATGATGCATTCTGCAAGGGGCATAAAAAAAATCCTTAAAAGCGCACCGACGATTGAAGGTGCAGGCGTACACTTAAAGAGGGCGTTTGGTTACCATCAGGCGCCGCAGCTTGATCCCTTTTTGTTGCTTGATGATTTTCATTCATCACATCCCGCTGACTACCTCAGCGGTTTTCCCTGGCATCCTCATCGCGGCATTGAGACAATCACCTATATATTGCAGGGTCGGGTCGAGCATGGCGACAGTCTTGGCAATAAAGGAATAATCTCCTCCGGTGATGTGCAGTGGATGACCGCTGGGAGCGGCATTATCCATCAGGAGATGCCGAAAGGGCGTGAAGACGGTTTGATGTGGGGATTTCAACTCTGGGCCAATCTTCCCGCTTCACATAAGATGATGGAACCCCGCTATCGGGACATTAAAAGAGAGCAGATTCCTGAGATACGATTGGATACCGGTGTGAAGATCAAGCTCATTTGCGGTAACATCAATAATGTCCGGGGGCCGGTACAAGATATCGTCATTGACCCCGAGTATCTCGATGTGACAATGCCGTCGAAAACTGAATTTACGCATCATGTTCAGGCAGGGTATACCGTATTTGCCTATGTGATAAAAGGAGAGGCGTACTTTGATTTGAACAAAGAGAGAGCCATAGGGGCTGAGAGTTTGGTAATCTTTGAAGATGGCGACGAAGTGAAGATTTCAACGGAGGAGGAAGGGGCACGATTCCTGCTTATATCCGGCAGGCCGCTGAGAGAACCTGTTGCCTGGCGTGGTCCGATTGTGATGAATACGCAGGAAGAGTTGAAGATTGCGTTTGAAGAATATGAGCGTGGAACTTTTCTCAAACATCAATAAAGCAACACTAAAGAGAATAATGGTGTTCAAATGGGGAACAACACTGCCCAATTAATTTGGACATGCGTCAGAAACTTGTTATTGGGATGTGTCCCTATTTCCTTTTTGGGGCAGTTTTTGAGCGTGAACGATCGTGAACGATAACAACGCTTTTTCTGTACGAACGAGTTATTTGGATATTACGAAAGTAAGCATATCAAAAAAGGCCTGAAAAATCCTTAAGTTTTTGAATTGGTGATTTCAAGTGAAAATGCTATACTGTCAAACGAGCAAGGTACATGGATCTAACCACTATTATAGGATTCATCGGCGGGACATTAACAACCATATCGTTCCTTCCTCAAGTCATCAAAACATGGAAGACAAGGTCAACCCATGATTTTTCCTTTATCATGGTTTTTTTGCTTTGTACCGGCATCTTCATATGGATAATTTATGGTTTTCTGATTCATTCCCTGCCTGTTATTCTTGCCAATATGGTGTCGTTCATTCTGATATTTATTATTTTGCTTTTCAAACTGAAATACAAATAAAAAGGATACATCTCTTGAAACTCCCTTTATTCCTCATCCTCTGTCTTTATCTTCTGAAAGAACTCTTTGAATACGCAGTCCTTTATCTAAACCTCAGACACATGAAGAGGGCAGGTTCATTTGTTCCAAAAGAGTTCGAGGGAAAAATAGATGACCAGCTTCTTAAAAAGATGCAGGACTATGAAGCGGATAAGTCCTATTTCAGCATCATTGCCTCATTATTCGGAAATGTAGTGGCGATTATCTTCTTTTTCGGAGGGCTTCTCAATATTTACAATTCCTACATTGCATCGCTCAATCTCTCGTTTCTCGTTTCAGGATGGCTCTTTTTTCTCCTCCTTTCCTACGGCGAGCAGATCATCTCCATACCCTTTAGCCTTTACAGCACCTTTAAGATAGAAAATAAATACGGCTTCAATACCATGACCGCAAGGCTCTGGATCGCTGATTTCGTTAAATCGCTCATTATTTCTACAACCCTTTATTCTTTTCTCCTCTTTGCCGCGCTCTTTCTCATTCAGTGGAGCCCAAAGACCTGGTGGTTCTGGGTATGGTCTTTTATCCTATTATACAGCCTCTTTATCATGTTCATATCCCCTTACGTTATTGAGCCGCTCTTTAACAAATTTACCCCGGTAGATGACGAGTCGCTCAGACAAAGGATTGCCGCCCTGGTGGAAAAGGTCGGAATTCATGCGAAGAGAATCTTTAAGATGGACGCATCAAAGAGGAGCAAGCACACGAACGCCTATTTTACCGGTATTGGAAGGACAAAGAGGATTGTCTTGTATGACACCCTTTTACAGGGGATGAATCATGATGAGATTATTACGGTCCTTGCGCATGAGACAGGGCACTGGAAAAAGAAGCATATCCTGAAGATGATGCTTGCAGTCCAACTCTTTTCCCTGATAGCCTTGTATGTCTCTTTTCAGATAATCCAGAGCGATTTTCTTTTGAGGCTTTTTAATATCAGCGCGCCGTCCCTCTTTCCAAAGTTCTTGATCCTCGGATTTCTTGCAGGCATCATTTCCCTGCCCTTACAGCCGATCGTGAATTGGATTTCAAGAAAACACGAATGGCAGGCAGACAGGATTTCCTATGAATTGACCAGCGATGCCGAGAGCATGATAAGCTCCCTGATAAAACTCTCCAAAGAAAACCTCGCCAATCTCTATCCTCATCCTTTGTACGTTTTCCTCTATTATTCCCACCCGCCGATGCTGGAGAGGGTAGGGTATATAAGGGAGTTTAGAAGGGTGTGAAATATGAAATACGGGGACTGTCCCTTCCCTCCTGTTTCCCCGCAGACAGTATTTTGAGTTTTTCTATGGTGTCCATGGGATTCCCGGCAACAGAAAAATATTCTTGTTTCTGACGATGGGGAGGATTATATCATAGACTATGAATTTAATGATACTTCATTGCAATTTATTCATACGTGTGATAAACAGGAAAACAAATACTAACTTGTAGATTCTATTCGAGAGAGACATATATGGATCCGGCACCACAGACATACGTCGATTTGGTTAAGGTAATACTCGACTTCATCGGACAGCATTTATGGTCGCTGATTGCGTTGGTTTTCCTCATAATCTGCCGGAAGTCGATTGCCAACCTTGTTGAGCGAATAACCAAACTAAATTTTTCATGGGGTTCCGCTTCCGGCGGCGTTGAGGCTGCTGCGCCAATTCCCACACCCGAGGCAAGTCAACGAAGCGAAACAGTATCCACGGCATCGCAACCGAGTAGCTCCGCCCCAGAACTCCCAGAGCTGAAGGAAAAAGAAGAGGCGCAGGAATGGTTCTCAGAAATGCACAAAGCATTTATTGACGGTAAGATTGAGAAGGCAAAACAAGTGTTTGAAGCAAACCAGAGAGAGGAACATGACGCTAACCGACGACATTCAAATGAAGCCGTATTTCTATTTTTTCTATACACCAAAGGGAATGATGCAACAGCGTTGTCGAGACTTGAGGCACTGCATGCCCGTAGCGCAAATGACAAACAACGAAATGACTCCATATTTTGGCTGTTATGGAGTTATGAGGTGTCAAAAAACCACGACAAGGCTGAAAGGCTTTTGCAGAGTACCATATCGATGGTCACGGACGAAGCCGAGAAAACGTCACACATTATAGATTTAGCCAACGTATATAAAAGCAAGGGCGAGCCTGATCGGGGCATTGAATGTCTAGAATGCCAACTTCAGGAAGTAACTAACCCCGAACAAAGAGTGTCTCTGTACCAAGCATTGTCGAATCTCGAAAAGGAACAAGGGAATGAAGAGATAGCAGCAATTGCCCTGGAAAAAGCAATCGAACTATCTCCTGGAGACCGAGACAAGCTATTTGACGCGGCATACGCACAGAGCAAAGTAAATCTGCGGCTACTTTCTGTGAGCAACTACGGAACCTTATTGAATCTAAGTCCTAGACACGCCGCTGCTTTAAACAACATGGGAGTATGCGCCAGTGAGTTTAAGCTGACAGGGAAGCCGGTATCAATGTACCGACGCTCGATGGAAGAAGGATATACGCTGGCTATGGCGAACATAGCGAATTTGTTCATGAGCAGTGGGTTTTGGGAGGAGGCGAAACAAATACTGGATAAGGCCCGCGTTGCCGAAAGTCCTCACGAAAATGTCGGCAATGCACTTTATCGATTGCAATCCCTTCAAGACGATGAAGATAAGCGATGGACGACGCTGACGAAGAAGGCAGATGAATTTCAGCGTCGTGTGCGCGAATATGGCGGCGCATGTTTCGATAGATCTTTTTCGTCCTTTAACTGTGGTGGAGTCTGGTACACCAAGCGAGGGGCAGAAGTAATCATCGAACTATCTGGCCAGGAGGTCAAGGGTAAATGGGTAGAGCAGCTCACCATGGGACTTCGAGATAGTTCCATTGAGTATAAGGTTTCTATCTCGGGTATCAGGCGTAATCGCTCAGTTGCCCTCACCTACCGTCGACGGCCAGAAAGCGAACGGCCGCCAACCTTGCTTGGAGGATCTCTTGACAAAAGTGTGAAGTGTTACTCATACTTCTCCCTCGACAAGCAACTATGGGAGATATTTTCCAGTGAGTTGGATGAAGAATTAACGTTGACTCTCCAGCGAAACCCACCGAAATAGGAAATTAAATAGGAAATTAGGGACAGCGACCGTTTTGGAAAAATAAGGAAGACACTTTCTCACAGTTCTACTTGATGAGTCAATAATCCCAAAGTTTTATTGAATTTCTACCCCTTGTTTCAGGATTTCTTTTACAAAGGGATTGTCTTCGGTAAAATCTTCCGGCCGAAAAGGGTGCGGTTCAATCCGAAAATCTACTCCTCAGTCCACACTACACCGCTATCTTTAATTCTATCTCATCATATTTAACCGTTAATATAGACTCTCTCCGCCCTTCCTTCTTGTCTACCAGTCCAACCTGCTCTAAATATTTCACATCATCGGCTACATTTTTGACATCTCTTTTGGCCGTCCTTGCCAGTTTATTTATGGACTCCGGCTTTTGGGTTTTGATGATGTGTAAGAGTTCAAGTCTTTTGGGAGTCAAGACCTTCCTGAATGCCTCAAGACTGGTGAAATAAACCCCTGTTTGTTTTTTTACCTTCTTTCCTCTCTCTATTGCCTCACCTGTCTTTACAAAATCATCTAAAACTTCTTTTACGCTTTTTATCCCTATCTTAACCTTTTTAATCTTCATAATTTACCTTCCTTGTATTTTTCTACGTCTTTATAGAAAAAGAGGGGGACATTTCCCCTATTTCTTTGCCTTGCTACGTTTTTAGAATAAAATGTTACTCTGACCCGATCTGGTTTGTTGTGCACGTCCTAAGTCCGGTTCTGGAAAATCTATTTCTTAAAAATAGCACTCAGGAATCTCTTTAGCTCTTCCCATGACTTTTTGTCAGCATCGGCATTGTATCCCAAAGCAAGGTTGAATTTTTTGGCATAGGTATCTGCATCCGGATTGGTAAAGCTGTGGAGCTAAAGGGGACAACTGTCCCCTTTAGCTCCTTTAGCTTAAGCTTTGCGATCTTTTGAACGATCCTTCGCCACCAGCATGTAGATAGACGGTACGACAAAGAGGGTGAACAGGGTGCCAATCGCCATGCCTCCGACCAACACCAGACCGATCGAATTCCGCGCTGCTGCGCCGGCACCGCTGACCAAGGTAAGGGGAAAGTGGCCGGCGATGGTAGCAGCAGTGGTCATGAGTATTGGGCGCAGGCGGGTAAGGGCTGCTTCCCGAACTGCGGCGAGCTTGTCAAGACCGCGCTCCTGGGCCTTATTGGCAAATTCTACGATCAGGATGCTGTTCTTCGACACCAGTCCCACCAGTGTCACCAACCCGACCTGTGAGTAGATATTTAGCGTGGTGGTCCAGCCGTCGGTCCAGAAAGGGACATTTGGATTGGGCATCTTCAGAAAGGTAAATATCAGCGCGCCGAACATCGCCAGCGGCACTGATCCGGTGAGGATGACGAAGGGGTCCCGGAAGCTGTTGAACTGCGCTGCAAGGACCAAAAAGATCAGGATCACCGCCAGCGCGAAGGCTGGTAGAAACCGGTTCCCTTCTGTACGCAACTGGCGGGACTCACCGGTATAGTTAAGCACATAGCCTTTAGGGAGGATCTTCGCTGCTTCGTCTTCGAGATAGCGCAGCGCCTCATCGAGCGGCCGGACCGAAACCCCGCTGATCTTCACTGCATTGAGCTGCTGGAAACGGTTGAGTGAACGCGGCACAGTCGAGTTGCGGATAGTGGCGACGGTCGACAGCGGCACCAGCTCGCCACTGGGACCGCTAACGTAAATCTGCTGAAGCTGGCCCGGGTTGAGGCGGTCAACACGCTGGATCTGAGGGATCACCTTGTAGCTGCGACCGGCGATATCAAAACGGTTGACGAAGTTGCCGCCGACCATGGCCCCAAGATCGTTTGATACCTGCTGCAGGCTCAGACCCAAAGCAGCGACCCGGTCGCGGTCAATAACAAACTCCGCCTGAGGCTGGTCGATCTTGACATCAATAACCGGCGGAAAGGCAAACATCCCGCTCTGCATTGCCTTAAACTGGATCTGCTCGGCCAACTGCAGGATCTGCTGCGGTTCGGCGGTCGAGGCGATAATGAACTCAACCGGGTAGTCACCGCCCCCCGGCAATGCAGGCGGGGTCACCGGGAAGATGCGGATTGCGGGAATCGCAAACAATTTCTGCTGTACCTCCGGAAGGATCTGGAATATGGTTCGCTCCCGCTCGTCCCAGGGCTTCATCACCATGCCTCCAAAACCAGAGCTGGGGAAGGTAATCTGAAAAGTAAAATCAGTCTCCGGCACACTCAGAAAGGCGCGATTGACCGCTGCAGTATACTGGCTCGTCTGGTCGAGGGTTGCATTGGCAGCAGCATCAACGATACCGAAGATGACACCCTGATCCTCCATCGGAGCGAGTTCTACCGGGGACATTATGAACATGGGAATCGCCAGCAGACCGATCACCACCCATACCAGATAGACCGCTGGTCTGCTGTGCAGACTGACATCGAGGATCCGGCCGTAAAAGTTGCGCAGACGTCCGAAGTCACGGGTGATGCGGCCGGCAAGTCCTCGTTCTCCGATCCCCGGCTTCATGAGACGGGAACACATCATCGGCGAAAGGGTCAGTGCGACGATGCCGGAAATGGTTACCGCACCTGCAAGGGTAAATGCGAATTCACGGAATAGCGCACCGGTCAGGCCGCCTTGCAGGCCGATCGGTGCATAAACCGCTGCCAGGGTGATAGTCATAGCGACCAACGGTCCAATAAGTTCGCGAGCGCCAATTATAGCCGCGTCAAAAGGGGTTCCCCCCTCCCTGAGATGCCGTTCAACATTCTCAACGACCACGATAGCATCATCGACCACCAGCCCTACCGAGAGGACGACAGCGAGCAGTGTCAGCAGGTTGATAGTAAAGCCAAAGACCTGCATCAGAAAGACTGCGCCGATCAGTGACAGCGGGATCGCAATGACAGGGATAAAGGCTGAACGCAGCGAACCGAGGAAGAGAAAGATAACGATCACCACGATCAGCAGGGTTTCACTCAGAGTTATAATGACCTCCTTAATAGCATTGTCGATATAGGCAGTGGCGTCATAGGCAATCCGTGCGTGCATCCCTCCCGGCAAGTCCTTCTGGATCGCTTCCATTTCAATGCGGACACGTTTGATGACATCAAGCGAGTTGGCATTGGGGAGAGGCCATATACCCATAAACACGGCGGTCTGGCCGGAAAAGCGAACCTCGGCGTCATAATCCTCAGCCCCCAGTGCGACCTCAGCGATATCCTCCAGCCGCACTATCGCACCGTCCTGTTCGCGGATCACCAGGCGTTTGAATTCCCCGACACTTGTAAGGTTTGTGTCGGCTGTGAGATTGACTTGGATCAGAGACCCTTTGGTGCGGCCGAGTGCAGAAAGCACGTTATTGGCGGAGAGGGCCTGTCTCACCTGAACCGGGCTGATATTGAGAGCGGCCATCCTCTCCGGTTTAAGCCAGATGCGCATGGCAAAGGTCCGCGCTCCGAGAATATCGGCCCGCTGCACTCCCTCAAGGGCCGAAAGACGCGGCTGGACCACCCGTACCAGGTAATCGGTAATTTCGTTCTGGGCTAGGATATCAGAGGTGAAACTGAGGTAGGCCGAGGCAAAGCGGCTGTCCGCTGATTCGACGTTAATGGTTGGCACCTCAGCCTCAGGCGGCAGGTCGCGGCGTACCTGGTCGACCTTGGAGCTTATCTCGGACAGGGCCTTGATAGCATCGTAGTTCAGTTTCAGCCGCACATTGATTGTCGACAGGCCCTGGCTGCTCTGTGACTCGATATAGTCGATCCCGTCAGCAGCAGCAATAGCCCGTTCCAGGGGTGTAGTAATGAAGCCTCGCACCAGTTCGGCACTGGCACCGACATAGCCAGTAGTTACGGTGACTGCAGCATTCTCGCTTTGCGGGTACTGACGCACATTGAGTGTGCGGATCGCCTGCAGACCGGCAATGATAATCAGCAGGTTGATGACCATCGCCAGCACAGGGCGGCGGATAAAGAGGTCGGTGAACGTCATCTCGTCAGTTATTCTCCGGCTGTGGGTTCAGCTTGAACTCAGGGGTCAGGCTGTTGTCAACCACCACCGTCTGCCCATTACGCAGCTTGAAGACCCCGGTGCTGACCACACTTTCGCCTGCGCTTAACCCGGAGAGTACGCTTACAAAGTCGCCGCGTTTCTCACCAAGACGTATGAACTGCTGGCGCAATGCAAGATACTTTTTACCATCTTCTGTCTGTTTCTCCTCTATAATGAAGACCGAATCGCCAAAGGGCGCGTAGAGGACAGCGGTGGCCGGGATTGAAAGTACGGTTTGCAATTTTGGAAGCACCACTTCAATACTTACGAACATACCCGGACGAAGCAGTTCCTCCGCATTCTGCAGTGTCGCCTGCACGCCGATCGACCGGGTAGCAACGTTTACCTGCGGATTGATCGCAGTGATCTTACCGGTCAACTGTCGGTCAGGAAGACCATCGGCAGTCACCCGTACAGGCAAACCCTGACGAACCTGATTCAGATACTGCTGCGGCAGTTGGAAATCGACATAGATCGGGCTGAGTGTCTGCAGTGAGACTATCGCATCTCCTTCCCGAAGGCTCTGTCCCAGATTGATTTGCCGGATCCCGAGCCGGCCGCTGAACGGTGCACGGACCGTTTTCTTAGCGATCTGGCTGCGCAGGTTGTCTACCGCAGCCTGCGCCTGCTGGAAGTTGGCCTGGGCAGTATCGAGCTGTGACTGGGAGATCATCTCCTCGGCAATCAGTGATTTTGCGCGAGACAGATTACGGCTCGAAAGCGTTAAGGACGCTTCAGTGCCCGGAAGCTGGGCTTCCTCCGAGGAAGTATCCTGACGCAGCAGCAAATCCCCTTTCTTAACTCTGGAACCGGGAGTAAAGACAATTTCCACTACTTTCCCCGGCAGTTCCGTGGCGATAGTGACTCCCTGCACTGCTGTTAAGCTCCCTATGGAGGGAAGTACATTTTCCCAGGAGACGGATATGACCTTGGCAGTGGTGACCGGTTCTGGAGGCTGGACGAACTGGCTGCTGGCCTCGATCATCTTGTCGATCTGCAGCGCCTTGATCCCGCTGAGAACAGCGATCAGCAGTACCAGGCCAATCAGGATAAGAAAGATTCTCTTTTTCATCGATTCCTAATCATCCCATTTAACGGCAAGCTCACTGATGAGTGCCACTGCAAGGCACGAGAAAGGAGAAAGACAGTTTGCAGACTGAAAACATCGTCAGCCTAAAAAGCGTCCTGTGGCACTCGTTCAACCCCAGCGCGTTGTTTAAAATTTCAGGGACACTTTCCGCTTTTCTTTCAGTCCTTTCTGCCCGTCTTCTTGTAGCTTTCTATAAAACCTGCAATCCCTGAGATAAACGTTGAAGAACCCCGCAGCAAGCTGCGGGGATTCTCCTCGGTAAGGAATTTTATTATTGACATAGCCCGCCTTGACCCCGCTCCTTGGAACGGGGATTGCGGCGACCATTCCGTTAAATATCAGTCAGGTTTCTTTTCGGTATGTCATAAAACTCATGAGAAGGAAGCAGGAAGCTTCCCATATTTTTTCTCACGAGTTGTATCTTGCTAAGAATTATTGCTCATGTCTGAAATACAGTCAAGGGCAATTTAGGCATAGCTCCTTGAAAATCCTATGTTTAAAATTGCAAAACTATGTTGAGTGTGATATTTTTTTCAGACTATGAGACATTTGTCTCAATTTAAAAGGATGGTCTGATAAGGATAAGATTTTATGGGCAATCATAATATGGAAGTCATCATTGGTCTTGTACAGACAGCGGTTACTGATAACATCCCGGAAAATATTCGCAAAACAGTTGGGCTGGTAAGGAAGGCAGCGGAACAGGGCGCACAGATAATTTGTCTTCAGGAGCTGTTCAACACCATCTACTTTCCACAGTATGAAAAGTATGGCGCTGAGAGATTCGCAGAGTCGATTCCTGGCGATACGATAAACATCTTCTCAAAACTGGCCAAAGAGCTCGGCATTGTAATTATAGTCCCCATATTTGAGAAGGCCTTAAACAATAAATATTACAATTCTGCTGTAACAATAGGTGCAGACGGCAGCATCCTCGGTGTATATCGCAAGATACATATACCCTTTGACCCATTCTTTTATGAAAAGAATTATTTTAGAGATGGCGACCTTGGTTATCAGGTCTATAAAATTCCGATTAATCGGAATAAAACAAGGTTTGCTTCCATAGGCGTTCTTATCTGTTATGACCAGTGGTTCCCTGAGGCTGCGAGGATAAATACGCTCATGGGCGCTGATATAATATTCTATTCAACCGCCATAGGCTGGATAAAGGGGCACAGTTCACAGGATGGCGACTGGCACAATGCATGGGAGACTGTCCAGCGGGGACATGCCATAGCAAACGGGGTTCATGTTGCGGCTGTGAACAGGGTTGGCGAGGAAGATAGGATGAAGTTCTGGGGAGGCTCATTTGTCTCAGATGCCTTTGGCAAGGTGATAAAAAAGGCGAGCCTTGAAGATGAAGAGGTATTGGTTGTAAAGGCAGACTTAAACATGAATAAGATGATACGTGAGGGATGGGGCTTTCTTGATAACAGAAGGCCAGATACATACCCGCCTATCTGCAAGGCCCCAAAATAACCTCAATCCAGCAATAATTCTGAAGATGATTAATATTACCAAAGAAGTAAATATTGAAAATGTGGAAATATGAATCCAAGGATTCAGGAAATAACATGACAGGATTAAACCCCACCACAACACCCCTAAAACTCGGCTACTACATGCCTGCTGAATGGGAAAAACATGATGCTATCTGGCTCTCATGGCCGCATGACCCTATAACCTTTCCTGACAGGGTAGAAAAGGTAGAAAAGATTTACGGCGAAATAATCAAGTCCATCATGGGCAACGAAAAGGTGAACCTGTTTGTAAAAGACAGCGCAATGAGAGAGAGGGCTCAGGGGATTTTAAGACAGAGCGGGGTCAATCCTGATGAGATTGTATTTCATGTTTACGACTATGCGGATGTATGGTTCAGAGACTACGGCCCCATCTTTCTCTTAAACAAAAAAACCAAAGGCCTTGCCATGACCCACTGGATATTCAATGCATGGGGAGGAAAGTATGAGACACTCATGAAGGATACGAATATCCCTGATTTTATAAATGAGAGAATGAAAATCCCCTGTTTTAAACCCGGAATCGTCCTTGAAGGAGGCTCCATAGATGTAAATGGGAAAGGGACACTCCTAACGACAGAACAGTGTCTGCTCAATAAAAACAGAAACCCCCATCTTACAAGAGAAGACATAGAAGCCTATCTTAAGGAATACCTTGGAGTAACGCACATTATCTGGCTGAAGAATGGCATAGAAGGGGATGATACAGACGGCCATATTGACGACATTGCAAGGTTTGTGAACCCCTCAACCATACTCTGCGCCTATGAAGAAAATAAGAATGACGAAAATTACTCTATACTCCATGAGAACTATGAGATACTGCTCAATGCAAAAGACCAGAACGGAGACAGGCTGAATATAATTAAGCTGCCCATGCCCGGATTTGTTGGAGATGAAGAAGGAAGACTTCCTGTGAGCTATGCAAACTTCTATATTGGCAATAAGGTAGTCCTGGTTCCAATATTTGGACATGAAAATGATATGAAGGCTATGGAGATTATACAGGGCCAGTTCCCTGGCCGCAGGGCTGTGGGAATCAACTGCTCAGACCTTGTTTATGGCCTTGGCACACTCCACTGTATTAGCCAACAGCAACCTGCACTTTGATTTACTCGGGGTCAGAATAACAGAGAGAGGAATTTTCAGGTGAAGATCGTTGACTCAGCTACAATGAGATGGCTCGATGAAAAAGCCATAAAGCGATATGGCATACCCGGGCTTGTGCTTATGGAGAACGCAGGCAGAGGTGTTGCTGAAATTATTGAAAGGAATTTTGGCAGCCTTACGGGAGGGGGCAAGCCCCTCCCCTACGAAGGCAAAAGAGTCTCTATATTTGCAGGCAAGGGTAATAATGGCGGCGACGGGTTTGTTGTGGCAAGGCATTTGCTCAATAAGGGTTTTAAGGTATGTGTCTATCTTCTTGCAAGGCCACAGGATGTAAAGGGTGATGCAAAGGTAAATTTGAATATATGGCAGAAAATGAATGGAGAAACAGTATCAATTGTATCAAAGAAATCTCTTGAAAGGCATAGAGTGAATATAAGGCATGCTCATTTGATTGTAGATGCTATTTTTGGTACAGGGCTTTCAGCAGATGTAAAAGGGATTCAGAGGGATGTGATAGAATTTATAAATAGACTCAACAAACTGGTTGTGGCAGTTGATATTCCATCTGGCCTAAATGCCTCAAATGGAAAGGTTCTGGGTAGTTGCGTGAAGGCAACAATAACAGCAACAATGGCAATCCCGAAGATTGGTTTATTGATATATCCCGGTATGGATTATGCTGGAAAGGTGGAGGTTGTTGATATTGGAATGCCGAAAGAGTTTTTAAAAGATGAAAAAATTCTGTGGGAGCTTCTTGATTTCGAGGGCATCAAAAGGCTTATCAAGCCGAGGCATGGAAATACCCATAAGGGGAGTTTCGGCCATGTATTTGTGCTTGCAGGCTCTGTGGGTAAATCTGGCGCTGCTGCAATGACATCTATGGGCGCATTGAGGACAGGGGCTGGCCTTGTTACTCTTGGTATTCCAGAAAGTCTGAATCCCATTATGGCGAGAAAACTTACAGAGGTTATGACATTACCGCTTGCTGAATCAAGAGCAGGTGTGTGTGGGTATGAGGCTTTTGATGAGATAATGAAATTTATTAGGGATAAAGAGGTGGTTGTCCTCGGCCCTGGACTTACAGCAGAAGAACCTGTAAAGAAGCTTGTGTTAAAGCTTATCGTGGCATCTAAAATACCCCTTGTCATTGATGCAGATGGTATAAATTGTTTGGCTGGCAATGTGAATGTTTTAAAATACGCTAAAGCGCCGATTGTTATTACACCACATCCCGGTGAGATGGCAAGGCTAATTGGTTTAACTACAAAGGATGTTCAGGCAGACAGGCTCGGAATAGCATCAAGATTTGCAAAAGAGAATAAGGTTATTGTTGTGTTAAAGGGTGCAAGGACAGTTATTGCAGAGCCATCTGGCAGGATTTTTATAAACCCTACAGGAAATCCTGGCATGGCAACAGCAGGTACAGGCGATGTGTTGGCAGGCATGATAGGTGGTTTTATAGCCCAGGGCTATAGCCCTATTGATGCATCAAATATGGCTGTGTATGTGCACGGCATGGCAGGCGATGAGGTTGCAAAGAAAAAGGGGCAGGTTGGGATGGTGGCAGGGGATATGTTAAATATATTGCCGCAGGTGATGAATTCTTTATTGTAGTTGCCCAATTTATTGGGCGCATTAAGACGCCGATAAATCGGCAAACTACAATTACCTTGTATCTGGAGCTTTTTACTTTGCCGTTTAAAAAAGTGTGAGGGAATTGAGTGAGTGAGAAAGACAGACAAGTTTTTTATACATCATCACCAGAGGAAACTCTGGAATTGGGCAGAAAGATAGGCGAGGGGCTGAAGGCAGGGGATGTGGTGGCGCTCATTGGCGAGCTTGGTGCGGGCAAGACTTTATTTACACAGGGTTTGGTGCAGGGGCTCAGTGTAAAGGGATATGTAAAAAGCCCATCATTTACAATAGTGAATAAGTATGAGGGAAGTCTCCCTGTTTATCACCTTGACCTTTACCGCCTCGGTGATGTAAATGAGATATATGAGCTTGGGATAGAAGAATATCTTTACGGAGACGGTGTTTGCATTATAGAGTGGGCAGAGAAGGCGTATTCTCTTTTGCCGGAGAAGTATATATTGATTAAGTTTTTTTACACAGGGGAAAAGACGCGGAAGATAGAGATTCGGCGAGCAGATGAGCATGGAAGTAAAAGACCCCTGCCCTGATAGGGGATGTTTTACTTTGGAACGGTTAAAATTATGGGTGGGGAACAGCCTCTCCGCACAAGTAATTTGTTATGTCCCTATTATTTCGTTTAGCCCTTCAATGACCTGATATAATTCCTCAGGGTCTGCTTTGGCAATCATTTTTCCAATTCTCTCCACGGAAAGAGTCCGAATCTGACTTATTTTAACCCATGACCGTTTAGGCAAATCTGCTGTTTTCAATTCAAGAGTGAGAGGGAATCCTGCACGTTGAGGCTGGCTGGTAATAGCCACAGCAATAACAGTTCCAGAACGTTCATTAAAAATTTCGTGACTTAAAATCAAAACAGGCCGCAAACCTGCCTGCTCACGGCCACGCACAGGGTTCAAATCAGCCCACCTGACATCGCCCCTCAGTATTCGGGCCATTGGCTCAAATCCTCGGCCATGCCTTCTTCCGCCATTGCCTTTTCAAAAGTCATATCAAGTTTTGCACATTCTTTAGCTAAACGGGTACGTTTCAACCGTTTCAGTTTTTCTTCTACCGCTTCCTGTATAGCTTGACTGCGATTCTGGAAAATATGTGTACTAATGAGTCTATCTATGTCTTCGATAAATTGTTCGTCTAATGTAATGGCAATTTTTGCTTTGCTCATAG
>Ga0209431_10001959_pt1 | contig 16864 bp, 16 predicted proteins | sample RifCSP13_3_FD_184021 | JGI IMG/M metagenome (GOLD analysis project Ga0209431, IMG submission 184021) | Soil microbial communities from Rifle, Colorado - Rifle CSP2_sed 13_3 (SPAdes) (version 2) | ecosystem: Environmental > Terrestrial > Deep subsurface > Rock core/Sediment | place: Rifle...
GAATTATGGTTCCAAGATTACAGAACTTGCACCCCGGGAAAGACATCCGGAGGTGTATCATGACAAATTGTTGCACGAGATAGACCTGTAGACCATGATGACGATCAACCTTTCCGACATAATAGCTTTTGTAATCTTTATCCTCTGTACAATTGTCTATCACGTTTATTACTACTACAAGGTATTTAAACTCCCAAAGGACATATTTAAGGGGAAGATAAATATTATTCGCCGGACGTGGGTAAAGAACATGCTCCAACCCGGAAACGCCATCGTGGCGGTTCAGTCGTTTCGCAACATACACATGGCCGCGTCATTCCTGGCCTCTTCCAGCATCGTCTTTATAGGCAGTATCCTCTATCTCATCTTCAATATAGAGCAGACATCCGGTATTGTGACCGGGAGGGGGACGATTGCCCTTCCGGACTACATGGTATTTCTCAAACTCATCACTCTGATGCTGATGTTCCTGATGACCCTCTTAAATTTCTCCCTCTGCATACGCCTTCTGAACTATCTGGTTATACTGGTCGGTGCCTCGCCGGAGGCTATCGAAGAGACTATGGGGGTCAGCGCGGTTGACTATATCACGGGGATGTTCTCCAGGGCCGGGATCCATTACACCTTCGGTATCCGGGGGTTTTACTACACCGTTCCCCTGATTGCATGGTTTCTGGGCGCATGGCTTTTTATTACCCTTACCCTGTTAGTCCTTTTTCTGACGCTGAGGCTGGATTACGGGAAGTAGGGTTTCCCTATATCTTGGGTTTGTTACTCTTGAAATAGGTGAGGAAGGCCTCCCTTGCCGCTACAGAGGCCTTGACCTGCCAGGCCGGCTGGTTGATTACAAGGGCAGCCACAGCGATCTCAGGGTCCTCCAGGGGGGCAATGCCGACAAACCAGCTATAATCCCCCGGCGGGTTGTCTCCTTCCAGAGTGCCTGTCTTGCCGCCAATCGTAATGTCCTTGAGATAGGCCCTTCCCTTCCGTGTATAGAAGGCATGTCTTGAAGTGCCGCTCTCAATCGTCTTGGTCATCATATACTTGAGTTTGTCTGCAGTCTCAGTGGAGATGCAGGTGTCCAGTTCCTTTGCTTTAAAATTGTAGATGTCCCTGCCGTCAAGGGATATCTTGTCTATAATCCGTGGAGCGATCATCTTGCCGTCATTCCCAATCACCGAGGCGATGAGGGCCCCATGGAGCGGAGAGAGGGTGACATGACCAAACCCGGCCGCTGTCTTTGCGATGCTCTCCTGAGTATTCTCTAAAGACGCCTGGCTCATCTGCACCGGCAATTCAAAATCAAGGGCCTTATTGAATCCGAAAATTTCTGCATAGTGGAGAAGATCTTCGGACCCAAGCCACTTCAACGCTACCTTGGCAAAGGCCACATTGCACGATTTTCCCATGGCATCCGCAAGGGTGATCTTATTTTTATCCCTCTTTGGATTATCGACCCAGTTCCTGGATGTTAAGGTGTAGAGTCCTCCATTGAACCGGATGACGGTCTCAGGTTCAACTTTCCCATTTTCAATGGCTGCGGCCGCTGTTATCAGCTTGAAGAGAGATGCGGCAGGGTAGGTGGCCCTTAATGCAAGGTGTTGGTCTCCTTTGCCTTTTTCAGAGTGTTCGACCATGGCCAGGACCTTGCCCGTTTTTGGAGAGATGGCCACAAAGACCCCGTAGGGGACTTTGTACTTGGCAAAGAAATTTGTCATCTTTTCCTGAAGGGGAGGGTCTATTGTATAGGTGACTGAAAGACCGTTTTCAAAACTGCTGACAAACTTGTCCCCCACCTTTTCTTTGAAAAGGATGGGGGACTCGCCTTCTATCCGCGCACCCTCGTCATCGAAACTGAGGCGAAGGCCATTTTCCTCAATGGTGTAACGGAGTTTCTGTGAAAGGTCAAAGGTGTCTAAGAATGGTGAACCCGATGCAAGGAAGATGATAAAAGCGGCAAGCATCAGAATGAAGAGGGTCTTCCCTGGGGTCTTTCTATGCCATGTAAATCTTTTCTGGTACTTCCGCCATCTCTGTTCCACAAAGCCCTCCTTAGCTGTTTGACAAGCTCAACTCGAAAAATGTGCCGTCTGCATCAGTGTCGGTATCAGGAACCTCTGCAAGAAGATGATTATTAATATCGCAATCATGGGGGAAAGGTCAATACCCAATTTCCAGACCGGCACAAGCCTCCGTAACGGGTTTAAGACAGGTTCTGTCACCCGGTAGAGGAACTGTACAATAGGATTATAGGGGTCTGGATTCACCCATGATATCAGGGCCCTGGCGATGATGATGTACATATAGAATGTAAGAACAATATCAATAATCTCGGCAACGGCCGAGAGGAAATTAGTCCACACGTACATCTATTCCCCCTTCCCCAGGACCTCTGCCCGTCTTGTTGCGTCTTCCACGGCGCACATTAAAGCGGCGCGGAGTCCGGATTTCTCAAGTCTGTAGAGTCCCTCTATCGTCGTTCCTCCGGGGGAGGTGACCATCTCCCTGAGGTCTCCTGTGTGTCTCCCGGTTTCTAAGACCATTTTCGCAGCGCCGAGCACCGTCTGTGCTGCAAGCAGAGTGGCCGCCCCTCTGGGGAGGCCGGCCTTGACCCCTCCGTCTGAGAGGGCCTCTATCACCGTAAATATATAGGCCGGGCCGCTGCCGCTCAGCCCCGTGACCGCATTCAGGTACTCCTCGCCCAGCAGAACACTCTTTCCCACGGAGTCGAAGATCTTCTTAACGGCCTCCCGATCCCTGCCCGTCACACCGGGACCGGGCGCGATTGCAGCGGCCCCCTCCATAGCCAATATCGCGATATTCGGCATGACCCGAACAATCGGGATGTCCTTTTTTAACCAGTGCCGTATCCTGTCTATGGGCACCCCGGCTGCAATGGATATGATGACCTTTGATCTGTCTAAGGCAGGGGATATCTCTTCCATGAGGGCCTTTACACCGGCCGGTTTGACGGCAATCATGATAAATTTAGAGGAGGCAGAGGCCGCTGCATTGTCCCGGGTGGTCTTTATCCCGCAAACAGCATGGATATGTGCCAGCCGCTCTTCGGAGATGTCAGAGGCAATAATCTCTTTCCGTGTGTAAAGCCCCCCGGAGAGCATCCCTTTGATCAGGGCCTCTCCCATATTTCCTGTCCCAAGCACGCAGATTTTCCATTTCATCGTCATACCCTTTTACCCTCGTTGTCCAAAGATTGCCGTCCCTATTCTGACCAGCGTGGCCCCTTCTTCGACCCCGATCTCAAAGTCATTGCTCATGCCCATAGATAATTCCCTGAAATCAGGAGGAGAGACCCCCATACGGACAATCTCATCCCGGAGTTCCCGCAGCCGGCGAAAATAGGGTCTTGACTCTTCCGGATCGTCTGAAAAAGGGGGGATCGCCATCATCCCATTCAGTGAGACGCCCCTGATCCTGGCCATCGTCTTAACCATATCTCCCGCCTCCGAAGGGGGGACCCCGAATTTTTCCTCTTCCCCGGAGAGGTTCACCTCTAAAAGAATATTCTGAATGATCCCTCTTTTCTGGGCACGGAGACTGATCTCTTCACACAGATCGATGCTGTCTACCGAATGAATCAGGTCCACCTCTCCGGCAACGTACTTGACCTTGTTTTTCTGCAGGTGGCCGATAAAGTGCCAGGAAGCCGCCTGGTGCAACACGCCCAATTTGGGCATCGCCTCCTGAACCCGGCTTTCACCGCAGATGCTGATACCGGCCGCAATGGCCTCTCTGATCCTCCCCACATCAACCCCCTTGGTGACGGCAACAATCGTGATCTCCTCCGGGTTCCTGCCAGTGCGCCTTGCGGCACAGGCGATCCTCTCTTTTACTTCCTGGACACGGGCGGCAATGCTCATAAAATAATGCCGCTGATCATCCTTCCTGTCCCGATCCCGTCCCTGCGGTAGGAGTAGAACAGGTCCACATGGCAGGCCGTACAGAGCCCTGCCGTGAATATGTTTTTTTTCAGTATCCCTGCATCTTCCATCTGAGAAGTATTTAACCCTGCGAGATCCAGCTTTGCCTTTCCGTCTTCCACCAGGGTGAGATATTTCTCCCACCGGGGGTTGATACTTTTTACAGGGTCCATGACCGCCTTTCCGACTGTATAACAGCAGGGTCCTATCGAGGGCCCCACACCCACGAGGACATCTTCTGCCTTGCACCCGAATCCGGCAGTCATCTGACAGACCACCTTCGGCAGGATCCCCTGCACTGTCCCCCTCCAGCCTGCATGGACAGCCGCGGTCACACCTTGTACGGGATCATAGAGCAGGGCAGGGAGGCAGTCTGCTGTCACAATCCCTATCCCCATGGGTCTTTGATTGGTCATGATGGCATCACAGGGTTTCTGCATGGCATCCCTGATAAAGAGGGAGATGTCTTCCAGGGGGCTGTCAATGACCAGGATATTATCTCCATGCACCTGTCTTACCATGACAAACGATTCCTGATTAACGAATGGGATGGCGCCGTGCTGAGGCGCCTTTCTTGTGGTGAAAAAGTGCTGGATTCCTGTCTCTTCCATTTCGGGGATCACCAGGTATTGGATCCCGTTTTTATTGACTATCTGGTAACTCAATGTCCTTTCTTCCTCAAAAATGTGGGCATGTCTAAGGTGTCGTTTTCTATCCCGATAGAGTCATTTCGATAATCCACAGCCGCAACCTTTCTCAGGAAGGTCGGTTTGTCAATATCGGTCTCCGTTTCTTCGACAGAATCAGAGGAATTTGCTAATTGAAGCTGCCGGGCCTCTTTAACAGCCAATCGGGAGGCCCCGTTATTAAATCCCGTTGCAATGACGGTCACGGAGACCTTGCCGTTCAGGGTCTCGTCAATGACGCATCCCAGGATGACATGGGCATCCGGGTCCACACATTTCTGGATGATGGAGGATGCCTCGGAGATTTCATGGAGCGAGAGATCTGCGCCTCCGGAGATGTTGATCAGGATGCCTTTGGCCCCGTCTATGGAATTGTCCTCTAACAGGGGATTGGAGATGGCCCTCTGAACGGCCTCTAATGTCCTGGCATCCCCTGAAGCGACTCCCATCCCCATGACCGCACGCCCCATATAGCTCATGATGGTCCTGATATCTGCAAAATCTACGTTGATATAACCCGGTCTTGTAATGATATCTGAGATTCCCTGAACAGCCTGCCTCAGCACATCGTCTGCAAGTTTGAAAGCCTCTGATATCGGGGTGTCCTGTTCCACCATCCCCCTTACCCGCTCGTTGGGGATCACGATGACGGTATCTGCACACTTTTTGAGTTCTTCTAAGCCCCGTTCGGCATGGGTGATCCTCTTCCCCATCTCATAGAGAAAAGGCTTTGTCACCACGCCCACCGTCAGGATGCCGAGGCTCTTCGCGATATCGGCGATGACAGGGGCCGCCCCTGTCCCGGTGCCTCCCCCCATGCCTGCTGTCACAAAGACCATGTCAGAGTCCGCAAGGATTTCTCTGATCTTGTCCGAATCTTCCAGCGCTGCATCCCGTCCCACCTCCGGGTTGGCCCCTGCGCCAAGCCCTTTGGTAAGTTTGCCGCCGATCTGAAGCCGGGTCCCTGCCCGGGAGAGTCCCAGGGCCTGCACATCGGTGTTGACCGCGATAAATTCCACTCCCTTCAGATTGGCAGCGATCATATTATTGACGGCATTGCATCCGCATCCCCCCACACCCACCACCTTGATCTTCGCGCCCCCTTCGATGATCTCTTCCAAATCGAACATGGATTCCCCTCCTCCTTTTTAAAAGGCTAAAAGAAGCCGCCAAACCAGCCCTTCATCCTATGATATATATTTTCAAAAAGATGTCCATTCTTAAATTTTCTCTCGTTCATTCCCTGCTCCTGAAGGGCGCAGAGGATGATGCCTATCCCTGTAGAGTACATAGGATGACTGAGGGTATCTGAAAGGCCTTCAATGTTTGTTGGAAATCCCCTCCTCACCGGCATCCCCGTAACCCTTTCAGCCATGTCCACGATTCCTTCCATGGTACAGCTTCCCCCTGTAAGAACGATCCCTGAGGAGAGCATGTCCGCATGGTTCACCTTCTTGATCTCTTTGGCGACATAGTCAAAGATCTCTTCGACTCTGGGTTCAATGATCTCAGTGATTCTCTGCCGGGAGATGTAGTGCGGGGGCCTTCCTCCGACGCTGGATACCTCTATCTGGGCAGTTTCCTTGACCAGGGACGGCAGGGCACAGCCGTACAGGGTCTTGATCCTCTCGGCCTCAGCCGTCGGTGTGCGCAGACCGACGGCAATATCATTTGTCAGATGGTTGCCTCCAATGGGTATGACCGCTGTGTGTGATACGGCCCCGTTGACGAATATCGCCATATCCGTTGTCCCTCCGCCGATATCAACTAATACCACCCCCAGATCCTTTTCGTCCGGGGTCAGAACGGCCTCGCTCGATGCGAGGGGCTGCAGGATAATATCGAGGACCTCAAGTCCTGCCTTATTGATACTCTTTACGATATTCTGCACGGAGGTAATGGCCCCGGTAATAATATGGACCTGGACCTCTAACCGGACGCCGGAGATCCCCAGCGGGTTTTTGATGCCGTCCTGTCCGTCAACGATAAACTCCTGCGGGATCACATGCAGTATCTCACGATCCGGAGGGATGGCCACGGCCCTTGCCGCCTCGATGGCCCTGTCAATATCCGCCAGGGTGACATCCTGATTTTTGATGGCCACCATTCCACGGCTGTTAAGCCCGTTGATATGGCCGCCGGCAATGCCTGTGTAAGCGCCTTTAATCTCGACCCCGGCCATCTGTTCTGCTTTGCGCACGGCATTCCTGACCGACTCAACGGTATCTTCAATATTGACGACAACCCCCTTCCGGAGTCCCTTCGATGGACTGGTTCCTATACCGGCTATCTTGATCCGGTTGTCTTCAGTAACCTCTGCCACGAGGGCGCATACCTTTGTGGTGCCGATATCAAGCCCGACGACTATATTATCCCTTTTGCGCACGATCCCCCCCTATATGACCTTGACTGTTCTGACGATTACCTGATTGTCGAATCTCAGGTCTATTTCCTTGTATGGGATCCCTTTCTCTTCAAGATTTTTTGCAATCTCGTTAAAACGTTTCAGTTTTTCCCGGTAGCCCCCCCGCCCAAGCCTTATCCTGTACCCTTTGAGATGAAGGACGATTTGTCCCCGTTCTTCCACCTCTATCCCTGTGGTAGACAGGTCTATCCAGGGGAGAGAAGAGAGTTCCCTCTTGACCTCGATAGCGGCGGGCAGTCCTTCCAGCGGCCCTTTATTTCTTGCGCCTTTCTTTGGGAGCGTGATCCCATAGACGACAGGAAGGATCAATGCATTCTCTGTCTTATCTCCCAGGATTACCCCCTCTTCATCTGCCAGATAGAGGTTGTGGTCATTGTTGACATAGACAGCCGGCGTTCGCTCTGAGACATTCACCCAAAGCGTGCCGGGGAGTTCTCTCCGGATGGATACCTCCTTGATCCACGGATGCTTCCTGACCCTGCCAGCGACATCTTGGATATCTATCCGGAAGATATTACGGCCCTCTATTTTTTGCAGATAAGGCCCCAATTCCTCGGCAGAGATAAAATGATTCCCCCTGATCCTGATGGAACTGACCTTCAGGTAGTTCTCCGCCTTGTGCAGGATATGAAACTTGCTAAGGAATCCGTAACCCTTATCTATTAAATAAAGGGCCGGAACCAGGGAAGCGATTATCATGGCAAGCTTCAGGAATCTGACGATTCCGCTGAACAGCCCCCCGGGATTTTTCTTAAGCCCGTTTCTCTTTTTGCTGAGCGGCTTCTTATTTGACCGGTAGTGAGATAAATACATAGGTGTCACGCACTCTTCTTCATAAACGCCGACGACAGGATCATCTCCACCAGACGATCATAACCAATGCCGGCCTCTTTAGCTGCCCGGGGAAGGAGGCTGGTCTCTGTCATTCCGGGTATGGTATTAATCTCCAGCACAAAGGGACGGCCTGCAGGGTCAATCCGCAGGTCCACACGGGACACAAAACAGCAGCCGGTCACCTTGTGCGCCTTTAAGGCAATTGCCCTGACAGTCTCTGTGAGAGACGGAGACAGCCGTGCCGGCACAATATATTCCGCCATGCCGCCCGTGGTCTTTGTTCTGAAGTCATAGAATCCTTCTGCAGGGACAATTTCCACCAGAGGAAGCGCCTGGTTGTCCAGGACCCCTGCCGTCACTTCCATTCCTCCGATGTATTCTTCGAGGATAACGTCATCTCCGTACGGGAGCGCATTTTCTATGGCCGCAGTCAGTTCACTCTGTTGTGACACAATGCTGACGCCAATGGTAGATCCTTCCCTGCACGGTTTAACGACGAGGGGGTATCCCGGGGCGTCAGGTCCATCTCCCTGGCCTCTGTGATATACCGAGAACCTGGGTGTCGGTATCCCATGATACTCCAATATCTTTTTGGAGAGGAGCTTGTCCATGCAGAGGGCGCTGGCGGTTACGCCGGAGCCTGTATAAGGGATGCCCATGACCTCAAGGAGCCCCTGTACGCAGCCATCCTCCCCGTACTTGCCATGGAGTGCGATAAAGACGGCCCCGATGCCGTTCCTGGCAAGTTGTGCAGGAAGGTCCCTCCCTGCATCAATGGCCGCCACGTCATAACCCATCTTTTGCAGGGCGGCTGCCGCAAGCCCCCCTGTTTTAAGAGAGATCTCCCGCTCTGATGAGAGACCCCCCATCAGGACGCCAATTTTTTTGGAGGTGATCATGCCCCGACGATCCTCACCTCTAATTCCAGGGTCACCCCTGCCTCCCTCTCAACCTTGCTTCCGATACGCCTTATCAGGGAGAGGACTTCATTCGCGTTAGCGCCGCCCCTGTTGATGATAAAATTGGTGTGCCTTTCAGAGACGACCGCCTTGCCCGTCGACGCCCCCCGCATCCCTACAGAGTCAATTAACTTCCATGCAGGTATTTCATCAGGGTTTTTAAAGATAGATCCGGCATTCGGCGTCCCGACAGGCTGGGTCTCTTTCTTTTTCAGGAGATTTTCCCGAATGGTCATCCCTATCTTTTCTGAGTCCCCCCTCTGAAGTTTTAATACAGCGCCCATCACAGCGATGCCGGGGATGTGCGCTGACCTGTAGTGAAGAGACAACCCCTTTGCCGGGAGTTCTGCGATGCTGCCGTCTCTGCCGATCAGCCGGACCGATTCCAGCAGGTCCTTCATCTCCCTGCCCCAGGAGCCTGCATTCATGACCACAGCCCCGCCTAATGAACCCGGGATGCCTGCGGCAAACTCAAGCCCTGAAAGGCCGTTTTTAACGGTATACTTAAGCAGCGCCGCCAGATGGACGCCGGCGCCTGCATACAGATAGACCCCGCCTGCATCTTCTTTGACCGGGACGATGCTTCTGAAACACTCCCCAGCCATCCCGGAGGAGAGGGAGACGACGATCCCCCTGATCCCCTTATCCCGTACCAGCAGATTGGTCCCGCCCCCCAGCATGAACAGAGGAACCTTTCTGGCGCATGCACGCCTTATAATTCCCGAGAGATCCTCTTCATCCTTTGGAAAGACCAGGGCCTCTGCCGGCCCCCCGATTTTAAAGGATGTATGCCTGCTCATAGGTTCATTAAAGAGGACAATGCCCCTGAACCCTGTCAGTATCATGTTAAGATGATCCCGGGTCTTTGTGGTCACTGAGGATCTTCCTCCCTGTCTTCCAGATATCTCCTGCGCCCAGGGTAATGATCATGTCTCCCGGCCTCATGATTTCGTGCACCCGGGCGGGGATAAGCGTCCTGTCAGGCATAAACATCACATTCGGATGGCCATGCCTGCGTATCGTTTCATAAAGCCTTTCAGCCGTCACCCCTTCAATAGGCCTTTCCCCGGCAGGGTAGATATCCGTGATGATCAGGACGTCTGCGCTGTCAAAGGCGTCCGAGAACTCATCCATCATGTCACGGGTTCTTGTATAGCGGTGCGGCTGGAATATCACGATGATCCTTTTGCTCCATCCTTCTTTTGCCGCCGCTAATGTTGCCCTGACCTCCGTAGGGTGATGGCCATAATCATCAACAACCATAATATCCCCGGAATCCCCCTTGCCGGTCTCACTGCCGCTGATGCGGCCCACGACCTGGAATCTCCGTTCCACGCCGCTGAAGGCCCCGAGGGCTGTCCGGGCATCCTCGGTCTTTATATCGAGTTCTATGGCTACGCCGATGCTGGCCAGTGCATTGCTGATGTTATGGATGCCCGGCAGGGGAAGATGGAACTCTCCCATATCAATCTCTTTGTACAGGACCCTGAACTTAGACTTTCCATGTTCCATCTCGATATTTACTGCTGTGATATCGGCCTTGTTCCGTATCCCGTAGGTCATGGTCCTCTTTTCAACAGAGGGGAGGATGCCCCGGATAGGCTCATTGTCCGCGCAGAGTATGGCAATGCCATAGAAGGGGACCTTGTTGATGAAGTGGATAAAGGTCTTCTTGATCTCTTCAAGGTCTGCGTAGTAATCCAGATGTTCGGCATCAATATTGGTCACAATGGCAATAGTGGGGGAGAGCTTCAGAAAAGAGCCGTCGCTCTCATCGGCCTCTGCGACCAGAAATTCACTCTGCCCCAGCTTCGCGTTGCTTCCGAGGCTGTTGAGTTTCCCCCCGATGACCACCGTCGGATCGAGCCCTGCAGATGCGACAATGCTGGCCACCATCGAGGTGGTGGTCGTTTTGCCGTGCGCGCCTGCAATGGCGATCCCGTACTTGAGCCGCATCAACTCGGCCAGCATCTCCGCCCTCTGGATGACAGGGATGGACGCCTGTCTGGCAGCGACGACCTCTGCATTCTGAGGAGAGACCGCGGATGAGATTACGACAACCTGGGCGTCTTTTATATTGGAAGGGCTGTGGCCGATCGTGATGTCTCCGCCGATCCTCCTCAGACGCTGGACGACCTCTGACTCACTGAGATCCGAGCCGCTGACCCGGTAGCCTAAATTGATCAGGACCTCGGCTATCCCGCTCATCCCTGAACCGCCGATTCCCACAAAATGGACATGCTGGATCTTTCTGAACCCCTTGGAGTTCAACACGCTGTTAACCCCCTGCACAGTTTAACAATATCCTCTGCCGCTGTCTTTTTATACAACCCGGCGCTCTTCTCTGACATCTCTTTCAGCCTCTCTATGTTATACAAAAAATATTTAATTTTTTCAGCTATTTTTTTTCCGGACAGATCCTGCTCTGAAATCACCTCGGCTGTCCCCAGCGATTCCAGGTATTCCGCATTGATCCTCTGGTGATCATGGGCTGCAGAGGGGTAGGGGATCAGTATGGCAGGCATTCCGCAGGCCGTGATCTCTGCGATCGTTGTAGCCCCGGCCCTTGAGATGACAAGGGCGGCTCTGCAATAGGCCTCTTCTATCCTGTGGAGATAAGGCATGACCTCTGCGGCTATGCCGGACTTCTCGTAGGACTCTTTGACCCATGCGTAATCGCTCTCCCCTGTCTGGTGGATAAACCGGATGCCTTTGGATTCCTCCTGCAAAAAACCGAGAGATTCTACCACGGCCTTATTGATCGTATGAGAACCCTGGCTTCCGCCGAAGACAAGGACCACCAGGATATCCTTCGGGAGATAGGGACACCCTGCGATTCCTCCCCTCACCGGGTTGCCTAACACCTCTACTTCCCGCCTGAAAAACTTCTTTGATCCTTCAAAGGCAACCACTACCCGATCTGCGATACGGGAGAGGAGTCTGTTTGCCGCTCCCGGGAAAAGATTCTGTTCCAGGATAACCGTAGGGACTCTGAGTATTGCCGCCGCAGAAAGCATGGGGGCAGAGGCGTAACCTCCAACCCCGATGACCACATCGGGATTAAACCTTCTTAAGATGGAAAAGGATTTTATAAACCCTCCGATCATTTTTGTGACAGAGAGCATCTTTGAGAAAATATCTTTATTCACAATGCCGCCGGCAGGGATCGTCTCTAATTTGTATCCTTCCTTCGGCAGTATCCTGGCTTCTATCCCCTGTTTTGTACCCACAAAGAGTACTTCAGAATCAGGCCCCTGTCTACTAAATTCTTCTGCGACAGCGATCCCAGGATAGAGATGTCCTCCGGTGCCGCCGCCTGCAATCAATATGCGCATCTATGGGATACCTAAAGGCATCAGACCCTGACTGTTAAGGTGTCAGCCTGAAGTCCGGCGCCTGCGGTTTATCGTCTGCGTTGATTAAATATCTTCTGGTGATTTTTTTATTAGAGTATGTATGCGCCTCCATTTGAGGCGTGACCGGGGATCTCCCGGATATGGCATAGAGGATCCCTATCATGATCATATTGGTGAGGAGAGAGGTCCCTCCAAAGCTCAGGAATGGGAGGGCGATACCCTTAGTGGGGAACAGGCCTGTCACCACGCAGAGGTTTATCAGAATCTGTATCCCGATAAAGAGGGAGATCCCTGCAGAGAGGTATCCCTCAAAGGAACCCCAGTGGTGTTTAACGATCCTGAAACATCTCCACAGGAGCAATACAAAGACCAGAGTGACAGAGACAGCCCCGGCAAAGCCTGTCTCTTCTCCCACCACTGCAAATATAAAGTCGGTATGCGCCTCCGGGAGGAAGAAAAGCTTCTGCCGGCCTTCCCCGATTCCGGTCCCCAGCAGGCCTCCATCCCCAAAGGAGAGGAAGGACTGCACGATCTGGTACCCTGCGGTTGAGGCGTGCTCCCAAGGATTCAGGAAGGCGGTGATCCTCTGCCGCCTGTAGCCGATATTCAGGACGAGCATCAGGGCGATCGGGAGAAAGCATATCAGGAGTCCCAGGATATGCCGCCATCGGGCCCCTCCGATAAACAACATTGCCGCTGAGCCGGCCCCGATCACCACGGCGGTGCCAAGGTCCGGTTCAGAGATGATCAGAAGAAACAGGATCCCTGTCAGGATCAGCGGCGGGAGGAAGCCGTCAAAGAAGTCCCGGACCTTCTCCTCTTTCCTCACCAGATAGGAAGAGAGATAGATAATGACCGACAGTTTTGCCAGTTCGGAGGGCTGGAAGGAGACAGGGCCGAGCCTGAACCATCGCCGGGCGCTGTTGATCTCGGAACCGATGCCGGGGATTAATACAAAGATGAGAAACACGTAGGAGGCGATCATCAGGGGAAGGGGGAGCCTTTTCCAGATATCCGTATCCACTCTGGAGGCCGCCAGCATCGCGAGGGTTGCGAGCAGAGTCCACAGAATCTGCTTCTTTAGAAAATAGAAGGAGTCTCCATAGTTCTTCAGGGCAATAATTCCGCTGGCGCTGTATATCATAATCAGACCGGTCCCGATAAGACACATGACTAAAACGAGAAGCAGCCGGTCTTTCCGGATATAATTTACTGAACGGGAGGAAGTTTCCATACGATCTCCTTAAAGATCCTTCCGCGGTCTTCAAAATTCCTGAACATATCAAAACTGGCACAGGCAGGGGAGAGGAGTACGACATCCCCCCTGGCCGCCTCTTTTCGGGCAACATGTACGGCCTCTTCCATGGAATCCGCAGGGATCGTCGTCGTCAGATCGCCTGCCGCGCGCCTCAATTTCTCCCTGGCCTCCCCTATCAGGATCAGTCTCTTGACCTTCTCTCTGATGACGGTCCTCAGAAGAGAGAAATCGCTTCCCTTGTCCCGTCCTCCTGCGATCAGCAGGATGGGTTCATTGAAACCCTCTATTGATTTGATGACGGCCCCGACATTGGTTCCTTTGGAGTCATTGATGTATTTTACCCCGTCGATCTCCCGGACAAACTCCAGTCTGTGCTCAAGGCCCGGAAACACGCTTAACGTCCTGGCGATGATCTCAGGAGGGCATCCCCGCAAGAGCGCCGCCGCCGCCGCTGCCATAGAGTTCTCAAGATTGTGTACCCCCTTAATCCCGATCCCGGATATCTCACAAAGGGTCTCATGGCGGTCGTTGATGTTTGAGACCAGCCGACCCTCCTCAGAAAAGACTCCGTTTTCTACCTTCCTTTTCCTGCTGAAGACGATCACCTTTCCCCTGAACCTGGCGGAGATCTCTCTGCTCCATGGCTCATCTCCGTTGATGACGGCAAAGTCATCTGTGGTCTGATTCTCGAATATCCTGAACTTGGCCTCTGCATATTCCTGTATGCCGGGGTATCTGTCCAGGTGATCAGGAGATATGTTCAGCAGGATCGATATGGATGGCCGGAAGTCCCCGATCGTCTCGAGCTGAAAACTGCTGAGCTCAGCCACCACGCAGTCCGCACCGCCCCCTGACAGGATATACTCCGTGAGCGGTGTGCCGAGATTTCCGCCCACAAACACCCTCTCCCCCTTTGCCTTTAATATCTCGCCGATCAGTGTCGTGGTCGTTGATTTTCCGTTCGAGCCGGTCACCGCGATCAGGGGGGCATCCAGGAACTGATAGCCCAGCTCAATCTCACTGATGATCTTCACGCCGCTTTCTTTTGCCCGGATCAGGGGGGCGATCTCTTTCGGGACCCCCGGACTCAGGATGATCAGATCCGCAGAGAGGAATGTCTCTGTGACATGACATCCTGCCTCCATCTTTATCCCCAATGCGGCAAGTTCTCTTGCCTCTGCAGACAGGGCATCCCAGGGACTGCGGTCCGTGGCCGTTACCCGGGCGTTGTTTCGAACGAGGAGGCGTGAGGCGGCAATACCGCTTCTCCCCAGGCCGACAACCAGCACTCTGCGATCTTTCAGGCTTATCAAACCGGTTCACCCCCCCCGTTATCTCAACTTCAGAGTACTCAGGGCAAGAAGGCCCAGCATAATTGATATAATCCAGAATCGCACGATGATCTTGGGCTCCTGCCACCCCTTGAGCTCATAATGATGGTGGAGAGGGGCCATCAGGAAGACCCTCTTCCCGTGCAATTTAAAAGAGGCCACCTGGAATATAACCGAGACCGTCTCTAAGACGAAAATTCCTCCTACAATGACCAGCAGCAGTTCATGTTTGGATATGATGGCCACAGAGCCCAACAGGGCCCCCAGGGGGAGCGATCCGACGTCCCCCATAAACACGGAGGCCGGATAGGTGTTAAACCAGAGGAACCCCAGACTGGCGCCAAAGACCGCACCGCAGAGTATGGCCAGTTCCCCGGATCCGCTGACGAATGGGATGAGAAGATAATTCGCGATCTTCGCATGGCCGGCCGCATAGGTAACAATGGTGTATATCAGCGTCGCCACGATGACCGGTCCTATGGCCAGCCCGTCTAAGCCGTCGGTCAGGTTTACGGCATTGGAGGCCCCGACGATGATAAAGATGACCAATGGAATATAGAACCATCCGAGATCAGGGTTGACGTTCTTTAAGAATGGCACTGTAAGCCTTGTCGAGTAGGCAGGGAGGGAATAGAGGACATAGGCAATCACAGAGGCCACGATAATCTGAAGAGTGAATTTATACCTGCCTGACAGCCCGGCGGACTTTTTTCTGACGACCTTCAGGTAATCGTCTGTAAAACCGATCAGGCCGAAGCCGATGAGTGCGAACAGGACCAGCCAGATATAGAGGTTTGACAGGTCCATCCATGACAGGGTGGCGAATAGGATCACCATGATGATCAGAAGTCCTCCCATCGTCGGCGTCCCTGATTTGGAGAGGTGGCTCCTGGGTCCGTCCTCCCGGACGACCTGGCCGATCTGATACCGCCTCAGAAACTCTATCATATAGGGCCCGATGACAAGGGATAATATGAGGGCGGTCAGGATGGCATAGATCGTCCGCAGAGTGATATATCTGAAGACATTAAAGAAAGAATGGTAGTCATGAAACGAATACAGAATGTAATATAGCATATGGTTTTAATGCAGACTCTCTTTAAGACCCTCGATGATCCTCTCCATCTTCATTCCCCGCGATCCCTTCACCAGCAGCAGGTCTCCCTTATGAAGCCACTGTTTTATCTTCTCGAGGGTCTGCACATTATCGCTGCAGGCGATTACCCTGTCTTCAGACATCCCCGCGCCGGTTGCACCCTCAGCCACATACTCTGCAAATTCGCCAACGGAAATCAGCCCGTCAATCCCGGCACCCGCGATGTAGATGCCGAGATCACGGTGGGCGGTCGCCGCGTTCTCCCCTAATTCCAGCATATCCCCCTGAACGACAAACTTCTGTTTCCCCTCTTTAAGGCTCTTCAGCATATCAATAGCCGCGACCATGGAGGCCGGATTTGCATTATAGGCATCATTGAGGATATAAATTCCTCCCACATTTTCGATCACACTCCGCATCTTTACCGGCGCAAACTTCTCTAATCCCTGTTGGATCTCCTCTAAGTCTGCCCCCGCGGCAAAGGCCGCTGCAGCGGCGCACAAGGCGTTATAGAGGTTATGAAGACCAATGGCCCGCATGGAGATATTGACCTGTCCCAGCGGGCAGGTGAGTCTGAACGTCATCATCTCCATTGTCTTGCCCGGGAGGGCAATATCTGCAAATTCCGTATAGACGTTTGCGTATGAAGACATACCGAAACTGATCACCCGGCCCTGTGCCATGGACTTGAACACGTCGAAGTAGGTATCATCCCGGTTCAGGATGCAAACCCCATCTGCAGTGATGAAGTTGATGATCTCCCCTTTTGCCTCGGCAACGTTTTCTATCCTTCCCAGCTTTTCAAGGTGGGTAGGTCCGATATTGGTAATCACGGCTGTTGTGGGGCCGGCGATCTGGCAGAGTCTTGTGAGCTCTCTTTTGGCGCTGATCCCCATTTCAATGACGGCCATATGGTGTGATGGGGTCAGCCTGAACAGTGTCAGGGGGACGCCGATGTGATTGTTCAGGTTTCCTTCA
>Ga0209431_10001962_pt1 | contig 16852 bp, 20 predicted proteins | sample RifCSP13_3_FD_184021 | JGI IMG/M metagenome (GOLD analysis project Ga0209431, IMG submission 184021) | Soil microbial communities from Rifle, Colorado - Rifle CSP2_sed 13_3 (SPAdes) (version 2) | ecosystem: Environmental > Terrestrial > Deep subsurface > Rock core/Sediment | place: Rifle...
GTTTATCAGGTTCGAGATGGTCTTTTCGTTTCCTGGTATGAACTTTGAGGAGAGGATTATGGTATCGCTTTTATCGACCTTCAGGTATTTATGCTCATCCATGGCCATAAGCATCAGGGCGCTCATCGGTTCCCCCTGGCTACCTGTGGTGACCACGGCTATCTCGTTTAACGGATACCTGTGCATGTCCTTTATCTCAACTATTGCCTCGTCAAGAATACTGAGATACCCCAACTCCCTTGCGATCCTGACATTGGCCAGCATGCTCCTGCCGTTAAATACTATCTTGCGGCCGTATTTCATGGCCACATTGATCACCTGCTGTACCCTGTGAATGTTTGATGAGAAGAGGGCCACGAAAATCCTTCCAGAGGGCCTCTCCCTGAATATCTCGTCTATGGTGACACCAACTTCCCTCTCGGAGATGGTATAACCCTCTTTTTCAACATTGGTGGAATCGGACATAAGGGCCAGTACGCCCTTTTCGCCATATTCGGCAAACTTCTTGAGGTCAGTAACCTGCCCGTCCACAGGGGTCTGGTCAAGCTTGAAGTCTCCTGTGTGTATTACAACCCCGGCAGGCGTTGTAATGGCAAGGCCAACTCCGTCAACTATGCTGTGGCTGACTCTTATGAATTCCACCTCAAAAGAACCAAGGACAACCTTTTCTCTCGGTTTTACCGGATTCAGTGATACCTGGGAGAGGAGCTTATGCTCCGTTAGCTTTTCCTGGACAAACCCCAGGGTTAGTCTGGTTCCATAGATTGGAGGATTTATATCTCTAAGAATGAACGGGAGGGCGCCTACATGGTCCTCATGGCCGTGGGTAAGTATTATCCCTCTGATCCTCTCGCTGTTCTTTTTCAGGTATGTTATGTCCGGGATGACGATGTCCACCCCAAGCATGTAGCTTTCAGGGAACATAAGGCCCGCATCAATCACGATGATATCATCACCATACTCCATGGCCATGATATTCATCCCTATCTCGCCAAGGCCTCCGAGGGGGATTATTTTTAATGGAATTTGGTTAGAAATAGTTTATTACCTCCGGTGGGAAAAGAAAATGTAGGGGCAACCCGGTGGGTTGTCCAAAGAAGGGCGAGGCAACGCCTATCCCCTACAGCGTTAAAACGGTATATCGTCCTCAGACCCAAAGGCCTGCGGCTCTGAAGAGACTGAGGACTCTTTCCCTCCCCCTCCACCTTCGCCGGAACCGAGCATAACCATATTATTTACATTTACCTCTGTAGTGTACTTCTTGTTCCCGTCCTTATCTTCCCAGGAGCGAGTCTGGAGCTTCCCTTCCACATAGACCTGCTTACCCTTTGAGAGATACTCGCCGCATATCTCCCCGAGCTTGCCGAAGGCCACAACCCTGTGCCACTCGGTCTTCTCCTGCTTACTTCCATCCTTGTCCTTATATGTCTCAGAGGTCGCGAGGTTGAACTTTGCCACAGCGGTCCCGCCGCTTGTATATCTTACCTCCGGGTCAGCGCCAAGCCTTCCGAGCAGAATCACTTTATTAACACCCGACATACTATATCCTCCTCAGTTGTAAATTATCTCAAATCCTTTAAAGTCGGCCTTATGCTCTTCCCACTTCACCTCAACACCCGATACACTGGCCCCCGGAGGACCATCGTTGCACCAATCAATTATGGATTTCACATCCTCTTCATCGCCTTCAAATACAGCCTCTACCCTGCCGTCAGTCCTGTTTTTGACCCAGCCATTAACATTAAATTTCCTTGCGAAATCCCTGGTGTGTGCCCTGTAGAAGACTCCCTGGACATGACCTGATATGATGACATGGGCCCTGATGTTAGGCATTGTTATGGTTCTAACTTGTAATGAAAGAGCCTTTCTACAACCTTCCCCTTCTTAATGTGTTCATCAACTATCTCACTGATATTGCCTGTGTCTACCCGTTCGTACCAGATGCCCTCAGGATAAACAACTACTACCGGGCACAGGTCTGCATTCTCTGCGGTCTCCTTGCAGACCCCGAAGCAACCTCCCTTTGAGGTCTTTATACCAGTAAGACCGTCCTCATCGATCTTTTCGCGCAGCCTTTTGAGCACATCTTCCGAACCTTTAGCTATGCAGCTTTTCCCAGTACATATAAAGATGTGCTTCTTGTATGGCTTCACTTCCTACATCTCCTCCACTGTAACAACATTGACCATGTTTACAGCCACAAACTTCCTCTCCATGCAGTCCCCGTTGCAGACCTTGGCGTCTGTGATGGCAATAAACTTATCCTTGCTGTTCAGGATATCAAGGGTTCTGGAGTTTTCTGTCTTGTTTAGATAACCTTCAATGACGTTCTTGATTGTTGTGACCCTGACCATTATCCTTGTTCTTTCAAGCGGAGACATATTTTTACCTCCTTTATCGCAAAAATCTCCCCCTTACCACCGGGAATGGGGGATGGGGGGATGGGGCTGTTTTTATACTCCGGGATAACGAAAGACTTGCAAAGTTACTGTCATGCCAGTTTAGTAAAAGGGACCGCAGTCTCCCTTTTATGCTGCCTCGCAGCTTCCGCAGGAAGCTGCCTTGCTGTCACAGGATTTGCCAGAGCTGCCCTTGGCAGAGGAATACCCATCGGCATACCACCCGCCGCCTTTAAGGACAAAGTTCCCGGATGATATAAGCTTGATTACCTCTCCGCCGCACTTCTCGCATATCTTTATGGTGGGGTCACTCATCTTCTGCTGCACCTCAAATTCGCGGCCGCAACTATTGCATGCATAATCATAAGTCGGCATATCCTCACCTCCTTTTTAATACTCAATATATAACTAAGTAACACAGAGTTGCTGAAAATGCAAGCTCATTCCTCCTGCATACAATACGAAACTGCATTCAACTCCCTTGTAATACCCCTCAGGTTTTGCTATAGTTCTCCAAACAAATGTTGATCTTGCTGAAAATAAGGTTTTAGAGGAAATGACCATAAAAGATAAAACCATAATCTTAGGTGTAACAGGCGGGATTGCGGCATACAAGGCTGCAGAGCTGACCAGGCTCCTGATAAAGGCCGGTGCAAAGGTCCATGTCATTATGACCAGGGGGGCAGCGGAGTTTGTAACTCCCTTGACGTTCCAGACCCTCTCAAAGAACCCTGTACACACCGATCTATTCAGCCTTACCCAGGAGGCAGAAGTAGGTCATATATCCCTGGCGGACAGGGCGGACCTGTTTGTCATAGCCCCTGCAACGGCCAACATCATTGGGAAGATAGCGAACGGTATAGCTGACGACCTCCTAACCACCAGCGTAATGGCCACAAAGGCCCCTGTCCTTTTAGCTCCTGCCATGAACTGCAATATGTATGATAATCCCATAGTCCAGGGGAACATGAAAAGGCTTAAAGATTATGGTCATGCCTTCATAGACTCAGAGACAGGGGAGCTTGCCTGCGGTTATGAGGGGAAGGGCAGGATGGCGGAGCCTTCCGACATCCTGGAGGAAATAGAGGCCATATTATCCCCTAAAGACCTTAAAGGCGAAAAGATCCTGATTACAGCAGGCCCCACCTATGAAGCCATTGACCCCGTAAGGTTCATAGGTAACAGATCTTCAGGGAAGATGGGCTACGCTTTGGCCAAGATGGCCTTGAGAAGGGGGGCAGATGTTGCCCTGATAAGCGGGCCTTCGCCCCTCAAACCGCCGAGAGGGACGAGGTTTATAATGGTTGAAAGTGCGGAAGAGATGAGAAGCTCGGCTATGGCCAACCTGAAAGATGCGACAGCTGTAATAATGACTGCTGCTGTTGCTGATTATAGGCCCAGGAATACAGCGTCCGAAAAGATGAAGAAGGGTAAAGAACTCCTGTCCATTGACCTTGAAAAGACCGAAGATATCTTATCAGAGATTGGAAAGAAGAAGGGGAAGAGACTCCTAATAGGTTTTGCTGCCGAGACAGAAAACCTTATAGCAAACGCAAAGAAGAAGCTAAAGGAGAAGAACCTCGACCTCATAGTTGCCAATAATGTAAAGGAGCCAGGCGCAGGCTTCGGCGTTGATACCAACATCGTCACCATCATCGATAGGAAGGGAAACGTCGAGAAGCTTCCTAAGATGAGTAAAGAAGAGGTGGCGTGGAGGGTGCTGGACAGGATGTCAGTAGAGGTGCTGGGGGAAAGGAAGTTCAGGATTAAGCTGTTATAATCTGAACCCGTCCCCAATTACCTTCCAATTACCTTTAAGAGGAAGGAACTGAAGAAGATGGAGTTCGGGAGATAGTTGCAATTTGTTAAATTTGTGATTAAATTAACTCTATGAAAAGTTATAAATCAGTCTGCCTTACATCCTTTATCTTCTTACATATTGCGGCATTTAATATTCATGCGGCGGAGGATCTAATACCTGTCGCAAGGTTCAACCAGATAAAAAATCTTGCCGCATCAGGATGGCAGGTTAAGGAGTGGAAGGGGAAGGCAGACATAAGCCTTGTCAATTCCAGCGATACCGGGCAGGTCCTGTTGCTGAAGAGCAAAGGCACATCAACAGGCGTTTACAAGGACATAGAGCTGGACATCAAAAAAGCCCCTTACCTCAACTGGCAGTGGAAGGTAACAAAACTCCCTGAAAGAGGTGACGTGAGGTCTTCCTCCACTGACGACCAGGCCGCACAGATATACGTCATATTCCCGAAGTTTCCGTCACAGGTAAACAGCAGGATATTAGGCTACATCTGGGATACCAATGCCCCCAAGGACAGCATGCTGACAAGCACCAAGTTTTCCAAATCAAAGTATGTAGTGATAAGGAGCGGACAGAAGGGACTTGGAACCTGGTTTTCTGAAAAGAGGAACGTGTACGAGGATTACAAGAACCTGTTCAAAGAGGAACCCCCTAAGGTGGGAAGGGTATCGGTTATGATAGATTCTGACGATACAAGGAGTAGCGCAGAAAGTTATTTTGGCGACATATTCTTCTCGAAAAAATGAGATTTGACCGTCGTTCTTCCTTGGCAATCTCATTTAATCTAATTTCCCGTAAATTCCATCCTTGGGATAAATTGACTCGAATAGGGCATTTTTCTGAAGCACTTCTTGTCTTCCGATTATCAGATAACCTTTATCGATAAGGCCTTCATGAATCGTCTCAAGCGCTTTTTTCTGAAGCTCTTCGCCAAAATATGTAAATGCCAGGTTCCTGCAAAGAATCAGGTTGTTCCCTTTTAAAGGCGCATCCCTCTGGATATCGTGGAACCTGAACTCCACCGCTCTTTTAATCTCTTCCCGCAGGGTAAAATGGCATCTCTCATGCATAAAGTATCTGTCAACAAGTTCTTTTGGCAACTCCCTCAGGGAACTCTTTTCATAAATTGCTGCCTCCGCCCTTTTAAGGCAGTCCCTGTCGATGTCCGTGGCAATGATGACCGGGGTTATATTAGGATACCTGTCCTTGAGATAAGCATCCCAGAGAATGACCAGGGAATATGGCTCTTCACCGCCGGCACACCCTATGCTCCAGATATTGAGCCTCCCGTCCCTCTTGACAATATCAGGGATAACCTCTTTCCATAGACGTTCATAGGCTGTCCTGTTCCTGAAGAACCTTGATATGGTGACAGTCAGGAGGCTGTAAAACAGTTGGAATTCCTGTCCGTCTGCGGTGAGTATCTCTATATATTGGCTTACCGATGCGAGGCCAAGGGCGTCAAGCCTATGAAGAATCCTCCGTCTTATGTTTTTACGGCGATACCTCCTCCAGTTGAGACCCATTGAGGGAAGAACTACCTTAAGGAATCCATCAAAGTCTGAGGATGAGAGTTCCATATAGAGCTTTTATCATTTCCTTATAAACCCGCCAGTTGTCAAAAACGGTGCCTACGGCAACGGAGAGATGGGGGTTGTGCTGGCGGCGTCCTGTAAATCAAGCACCATCTGCTTGACATTCTTCTTAAAAAAAGTCTTGACGTCCTTCCAAACCGGGCCTCCCTTTTTTAAGTACCGAGGCTCCGGGTCTTCTTCCGCGTCATCAAAGTAAACAAGGGATTTTCCGATATTGACAGGATTGATCCGGTTCGCGCCATACCGATTCACCATGCTTTCAGCAATCTTTCGGAAAGGTACATCCTGGAGGATGAAATAGAGGTCGATGAAGTCCCTTTTAGCGCCCCTCTGGCTGATGGCAATGACCTTCATCGCAGCTATATCCAGTATCCCGGCGAGGACAAACCCCTCCCACCTCACCTTTGTTTCCACGAAAGGATATGGATAACGGAGCATGGACACCTTAACCCCTTCAATCTCAGTGGTCAGAGTCCCTTCCTCTTCCAGCATTAAAGTCGGGTTCAGCCCGGCATCCTCCATCTCCTTAAATAGAAAACCTGTTGGAAAAGGCTCCTCGCTGAAAAAATCGAGGTCAACAGAAACCCTGTGCCCTATCTGAAGCGCAAGGGCAGTCCCTCCGGCCAGAACAAAGCCGTGAGAACGGACAATCCCCTTGAGCCTTCGCAACACCCGCTTCCCGTTGGCCGGCAGACACTCAGTGTGCATCTACACCCCCAAACCATATTCTCCAGAAATTCCTGGACCTCTCCGATATCTTCCTGCTCGCCTCGCAGGTCTCTATAATAAGCCGGGTAGGATAAATCCTTTGCAGCCACTCCACGGCATCCAGCCTGCCCATCTCAAGGATTCGCTCTATAACATAGCGAGCGTTCCTCTTAAGGTCGATCTTGGAGGGGTCCGTATCCCAGAACAGGCTATAGAACCTTTCGGGAACCCTCTTTTCCGATTCAAGCCCCGTTATCCTCTCCGCGACCCGCGGGTCCGACACCGGCCCCAGGTATTTCTGAACCACCTTCTTCCCGCTCCGATAGGCCATGTAAGCATACCTCTTGTTCCCCACAGTCTTTATCACAACACTCATAATATTTATATTATCAAACAGTGTTGTATAAGTCAAATAAAACTAAAATATCTTGACAGGTTAGTTGTAAATTCATAGACTGCAATGGTCTAATTTCTTGTTCCCTCTTTAACCTCAATCTCCCTCGCCCCGAATGGGGGAGAGGGTTGGGGTGAGGGGCCAATCGGCATGTTCCCCTCTTAGGCTAATGGAGAGTTATGGGGCGTTATGAAAGGGTTTAGTGGGCGCTAAAGGCCAGACCTCCCCGGTGTGCCTACACAGATAAGATTTGGAGGGTTAGGGATGAAGAAGATTTTGACGGCGGTCAATGAGGGCGATATTCGGATATGTTATAAACTGGAGTATCAAGGAAATGGCATTCGGATAGATAATAATGAGTCCAAACAGGAATAGCACTGGCCGGGCTATTTTGCCTAAATGGAGAGGGATTTATGTTTAAAAATATGGTCAATATAGATTCCCACAAATTAGATTGCCTTTTACACTGGCTTAATTATGCTGACACGCCCAACTATATCAAAAAAGCTAATATAGGACAGTTGTCTTCGCATAAGTTCGCTATTTATCAAGCATGTAAAGATATGAACGTTATAGGGGTGTTCGGATTATGGGTTTCTGAAATCTTTACTCCCCTAGTTTATGTTGCAGAGGCCGCGAATAATAACCAAGCAAAAGACATTCATAAAAAAGTATGGAATCAGAGTCTGGCTCCATTTCTATTAATCCTGACGCCAGAAACTATATGGTCTTGCCAAGGATTTTCCTTTTCTTCAAAAGATTGGGATAAGAAAACTAACAAATATGCCGAACATATTTCATGGTCTGCTATAGAAACTCCGTTTTCTGTTCAGCTTGCTCCAGCAGATGGTGAAGCCTTTACCCTGAAAAGATACCATGCTTATCAACTCCGTTCATCCATAACATGGCGGGACTATGCGCTTAATGTTGGCGACAGAGTGGATATTAGGCTTTTACAGAATCTGGAGCTGTTATGTAATATCTTTGTCAATGTCAAAATTAAAAATGACTTAATAAAATTAAAACCAGAAACTGCAAACGCATTAATAGGGCGTTTTTTGTATATATATTTTTTGTATGATCGAGAGATCATTACTCGAAACTGGCTTTATGAAAGAGGCCATACCCAAATATCTTTGGAAGATGATACTCATGAATGGCCGCTAAGTGCAACATGGGCTTTTTTCGATGATATTGACGCGATTTTTAACGGAAATATCTTTCCAATTAGTAAAGCGGCACGCAAAGATATAGATAAGAAACACATACACTACCTGCGCGCTGTTTTGAGACATGGTGCAGAACCAACAGCAGTTGACGGTTTGCAACTGAGTTTCATAGATTTTTATTTCGGTTCGATTCGCACAGAAACTTTATCGGCAGTCTACGAACTCTTTTTAAAAAATATAGACCCTGCAAAGAAGCGTAGTTCAGGGGCATATTATACACCTCCTTTTTTAGTAGATTATGTGCTTGATAGAGTTGAGGAAGCACTGCCACTAAAAGACGGCGTTAAAACAATGGACAGTGCGGCAGGTTCTGGTGCCTTTCTTGTTGGTGTCTATCGCAGGATAATTGAGAAGCAAGATGTTGATTTGAATGCAGAACACCAGCCTTCTCTGGAACACTTAAAACATTTGCTTACAGATAATATTTACGGAATAGAATTTCATAATGATGCCTGCCATGTAGCCTCTTTCAGCTTATATCTGACGATGCTTGACTATGTCCGCCCCCGTGACCTCGAAGTGATAATGTCCGGAAGGGCAGGTGAACGTCTTTTTCCAGAGATGATAAATTGCAACATATTGCAACGTGATTTCTTTAATCCTGATGCGTTCCCTGCCGGCTTTCCAAAAAAATTTGATTGCATAGTTGGCAATCCACCTTGGTGTAAGACTAATGAATTAGATTCGGTCCATATTCGTCGCTATCAAGAAAAGCATGAAGATGATATGCCCATAGGGGACTATCAGGTCGCAGAACTGTTCGTATGGAAAAACATAAAAGAACATCTTAAAAAAGGCGGTATTGCCGGTCTGCTAATTCCGGTAAAATCATTTGTCAACGAAAAGGCTGAGGTCTTTTCGAGAAAAATCGCAAACGATTTAACTGTCATAGGCGTAGCCAACCTGGCACATTTTAGAAAGCATCTATTTAAAAGCGCAAAACATCCAGCGGCCGCACTTATTATCAAAAACGAGACACCCTTAAAGGATAATATTTTATGGTCTTACTCTCCACTGTTGGTGGGGCAGCCGACTAAGCTTCAAAAAAAACTATGGGGAATTATAGTTGACCGAGCAGATGTAGAATTCCATCGACAACAGGAAATTTTGGCGCGGGATAGAGGATGGTTAGATGCGCTTTTACTGCGACCTATTGATAGACGCATTATTCAGTATTTTGAGAATTTATACGAATACGGTAGGGCTACCCGCCTAGGAGACTTGGCCGAAAAAATAGGTTTACAAATGAAACAAGGGAAGAGTAAAGACAGGACTGGCATCGCCGCGGAGTTTCAATTGTCAGCAGACGAAAGCAGTCCCTTCTATTATAAGAAACAATTGAAGGTTGATGTAGAACATCTCTTTAATATAAATCAGGCGGAGAAGATCGTTCCGCTTCCTGAAAAAATCAGGAAAGAAGTTAAAGCTGGCTTTTCACGAGCCTTTGCAGGCCGTATATTACTTATACCAAGAAAGGGCGGGGCATACTATGTAGAACCACCGGTTGCTTTTAATGGTTCATTTAATTCTATTTTCTTTGAAACCCCATACGCAGGAATGTCAAATGCGCAAGTCAATTATTTAAAAGCAATGGAGGCTTCTTTTTCTACAACGCTTTATCGTTATTTTGCTCCTATAATTGGACGGCGCGTCTTGATCGATAGAGAAAATATTGAGCTAACCTCACTAAGAACCATCCCTGCCCCTTTTGTAAAGATTGATGATCCCTATATTTCAAAATTCCTCAGTTTCTCTGATGGCCAAAAAAATGATTTCATTTTTGACAAGTTCGGCATAACAGGCGACTATCGCGTTGCCATAGATGAGTTTGTCAGAGATCGAATAGGCTTCATAGACGGAGGTGTGCCAGATGATGCAACTAACTGCCCTACAAAAGATGAATTAAAATCGTATAAACAAGCGCTGCAAAGACACCTAAACCGTTCAGTTGGCGTGTCAGATGCCTATCAGGTGACCTCATATGCAGATAATGATCGCTTGCTTTGCGCTGTTGAAGCCAAGTTTATAGATTCCCCGACAGTTACAGCAAAGAAGACTAATCCCATACAATTAGGACATGAGGCACTCAGTATATATGATCGGGAAGGTGGGGACATTTTTACAAACAGCCTATTTCAGTGGCATGATCGAGAAAACTCCAGGGTTGTACTAGTCAAACCTTTGGAACGTTATCATTGGACAAGCGAAAAAGCATTTTCGGACAGTGAGGCGATATATTCAACCATTATGAAATCTTCGATGCAGCAATGGATAACTAATGCGAACCCTCAAAGATAAATTGATGGCCCGTGGCTTGGCGGCCCACGAGGCCGCACAGTGGGCGGCACTAATTACCACATCTTTTAACACGTTTCGACAGGCACAAAAGATATTAAAAAGGCACGAAAACTGGAGTAAGCTCCTCGCAAAGATTAATCCAAGGACCTCGACTTATGAGACAGACCTTAATGATGAGCTTTACCATAAAATTAAGGCCATTAAAGTGGCTGCACCAATTGAAAGTATATTGCGTGATATTCATTTTGAATCTCAGCCACCTATAGAATCCGCAGAAAGAACGGGTAAACGATCAAGAAGACCGGATTTCAGCGTGACTAGGTTTTATGGGAATGGTGTCTTTTTTGAGTTTGCAATTGAAGCCAAGATATTATTAAAACATGGCGATATCCGCGCTGAATATTTGGCCGATGGAGGGATAGGTTGTTTTATCACCACAGATTCCCCATATACACTGTCACCTGTCGCTGCCATGCTGGCTTATTTTTTTGATGAAACGGAACTTTATTGGAAAGATAAAATTAAAGAGAAAGTTGGCAAGTCTTCTCTACCGCTTTCTTTGAGCGATGAGGTTTCGATTCCAGGCGAAATTCATCAGACTCTTTGCACTGACTTGAAAAGGAAAGCCCTTAAGCTGGGCGATATTTCGGTTTTGCATTTTGGGATGAAGTTTTAGCAGTAAAGCTTTTATCCTCATTTATTCAACCTTATTCATACATACCCATTTAGAAGGATTGTCTCAACTTCTACCTCTTTATAAAAAAATATCCCCTGGAAAGCCGTGCCTGCGGCACTGCATTCGGCACAAGAGGCGGCGGGATATGCCAGAAAGGCAACAAACTAAGCTGAACGCCATAATGAAAGAAAACCAATTAACCCTTTTAGGCAGGGCTGCCGTACTGCTGCTGACTTTTTCCATAGCCGTCACAGCCTTCTTTAATATCGCTAAAGGCCAGGCGACAAATCCGTATGCTTTATTTGTGGTGTTTGTGGGCCTTGCCTGTTTCTCTATTGCAAAGATATCCGTCATTTCCAAAGGGCATAAGGTCAGCTTCGGCACAAAGTTGATGTCTGAAGGGATGGCCAACCTTTATCGCCTTGGCTACTGGCTCATGGCGGTAGGAGTAATGCTGACGTTCATGAGATACTAAAAGCATATGAAGCATCTCGCAAAAAAACATAAGTTCTTAAAGCGCATCAAGGAGCGGTTCTTCCTCCGCTTCCATATGTCCCTCATCCTCATTGCCACGGCCCTTTCAGGTCTCCTTGCGACAAAGGTACTTCTGCTTCTCAACGTGAAGGAGATGCTTGTCAGGTATCCGCTGGCTGTCATCTTTTCCTATCTGGTATTCTTTGTCCTCATAAAGATATGGCTCTGGTATGTTTCCTTTTCGGCGAGCGGCAGAGAGAACTCTACCGTCGAAAATGTACTCGATGCTATTGGAGATGTCCCCGTTGACTTTCCATCCGGTGGAGGCGGGTCGTTCGGCTTTGGCGGTGGGTCATCGGGCGGAGGAGGGGCTTCCGCGAGTTTTGATGAAGTCGGTGGTTCAATTATCGACACATCCTCCGAAATGCTTTCATAAGCCGGCGAAGGAGTCGGCAGCGCTGCCGGAGATGCGGCATCCGGCATATTCGATGACGAAGGCGGAATAGTGCTGATAGTCTTAGGGTTATTTCTCGCTGCTATTTTCGGCGCAGGTTTATACCTTGCTTACTCGGCTCCGGTGATCCTCTCCGAGGCTGCTTTCGAGGCCCTGATGGCGACAAGCCTTATTAAGGCGACAAAGAGGATGGATGACCCGGACTGGATGGGCAGCGTCTTCCGTTCCACCATAGGCCCGTTTCTCATTATCCTTGTATTGGCGCTTTTACTGGCAGGAACAATTGAATCATACTGGCCGAATGCCGACAAACTCATGGATGTATTGAAATAAGAAGCCATCCCGACGGGAATGACAAGATAATATAAAGCATACTGTGGGCTTTAACCGGGGACAGTCTCCTCGACAGAAAGACTTAATGCGCTACTCCCCTTTCGGCTCAAGTACCACATCAACCCTTTCGATCTCCCCTTTTGCAGCCTTTATCTTCTTATCGAGGTCTTTAAAACCCTTTGCTCTGAAGGTAACTTCCTGCTCTCCCTCCAGACCTACCAGGTAATATTCTCCTCCTTCAAAGGGGAGGACTGTCCCCTTGGTTCCCTTCCACAATATCACCTCGCCCTTGTCTATCGATTGCTTCCCATCAGTAACGGTTCCCCAGGTCGTGCCATATTCGATAGGCCCTATCTGAACGGCGAATAAAGGATTTGTCGGTGGTGACGGGAGCTGGTCTATGGGGCGGGTATCCTTTTCCTCTGATGCAACGGTGTAAGTAACATGGGCGTTCAGTTTACCAACGCCCTCCTCCTCGGCAATAAAATCAAGGCTTCCGGCCTTATCTGCCTTGGGATTTATGTCTATACCGTCTATGTAACGGACAAGATGGGCCGGATCCACGAAATTCTTCGAGCTTTCTCCGTCTGAAAAGGCCCACCCTATGCCGGGAAAGTAGGTCTCGTACCATGCATGATACCCCCCGCGAGTTATCTTCACACCCCAGAATTCCTCCGTTGCACCCCAGCCGAATCCTGGCGGGAGATAGCCGTGGGCGTATCTGGCAGGGATGCCTACAGACCTGAGCAAAGCTATGGAAAGATTTGTGTGGCCCACACATGAACCCCTCTTTGTCCTTATAACAGACGATGCGTCCTGCTTAACCCCGCTCGATACATCATATGTAAGCTGTTCCCTCACCCAGTCTGCAATGGCAGAGTGGGCCTCAACAAGTGTCCTGGCCTTTGCCGTAATCTCTTTGGCAGCCTTCCTTATCTCCGGGTCGTCCACCTGTATCTTTTTTTCAGGACCCAGGAATTTTTTTAGTTCTTTAGAGATAGCAGATGCTGGAACTGGGAATGGGGTCTTTGAGTCCAGCGGTTTTGAGATATCTATGATTACCTGCACCCTCTTCGAAAAATCGTCCTCTGAAATGACCTTCTGGGAGAATGTGGCATTAGAGTAACTGGGAATAGCCTCAATCCCTACAGACGGGTTATCTGTTATAAGGTCGTAAACAACCTTTATCTTGCCTCTAAGGACAGTAGTGGCAGCATGAACTTCAGGGGTCAGTGGCCAGGGTTCAGGGGTCAGTAAAACAAAAAATACAAACAACAGGATGAACTTGCTATAATGGTGGGCGAAGCCTACCCTACTGACCACTGACCACCGACCACTGGTCACTGTCGTTTTATCTATAAACAATCATCACCCTCCCCTTTTTGAGATATCCAAGGGCAGGCTCAGTGGTTGTTATTATTCCGGAGTCCCTGTCGGAGATGACCACGTCGCTCCTGTTCTCCCCGCTTCCTTTCAGGGCGGCAATGACTATAGGGGTCTCAGTGACCCTCGGATGCTTTCTGGCAGCATCCACCTCTTTTGCGTAACCGACAACCCCTGTCTTTACAGCATCTTCCTTCTGCATATTGGCGGAGCTGTAAATCACAGACCCTTTTTCATCAAGTACCTTAGGCATAAGGGCCGGTTTTACATCAATTTCTCTTGCGTCTATTATGAGGCCTGAATAGTTAACCTTTGTAAGGTCGAGCTTCTCCGGCTCGGAAGGGACGGGAGGGACGGGAGGCGCTGGAGGGACAGGCAGAGTGGCTGGCAGGTCCTTCTTTTTTTGTTTTGGAACAGGAAGGGTCATGGTAACGGAAGGTACGCTCTTGACCTCCGAAAACATCACATTAAGGAAGGCCCCGGTAACAGGCATCTCAACAGTTACTTCAACGCTTCCGTCATCCAGATATCTTCTTTGGGTGACTATTGAGCCCTTTACTATCCCGCCTATCTCTGTGACTATTACATCTTTCTTTGCCATCAGGGTTCCAACTGTTGACACTGCATCAACCCTGACCTCTCCGACTATCTCAAGGAGGTTCCTCCTGGCATCGCTTACAGCCGCCCTCTCTGCCAGAAGCCTTGCCTGGGCCATATTACCTGCCTCGGAGGACGGGACACCTGAACCGATGGCAGTGACAATACCTTTGCTCCAGTTTATTCTCCCCTTGGGGAATTCATCTATTACATCCTGGGCAAGACAAATATTTGCAAAAAGGATTACAACCGAAAAACAGAGAAGGGAAATCCTCTTGAACATGCCGCACCTCCTGAATCTTAATTTACCTAAAAACTAAAATCTATAAACCACGGGGGACACGGGGACTGCAACAGGGCTGCAAAACCCATTGTTTTCAGAATAATAAATTTTCACTTAATTAGTGCGCTGTTTTTTTATAAAAGGCTTTTATCTAAAGATTTTCCCCGTGTTCCCCGTGGTATATTACAGGATTTAGGATTTACATAATCTTTATACGAAGAGTGCGAAGTCTGCAATGTTTACCCCTCGACCATCTCCCTGATCGCCCTCCACAACACATCCTTTCCCTCGCCTGTAATTGCGGAAAATGGTATGAATATCCCCTTCAGGCTCTTTTCAAATAACCTCAACTGTCTTGTCCTCTCATTCCCTGAAAGCTTGTCGATCTTTGTCAGTGCAACAATCGATATGATTCCCAGAGAATTGAGGAATTCAATGAGCAACTCCTCTTCTTCCTCTGGAAGCCTCCTTATATCCATAATAAGTACGACGCCCTTCAGATTGTCTCTGTCCGTAAGATAACCTTCTATCATCGGCTGCCATTCACTTTTCATAGAGCCCGGGACCTTTGCATACCCGTAACCGGGGAGGTCTACAAATGTCAGCTTGTGGTTGATCCTGAAGAAATTGACAAGCCGGGTCCTTCCTGGTGTGGAGCTGGTCTTGGCAAGCCCTTTTCTGTTTACGAGGGTGTTTATGAGGGATGACTTTCCTGAATTTGATCTTCCAACAAAAGCGACTTCAGGGAGCCTTTCCTTTGGGAAGTCCCTTTCATGAACTGCGCTCTTTATGAATTCTGCCGATACGATCTTCATACAACACTCCTGAACGCCGGAAGTTTCCTTATGTGACTCACAAGGAACTCACCCCCTATCCCGTTTATGATTCCTGTTATCAGGCCAAAGCCCAAGAATACGGGTAGCAGCATGAATACCTCGGAATGTCTTATGAATATGAGATAGACTGTTCCTATCTGTGCCATGTTGCTTGCATAGGCACCGAGGACGCTTATCCCTACCAGGCTGAATAAGCCGCCGAAAAATCTGTATGATATCCCCATGACCACAGCGCTGGCAATCCCGCCTGAGAGGCCAATAAAGAAGGAGGGCGTCAGGAAGGAGCCGATTATCAGGGAGCCCACCATTATCCTGAGAAAGGCCACTGTCAATCCTGCCCAGAAATCGTAAAGGGAAATGGCTGTGATGGTTAAGATATTGGCAAAGCCGAACTTTAACCAGGGTATCGGCGAAGGTATGGCCGCCTCTATGGTGTGAACAGCGGATGCAAGGGCTACCAGCAGGGCCAGGTGGGTATTTCTCCTCACCCTTTCCAGGTCAGACGTTTTTTCAGCGTGTGAGCGCATCGTAATCGCCATCTCCACCTAAGACTCTTACAACAACCCTGTTTGGAAGGCAGGCCGCCATCTGTCCGCTTTTATTTATCTCCCCTTGATGGATACATAATTTATTTTTACACGGCGATGACAAAAATGAAGTCTTCCCATCTTTAACTTCTATCCTGCTGGCCCCCAACACTCCTTTTATCTCATGCAAACCATCTTTCTTTAGGGAAAACGTTCCGATTACCTTTCCGTCCGCCTCAATCCTGATTTCATCTCCCTGTCTTCCTCCACTGGCTATAGAGTAACTAAAAAGGGTAAGGATTGTAAGGGATGCGATGAGTATCTTGTCCGAAATAGTAAGCATTTTTACAGAATAACAAAATAACCATGTTCCATCAAGGAGTTTATGGTTATTGCAAGATTTGTGTTGACAAATTAAACCGGCTATACAAAAATATTATGAATTTAAAATTAGGTTGGGTGGTTCCATACCGGAACCTAAAGGGAATCCCGTGACCTGCTGAAAATGCAGGGAATCGGGAGCTGCCCCCGCAACTGTAATCGGCGACGAAACTCACACCAGCCACTATCCTGAGCTTGTTGAAGGATGGGAAGGCGTGGGGATTAGGATGACCCGTAAGCCAGGAGACCTGCTAGATCGCTTTAATCTCACCGCCTTTCGTGGGGAAGGGTTTGGGAGATATCCGCTGTCTTCTAAGGATATTTACCATCAGACCCCCTGTCTCGAAAGAGGCAGGGGGTTTTTTATTTATGAAAAAAGGACTTATTCACATTTACACAGGCGAAGGGAAGGGAAAGACCACGGCATCCATAGGTCTTGCAGTGAGGGCCGCCGGACAGGGACTCAGGG
>Ga0209431_10001969_pt1 | contig 16837 bp, 45 predicted proteins | sample RifCSP13_3_FD_184021 | JGI IMG/M metagenome (GOLD analysis project Ga0209431, IMG submission 184021) | Soil microbial communities from Rifle, Colorado - Rifle CSP2_sed 13_3 (SPAdes) (version 2) | ecosystem: Environmental > Terrestrial > Deep subsurface > Rock core/Sediment | place: Rifle...
GAATCCATCGCTGAGTTTACGGTCACGGCGTCATACACAACAATCTACACAGTTCCAGCCGCATCAGCCGCAGGTCTGATAATGGTCAATGCAACGGATACAAGCACTGGCACCGGCATACAATATATGGCAATGGTATACTGGTCAAAGAGTGGCGATACCACGCAAGGGCTAATCGAGGAAAAAGTTGGTGCAGCCAACGCCAGTCTGCAATTTTCTGGAGATGCCGTGCAAATAAAAGACGATTCTGGCGGGTTCATTAACACGGCAAAGGTTGTGTCTATCTGGTCACAAAATGGATAAGGAGACATCATCATGGCCGAGGCAAATGTGAAAGACACGGATTGGCGTGAGGCGCGGCAAGCAGAGTTGCAAGTCAAGGGCAACCGAGTGATGGCTGAGATAAACCAATTACTGATAAACAATGGCCTCATTCTCAGGGCCGTCATTGTCCCCCGTAACAATGGCGAGACAGCAGAGGCTCGAATCACCATTGATTTCGCGCCATAATTCGGTTTGCTACAAGTTAGAGATTGACCCAATGCCAATTATGCCTTAGAATAGTTGGGGTCAGTTTACGATGTATGAGATACCTGCTTGGATAGTCGCTGTCCTGTTGGCGGTTGGCACAATGCTATTTGTGGTCAATCAGTACAGCCGCACGCGAAGCATATCTGTGCTGGCTGCTGCCATACCACGATTCGCTTTAGCTATAGCCTATATCGTATTCACGTTATACCCACAGTCAACGGACGTGAGAACATTCGTTGTCCGCGCTTGCCTTGTAGCATGGATGCTATCTGAGATAATGGCATTTCTGGTATATCGCAATGAGTAATGAACTTGTTGTCATATTAGCATTTATAGGGCCAATTATCGTTGGCCTCATAGATTGGTATCGCTGGCGCAAGACGCCCAAAGTCCAAGACTCTGAGGCGCAAGGGAATATCTCTGAAGCCTATCAAAAATTAAACCAACGCTTTGAGGCATTGACAGAGCGATATGAACACGAAAGCGATGACCTTAGAGAACAGGTCAAACTCCTAGAGGCCAAAGTAGCTATACTCATTTCAGAAAAGGAAGTTCTCGGTCTTGAACTTATGCGCCAGAAGAATGAGTACGAAACGCGCCTGATAGAACTCAGCAAGCGCCTGCAATCCGAGATTACTTTCCGTGTCAGCCTGCAACTCAAGACAGAAGAACAGGCGCGACAGATTGAATCCCTAGAAGCAAAGATTGTGGAATTGCAACAAAACGGCAGGGCCGTAACGTTATGACAACTCCTTATAGGGATATGTTTGCAAATGGTATTGGGACATTTGTACTGTGGACTTTCTACACGGCATAGGGTAAAATGTGTCTATGCGAAAACAGAAAATGCTCACTGGTCGCGTCAAGGTTTTGGGTGTGGGGGACACCCATGTTGGTAGCACTTTGGGACTGGCCCCACCAAAATGGTACACAACTGATGGGCAGAATCGCATAGAACATACTCACAGTCCATTACAGCAAATCGTCTACGAACATTGGAAATCAGCATGGGGGCGACAGTTCAAAACCGGTCTGCCCCTTGTGGTTTTTAATACCGCCGACGACATCGACGGACATCATCACGACACTTTTCAGGTGTGGTCAAAAGACCCGCGCGAACAGTCCGATGTGGCAGTATCTTTATTCCTGCCATATCGCCAGAAGGTTGCGCGGTGGTATGCCTGTAAAGGGACACCTGCACATGCTGGACAATCTGGCACATGGGATGAATACATAGCACAACAACTTGGTGCTGATAGACCTGATGATGGTGGCGGGTTCTCGTCCTACATGCTCAAGGTGGAAGTAAGCGGGGTAGACTTTAACGTGGCGCACCACGGCCCGCGACCGGGCAGGCGCGTATGGACTCTTGGGGACACCGCAAGACAATATGCCAAAACAATTGTCATGGATGAATTGATGTCTGGTAACAAGCCACCTGACGTGATTCTTCGTGGTCACGTTCACACTTGTATCCATGAAACTGTTCGAGTGGCAGGCCATGAGTGTCACATGATTGTGGTTCCCGCATGGCAATTGCGGACAGAGTTTATCAATATGGTTGTCACGGAACATGACATTGCCGACATTGGCATGGCGGTGATTGATGTGGAAGATGGAAGGGTTCTTGATGTATCCTTTGATATGATGAATCTGCCAGAATCCAGAAGGGCAGTGGCATGAAGAAAGTGGTAGGCGATAAAATCACCACCAAACAGGAGCTTCTCAGGGCGCTTGTCTTGGAGATTTCACAGTCAAGAAACCAGAGACAGCCCAATGACTTCACGGCACAAGAATTCGTTGACTTTTATGAGGCCGAAACTGGAGTCCATCTCAGTCGTGATATGGCTTATAAGGAACTAAAAGCTAGAGGCTATCAAAAGTTTAGGATAAGTTCTCACGACTTCGTTTGGCGCAAAAAAGAGGCTTAAAAATCAGCCTCTTTTCAATGCTTGACCACTCTTGAGTTGCATGGTAAACTGTCAATACCATGCAACTCAAGCCATTTATTTGCTGGCCGACAACGTACAATCACATCACCCAGGGATGGGGCGAGCGCCCGAAGTATTACTCACGGTTCGGGCTGCCACATCATGAAGGCACAGACATCCGCGCCTTTGCTGGCACAAAACTGTTTGCTGGTATGGATGGAATAGCATCTGAGGTTGGATTCAGAAAGCCCAAGCACGCTTACGGCTATGCCTTCAGGATACAATTTCATCTAGTGGATGGTGTGTATGAATTGATATATGCACATGGACAAATAGACAGTGCCAGATTCAAGAAAGGTGAAGATGTTAAACAGGGACAGGTTATCATGTTGGCTGATAACACGGGTAATACCAGCGCATCACACCTGCATTTATCACTCAAGAAATGTATCACGGATAAAAATTTGCCCCGTGCGCCTGTATGGGTCAGGGATGAATTGGACTATTTCATTTTAAGTAATGGTGAGGCCATGATTAACCCTGAACCATGGCTAATTCCATTTGAGGAATCGCAGGCCATGTTAAAGGGGAGGCTGACATAAGCTATCATCGTCTTATTGACCCAGAGGACAGCCCTTTGGGGAACTAACAAATTAAGGAGAGAAATCATGCTTCCGTGGGGTGACATCATCACATTCTTAGGGTTGCTTGTCGTTATTCTGAATGCCATACTTCAGCAACCTATCATCACACCAGACTTGACACAGATTATCACTTTTGCCATCTTGGTGCTGAATGGCCTGATTGTGCTTCTTAGGTATTTCTTCCCTGAGAACGCAACCCTGAAGGCATTACGACGCTAGACTTTTCTGCCATGCGCAGATAAAGCAACGGGGGCGCATAGCGTCCCCAGCACAATTGAATAGTCAGAATTGGGTAGGCTGGCCGGGTGCGACCAGCCTATCCCGTCACTGGAGGTGTGTTATGCGCTGTGGCCCCCGCACATTCCGTTTTATTCTCAAGAAATATCGAGGTTTGGACATCACCGATGCCGTGGCCGATGCTGCCTGCAAACTAGATGAAGCCCAGGGGACATCACCTTACAACCTAGCAGACGCCTTTCGTGGACGTGGCTTTGCAGTGGATGTTCAACTTAATGTGCCGTGGGAAGATTTACAGAAATGGCACACGATGGGGTATGTCGTGGTGTTGTCGTACCTGGATGGATTGGGTAAGGCTGATGGACATTACGTGACACTGCATGACATCACGGATTCGCACATCATTGTGTACGATACCGACATCGGAGGGACTATCTCATGGCCGCGTGATACGTGGCGCGTCCAATGGCTAGATTTCGAGGAGGTAGATACACCATCCAAGAAGGGCTATGAGTTGCTGGAACGACTGGCGATCGTGCTAAAGCCTGGCACAGCCCCGCTCAACTGGTAGAACCAAAACCACCCCAAGTGGGCTAGGGGTGGTTTTGTTGCTCTCTCTCATAGTGCTAGTCTGTTCAGTTTCGCGGACGATTAGAGTTCCCCGATAAGTCCCCCTTTCGTGTGTGACTCCCTAAGAGGAGTTTATATAATTCCGCCATCATCCCTCAGATGTTGCGATTGGAATGTGCTTATCAATGAGTTTTCTGAGCTTGGACACTTGGTAATGGGTGAGTAGCACGTCAGCCTCCCCACCTTCGTATCCATATCTTGCAAGTACCAAGCGAAAACTATCAGGGTAAAGGTCAACTACAACAGACCCATATCCCAATTCATACTCCTTTTTTCTTGGCTGAATGATGTAACGTTTCTTGGTTGCCATGTTTCCTTTCCCCTTTCACAAAAACCATTTTACAGTCGTCTAGATGTTCTATGAAACACACCCTACACAGAACCGCCTGACATCGGTCACATATATCAGCATACTCCTCATCCATCGGCTCACCACAGTTGGTGCAATACGACATTTGTCGCAAGCCTGTGACGGGAACCGTCTCATAAGATGCTATAGTGTCCCGTAGGAACTCTATTGCCTCAAGCGCATCGGTTATGCTGGGATAATCATCCCCAATGATGAATTCTTCAAGGATTGCTAAGGCGTGTTGTGCATCCATAGGTTGCCCGCCATAAAATGAGATGGTGGAAATACCTAACAATCACAGCCGATCACATACACCGCCACAAGTCAAATCGGTACATGTCCAAGTTGTCCAATCTGCTAAAGGATCATCGTAAAGTTGCTTGCCATTCCATGTACGCCCACAGGCTCGACACTTCCACAGGCCGTCAGGCTTGTAATCACTTGGTTCGGATTCAATGATTCCCTTTTCCATGCTTCACCACTCAGCCCCGCGCTTTAATTTGTCCAAGATATACGTGCGAACATCGGCGGGCATATCATCTTGGAATTGAACTCGCGCAAGGTACTGCTTAATCTGCTTCTTGCGTTCATCTACCACTGTCAGGACACTGCTGAAGTCATCCCATTCGGCTTCTGCGGGTTCTTCTGCCACCTTGACAACATCCCGAACCCATATCCGAGACGACTTGCCAGTATCATCCCTGACTTGCAACAGGGACTTAGTGGGCGACATTCCCGCCAGTTCTTGCAGGTACTTTACTGGGTCATCCCTGAACTCAGGAATGGCATCCGTGGGTTCAACGTCATAGTCAGCATCAAATCCACGCCCCGTCTTTATGACTGTGGCGGCTCCATTCATGAGTTGCCGCACAGCCCCCTCATGGTCTGCCGCTAGGCGAATTGCTAATGCCCTGTCAACAATGTCCTCGTTCCCGCGCTTGTCCTTGATTCCTTCCAGCATCAGGATGAGTGTTTGCTTCGTGTAGAATGTCTGTCGGGATGCAAACTTCAACCCCAAACGGGCATCCATGTCGTTCAGCCAGTCCTCGAAGGTGAAGCGCCTGCCTCCTTCTTCTCCGTGGTAGAGATACAGCTTCTTTTCTCGGACTTCCAAGAGTTGCGCGAGTATCCTGTCCCTGAAGTGAATATAATCCTTGAAATCGGATTCTAGGGACTCCTCAATCTTGCGCAGGCGCATGGCCCCATTTTCAGCCTCGTTGTCTACCGTGAGTGCTGTTCCCATGCTTACATGTCCAGGTTCGCCACGATGTCATTCTCGGTGGGCTGGACTGCCCCACTCTTGACAGCATCCATGAGCAACCACAGACCATGACGTTGCCCGTCGTCCATGTCTTCGAGTTTCTTTCCACCTAAGAACATGGACTTGCGGATGACGTTTACCATGCTCACAGGCTGGCCCGTTGGGTGACTAACACCCAGTTCGTCATTCCACCGTTCGGTGATGGCAACGGGGTCAGTCTTGGCCGCCTCTGCCGTGATTGGCCCAACTTCTGGTACGGTGTCCCCAACGGCCTTGGCAATCTTGTCAGCGTAATACTTGGGGTCAAAGCCGCCCCTTTCATCGCCCACCACTGCCAATGTATACTTTACTAAGGCGTTGAACTTTTCCCATGTTAGGGCATTTAGGAAATCTACCTTAAAGCGGGTGCGCAGATGGTTGGTTAAATGCTTGGGATTCCACTTCCCCGTGGAATCCAAATCGTCAGCGGGGCCTTCTGCGTCCCCCTTTGCCTTTCCGACATACGTTTCAGTAAATTTAACAACATAGTTCGAGTCCCCAACTATTCCATTCGCAGGCTTCTTGGCCCCATTCCACAGGGCAATCTCATGTATGAAATCGCCCGCATCGGTTGGCTCGATGACTGGGAATGTGCTAGGGGCCGAAGCAACGACGGCAGGCTTCGGTTCCGCAGTCGGGGTCGGATTGGTCACAACGGGCTTGACGGATTCTTTTGGGGGTGGCGAATAATCTGGCCCATCACTAATGTCTACTGCTTTACTTGCCTGAGATAGACGCTCAAGAGTCTTTGTCACAGCGGGCTTGGCAACGGGTGTCTGCTGTGCCGCTTGCCGCTTCGTGTCACCGCCCTGACGACTGGCAAGCCATTCTCTGTAAGCATCTTCTTCCAAGAACGGTTCGCCATCAATGCGTCTCCACCACTTGTCGGCCTTGAATGAACCTTGTCTTTCATACCACACATCAACCTTGACGCACTTTTCACGCAGGAACTTGCGACAGAAGTCCTTGTCCCACAATTGGAGAAACACGCCCAAGTCCTTGCAGGCACGTCGAACGAAATCAGATTTCATGCCTTCTAGGGTGTCGGCCCAGTTTGAACGTTTATTTTCTTCGTAGTGGATCGCGCCTACATAGGCCGATGCAACATATCGCCCACCGACATACATGGCAAACTTCTGGATGAGTTCATTGCCTTCCTTAAAGGGCTGTCCCATTTCCACAATGCCCCACCCGGCAGGGCTGAAGGCATCACACAATACCTTGCGGTAAATGTCATGGGGAGCGTAAATCTCTCCAGTCGGCTTGATGTCAATCCACTCATCCTTAACGTCTTGCCTGAGAACGGCAGCCTGTTCTGGCGTTACGGGCAACTCAGATATGCCACGATACGGCGTTTCAATGAGTGCCGTCTTTTCCAGAATCGGGATGATTTCGCCCGTCGAGGCATCAACGGGGTGATATGTTACTTCACCTTCAACTGCCTGTGCCGCCTGTTGTGCGTTGTCCATGTCCTTATCCCAAAGTTACTAGGCTTATGGTGTGCTGATTTCCTGCTTCACAGTAGCGTATTGACATACGCCAACTCCGCAGACAATTCGGGCTACTTCAGCCCTTCTTGTTGTCCTAACAATAGACCAAACGCCCAAATCACACAATAGGAATTCAGTCCTATCCCTCTGATGTTCCGATTGGGAAGTGCTTGTCAATAACCTTGCGAAGTTTGCGAACTTGAGAAGGCGTTAAAATGATTGCCTCCTCACCATCCCCAATCACCATGCGCGAATCATCATAGTGAATTACTACCGTTAATTCCGCATAACCACTAGATGTTCTCAGTTCGTGATTGGTTGCTTTAAGAATATACTTTTGGGATGCCATGTCCCTAGTCCTTGTCCTCAACGAAGCCATTGGACAGCGCCCATGCCTCTAGGTCGGCAGGGTCAAAAATATCCTCTGGCTTTATGCCTCTAACGCCCTGCACAGATTCCTTCAGCGTCTCGATGTCAAAGACATCGGACGGTTCCAGATTCTCTCGAATCCAATCAACCACATCACTGAAGAAATAAATACCGAATAACCGCTCGGAGTTAGCATCAATCTTTGCCATTGCTTCACCTGTACCCCAATGATTTTCTGATGTCCATCATCAACTGCCATAATGATGAAACAATTGTCAAAACATCCTTAATGCGATTTGCCATTCCTTCACCTCTTGCCCCATATTATAAGGCATCCAAAATACCTGCACAATATGACGTGTGTCCTACTCCTGTTCTTTGAACAGGCCAATGAGACTTTCCCTCATCTTGCCAATGACTTCCAGCGCCATATCCTCAAAGGCTTTAACTAGCGCACTGAACTTTGGAGAATCCAATGAGATGTTCGTGTGGTTAGTGATGTACGCTAAAGCGTAATCGTCAGCTAGGTCTGCAATCTGTTCCCGTGTATACATCCTTGCACCTCTCCATTTTTCTGCCCTAATCATATCCCATCAGTCCGATTCCCACAATAGGAACTAAGTCCTATGTCCTGCGCCACTTCGCCACAGAAAATGCAGTATCCATCCTTGTCAAAACTATGCTTGCCAATGATAAATCCACCTTCACCATCTGGGTATACACATCGACCCAATGGAATTCTTGGCAACTTGATGTCTTCTAATTCTTCTGTGCCACCAATCAATCTGATGTCTTTCATGTCTACAGTCCCTTTATCCCATCCAAGTCAAACTTGGCCTGCTCGTGCTCTCGCCTATACCGTTCCCATGCCATACCGTACTGGAAAGCGAAATAGGCCAAGTTGTCAGCGCCCATTGCGGCGACAACAAGTAGCACCATCATCTTCCCGAACAGTTCGTTGAATACCTCTAAGTCAGCATCGGTGAATGTCCCGACAAGTTCCTGCCAAAGTTCTCTGAAGGCTTGTTCATCGCCTAGCGCCATATCACCTTGTCGCCTGACGTTGGCTATGAAGTCCTGTGCCAAATTAGACATCGCCATCTCCAGTTCTGGGGAATTCATCGTAATAGCATTGTCCTTGACGACTCCAACTCATATCCAGCACTTGCCCTAGAATGCCTGTTTGCAACAGCCCGCTATCTTCACCCATCTTTACAATTTTCACCTTCGTCTTATTCATCTCGTCTTTTGAGTATGTCAACACCCAAGCCCACGTCGCCTTGTTGTAATACCACACGCTACTGTGCATCATGGCCGACTGTGCCTTGCCAATACCATCGCGCAATATCGACTGACCACTTTCTCCCATGTTGCCAGTCACAAGTAGCAACGTGCCATACTTCAAACCGATGTCCTTAAAGCCATTGGCACGGGCTTTGTGCTGGTCGTTGTATTGGAATCTCTCTGTGCCTGGAATAAACCCCAAGTCATCTAATGAGTCCAGAATCAGCACGTCCGGCTGATAATAGCGTGCCACCTGTTCCAGCTTGGAGTAATCTTTAACGTCCTGCCACACCAAAGTCTTATCCCGAATCAGTTTTTTAATGTTGTCATGGGTCATCTGGCCCCCAGTGTAGAAGTCGATGGCCCGAATGAGTAAATTGGCTGTTGTTCCTGCTGTCATACGGTCGTTCAATAGCATGGCAACATGATAGCCCGAAAGGATTGCATTGGCAGCGAATGTTCTTGATGATGTGGACTTCCCAAAACCGGACGGGCCGGTGTAGAGGGCATACCCATAAGATGGCTTCCCGCCACCCATGAGGGTATCTAGGGTTTTCATCCCCCAATGCCCATCATAGGATGTCATTGGATCGTCCAAGTGCGCGATTGGATTTGGATTCCAATCCTCACCCGTGGCAGAAATTTGTGATAGAGACACAACGAGATTGTTAATGTGCCTTACGGCCTCTTTGGGGGCTGCCCTGATTCGGGAGTGGTACTCTCCAATGGCCCCATCCACCTTTTGGATAATGTTGTTATGCTTCAACTCCTCATAAACCATGTGCCAATCGGCCCTATTTTTCTTGCCATCATCCCATGCCTGCATCAACTCTTTTCGTTCATCGGTCGCCATTGGCACAGCGGCCATCAATGTAAGCCAAGTTACCTCTCTATCGCGCAACGTAAGGTCTGCGGCATGTTTCACGCACTGCCTTACTATTGGCGTTTTTATCCAGTCCCAAGACATTAAAATGTTTGGCGACATTAACTCATGAAGAACAACGTTAGGATTTCCTGCGATGGACTTAATGAGTTCAATGTCGAGAGGGTTCATTGTGGGTGCTACTCCCTGTAAGGAGTTTACATAAGCGAATAGGGGCTTGTGATGACACAACCCGCCTTATTTATTCGGCGGGCTGTGCGGTTAATATATTCTACCCCAAAGGGATGTGCGGGTCAATGGGTCAAATCCTTAAATAAGTTCACTTCGACTCCACGCCAGACATCAAATCAGCAAATTTCTGACGGGCTACTTTCGCCAAATGGCACGCATTTAGGCAAATGCCTTGATGCAGATGTGAACCGCATGTTGGGCACATGGTTGCCTCAAAGCCAAGTGTCTCATAGAGGCTGCCGATGAAATCAGGATCAATTTTCTTCTCTGCCTTCATCCATTCTTGGTCATATATGTGCATCGATGGTTCCTTTCAAGAAACTGTGACTCTACTCTGCCACGACTTGACTTGTGTTAAACGTTTCTCCAAAGCAGGGGCCACCAAATCCTTCTCACCCAAGCCCAATAGTCTTTGGCACAGCCTGATGTCAAGTTCATAGCGCGTCAGGTTCTCGCGCAAGTCATGGATGATTCTCGAAAGTTCTGTGGCATCCCAATAATCTGATTCGCCCGATTCCATTCTTGAGATGATTTTCTCTAGTGTCATTAAAGTAATCCCTTCGCCTTACCCCAACCAATTAGAAAGCCAATCCACAGCAACGTCAGGATAAGCATGGCCCCGCCCACGACAAGTACAGCAAGTTGTGTTTCGTTCATTTCGTCATCTCCTTAGCCACATTTCCCAAATGTTTCAACTGGCGCATTGACGATTCGGCCCTGCCACGATGTACACTGCCCCAGTCCTTGCCTTCATGATTTCTGTCGCAACTGGATAGAGTAGCTGCTACATATGGGACTATCTCCAAGACAAGTTGACAAAATACAACATATTCAGTCTCGATGCGTTCGAGAAGTTCCTTATAGTTTTGCCATGTAACTATGGACATCCCGCCACAGGCTAAACAATGAAGGTTGTCATGGACATTTCCACCCAATGATTCAGTGTTGGTAGATTTGCACATCGGGCACTTGAGAATCATTTGACTATCTCCTTCCATTCCTTCGTTATCTCATCCATGTGATAAGACAAGCCATCCATGGATGGGCGCAACTGTGCCAATAGCCTGAACATCTTGTGGGCTAGGCTGAAAAGCCCCTGATAGGCTTCTATGGCTTTATTGTAATCAGCCTCGAAGTCCACTCTTAGGATACGAGAACCATAACTGCCCCTACGCTCACCACCGTCACAGCACCGACGACATTTCGAGTGCCATTTGTGTTTATTGGATGGACTCGCTGCCGGAAGCCAAAAGTCAGCCGTGGCCGGAAAATACTCTTTGCACGTCCGACACTTGCGAAGTCCCTTGGTGCGCCCGATGTTGTCGGTGCGTGCCAAGAAATCGGCCCATGCCTGTGCCTCGGCCTGTTCTTTAATGAAAGCATCGTGGTCAGTCACGTTTGAAGTTGTCACAGTCACAACCAAGTACTTGACAGGCATCGTCAGCGCCATGCTCGGAATCTGTGTGCCCGCACATGCAAATCAAGCCGTCATCATTCATGCTTCACCCCCAATGAATCCAGCGTCTCAACTGGAAGCCTAGCGGCCCGATACACAAAGCCAATCTCGCGCAACAGCTCCGAGTTTTCCAGAACGGCCCTGTCGTGGGAATCACTTTCGTAAACAGGGGGCATCCGCGTGCCGTCAGGCCCCCATTCCTTAATGTAATTCTCTAGGCGATTATCCTTAAGAACTTTGAATAGGCGGGGGGTGTTCAGCCCTGCATCATTCAACTGTTGCTTCCACTCTCGCCAGCACGCCACAGCCACCACTACTGAATATCCCGCCTCGCGGACTTGTTTCATCTCCGCGCACACACGCTTGATGTTGGCAGTGGATTCATCGCCCATCTCCTTAGCGACTTCTGAGGCTAGGGGCCAGTCAGGGTTGGACATATTTCGCCTGGATAAGCTGATATACAGTTGCCAACGCCAAGAGTGCAACGAGGTTGACAAGGAACGCCGCAAGATTTAATATGGTTCCGGTCTCAAACACCAGGGATAATGCTTGGACAATCGCAGATGCCAGATTCCCGATAAACAAGGCCAACAATATGATTTTAGACATTCTCAGACCCCTCCAATAACCACTTTTCAAGTCGTTCGAGCAACATTGCCTTGGCGAATTTGAATTCCCACATCCCCCTCTCACTGAACTCGCCATCATAATCATCGCCCGAACTTAGGCTGATTACCGCATCCAATAATGCGACATTAGTCATTGCTTTGTATTGACCGGCAATTTCTCTTTGCCACTTATACTTTATCCTGCTAAATGCAGGCCGACTTGGTTTAGACATCTTTGTGTCTCTCGCTGATTTTATCTATTAAAAGCACGACAACAGCTATGCCAATAACAATCACCGAACTTGGCAGTGTTGTGTTCACGTCGGCCAACATTCGTATGGAATTAGTTGCAATGATTACAATAACCATCACCAGCATCCCATACTCAAGCAGGTTTTTCATTTTCCGAATCCTTCAAGAATCTCCGAGCAATTTTCTTGGCCTGTGAGAATGTCACGAATACCGTGTCGCCATCCCAGTCAATGTGATACCCACCATCAACAGTGGTGATCCATATATCCCCCATGGTGTACTCAGACTTCTTTGGCCTGATTCGGTATTCTCTGCCCGTCTTCCAGACCTTAGCCATGTTCTCTCTCCGTGTCCTTCAGCGACGCCCTCTTGAGACGACGGGCAATGCGTACCATTGCCCTGTCGTATGCTTTCAGCGAACCAGCACCTTTTGTGCCATCCCATCCGAGATACCAGCCGTAGCCATCCGACAATTGTAGTTCTACATCAAACAGAACCTTAATGATGGGCCTCAACTCGACTGGATAGGCTTCTAGGGCCTTTCGCATCTCTTTCGCTGATTCAAAGTTCTTGACGTTAGCCATCACTTGCCTGTCTCCATTTGTAGCCATGCACCAACAATGAATCCAGAGAAGAAAATGCCACTGTAGAAAAGAATTGTACCGGCATCACCGCCTATAAATTGTTGTGCCCGACTGCCTAGAATCAAGGCGCTTACGGCTAATACGATTATAGCCAAACGAACTCGTTTCATCTCAGTCCTTTGCCTCAAAGAACTTGCAATGCCTTGCCTCATCGTGCAATACGGCGAGAAAGCCCCATCCGTCACCCTCTCCAAATTCAAAGACTCCTTTAATGCAGTGAACACTTCCAGGGCTTCCCGGTGTGTATTCTGAATATCCCGGCTCTCCCATAGTCCCGCTAAGATTCTGGCAACACAAACACGAGGCGATGTGTCCTTGGTGCTTATTTGTTAGCGACATATCTTTATTGCTGATGTGTTTCCTGCCGTAATACTTAGCCATCCCACCCCTCGTATCCGTAACTGATTAGCATCCCTCTCGGATTACGCCCCCACGACATAGCACGATGAGGGCTGGCCCCGCTGCCACTGCACCTGTCACAGATAATCCGTGGGCGCTTCACCGCCTGCCTGCACACACAGCAGGGCGTGAACCACTGGCGCAGTACTGCGCCTTGAATCTCATTGGCTTTTGCTTTGGCCTTGGCGACTTGCTTTGGTGTCATTCAGTGTCTCTAGCTCGACAAATTGCTTACAGGCTGTCTCAAGTTCCCAGACGAGTTCAGTATGTACCCTATTTAAGAATTTCCTGTAAGTCTCACCCACTTGGCCCTTCAGTTGATACAGATGCCAAGTGGCATTGTTGACAATGTGTACTGGATACATGCACTTTACCTCCCATCCACTGGGACATACACCTTATAGCCGTCTCCCTCTGCGATCATCACATCACCCCTTGACGGCCCAACTAGGCATGTGTTGGCGATGGCAATATGACCAAGTTTCTGCATACCCACCACCACAGACATTGACATGGGAAAAGTCTTGCTACAAAAACCGTAGCACTCACACGGGTATTCCATGTGCGCCTCTAACTCTTTTCTGCTTCCTGTGCCAATCGTTCGTATTCCTTAATGGCAAGGACAATATGCTTCTGTGCTTCCTCAACTTGCTTCTTTACGAGTTCCGACACTCCCGTAGCCAGCACTCGCCCAAATCGCTTATCGACTGCCTTCAGCTTGCCGTACACTTCGCTTGCCTTGTAGCCCTTCATCGTTTGCCTCTCTTCTTTGTCGCCTGTACATCCTCTACCTTGACTTCAAGGGTGATTCGGCGCTTCTTGTCGCCAGACTCGATGGCCTCTAAATAAAAGGCGTGATAAAGCACCCGTTTCAAATTCTCTTTGTTGACTTGTTTAAGCGTCTGCGCTTTCGTCTCACCCTTTGGCACGTAGCCCACAACTGATACCTTCATGGCTTCTCCTCATTGACGACTTGATTAACTTCCATGATTGCCCTAATGGAGCAATCAGGCTTGTGATTTTCTGGTACGTCTGTGTATGTTGGCAAGCCCCAAACACCAGTGTCCGGGATAGGACTGCCACAAAGTGGACATGGTTTAGTATTAACGGTTTTCTTAAATGGCCGAAATGGATGGGCTATCCCAGCCTTCTCCGCGTTTAACCACCTAGCCATTGCGGGCGTACCGGAATCGCCCTCTGAGTCTGCAATCAATGACACAAAGTTGAGCGCACCATTTATACAGGCCCCATGAAATTCGTGCGGCCCTGGCCCAGTGCTATCCATAAATCCCTTGCGACCACAGATAGAACACGTCCCATTCATGGCCTCTCCTTTATGTCAATTCCTTATAGGGATATTCCTGCACGGCCCTAGACGCCATATTTTCTGATGGTGGGAAAAGCCACGAACAGAACAAAGATGACTCCGAGCGCAAACAGCGCCATATCATTCAGTTCATTCAGTGGCAACATTTCGTAAATGAATGCCGTATATCCAAATCCAAGTAGAAACCCCAAAAGTTCCCTACGCAGAATTATGTCCTTCATTGCTCGCCTCCATGCTTTCCATTCTAGCACAACTGCCTCACGGCTGAAATAGGAGATGTGTACTATCCCGCCAAAGACTTCAAAACAGTGTCCAAAACCTCAAGCCATTCTTTTCCTCGAATGTCATGTTGTCATTCATCGGCCATGCTAATCCTCTTGTGCTTTCATAAATTTGGAGAAGTCGTCAACCATAACATCTATGCTTCTAACTTCGCCATCTTTAGTGAAACAAACAGGCTCTACCGAATCATCTTCTTGAAACGGGTTGAATGTCAGCCATCCCTCGCTTCTCATTCGTTGAATGACGAATTGCTGTAATCTGCGGTGTTTTATTGGTTTGCGAGTCAAAATTAGCACCATGCCTATCTCCTATACTTTTCCGATGTAAACAAGTCCTCGTGTCATTTTCCACCACACTTCAAGTCCGCCCAGTGTGCCTTGTGGCACGCGGGACAAATAACCACGCCATCATCCTTGCAATTTCGACACACATCAACCGTGTCTCTTGTCTCTGCATCGCGGTACGATGATACAATCTCTAGGAAAACATCCCGCGTATCGCGCCTGCAAAAGTCACACTTGGTGTACTGCACAATCTTGGTAGCCATGCGATCACATTCTCCGCTTATCATTGACTGGTGTCGTCCATGTGTGTCCACTGCACACATCTTTTATTGTGCTTTTTCCAACATTAAACATTCGCGCTATCTCCGTTGTTGTTCTTCCGCCCTTTCTCAATATCCTGATTGCCTCTGCATCTTCCATTGTTATTTTCGTGCCCCGATGCCAATTCTTGTTTCTCGGCTTTTGGAACCAGCCCCTACCCTTTTGTATCATGTCCACAAAGTTTTCAGTCCTACTTCCAAGAAACAGGTGACTCGGATTCACGCACTTTCTATTATCACATCTATGCAATACGCACATCTCATCTGGAATATCCCCCATGAATAAGACATAAGATGCCCTATGAGCATACATTGTTTTTCCGAAAAGATAAAAGTGTCCATATCCATGTCGATTTACTCCCCCGTTCCAATTCCAGCATCCATTCCCGTCCCTGTTTGTTCTGTCAATCATTCTCTGTCTTGTTACTTCTATAGTTTCTTTCATCTCAAAATAAACTGCCCCAGACACCCGTGTTTGCTGAGGACACCGATTTCTGGGGCAGTGACATCCCTTGCGGGGGAGTCCCTTTTTGTGTTGGGCTACTCGGTGTCCTCAGCAACCCAATTGTACATCATCTTAAAGCTAGTGTCAAATCTTTTCTGTCATCCCCTGCGGTTTCATTAACGCTCATACGTGAGACGAGATATAGCAAGACATCGGTGACAAATTCCTCAAATAACTGGTTTGCGCCCTCAAAATCGCCATGTTCCTTGAGTTGGCCTATAAGCCAAACCGTGTGTTGAAGCTCCTCGAATGTGCGTACCCTGTCAACCATGTTGCCCTCTTTATGTCAAATCCCTGTAGGGATTCGCTATGCCTTGACAACGCCCTTGCCCGTGCCAGGCTCAACTATCACAGATAGGCCGGTGGCGTTCCATCGACGCTCAATGACGTTGTACTCATTGCCATCAACTTCAATGATGTCTCCGAGAACTGGGCCTCCCCAAGTTTCAATGGTGGCTAGAAGTTCTGGCGACTCGTCGCGCCAGTTTTTCTTGGCTAGAACCTTCACAACCATTTTGTCTGCCATGCTATCCTCTCTTGTAGGGATTCGCTAACCATAATTCTTGATGTAGTTCAGGACTTCTTCAAAGTCGCATCGTGGATCAACTTGAAGCCTGTACCCATCGCCACCCAAATATGACTGCGGTTCGCACAGTCCAAATGCCATGAATTCCTCCACCGCATCGGGGGAGGCGTAGAAGTGAATCCACCCCAAACTGGGAGACGCATCTTTCACTGCAACTTCCCGTGTCATTACTGGCTTGTTGTCGCTCATTGCACCACCTCAAAAGTTCTTTCGTTGACTTCCATCCTGCCGAACGCTGACAGGTGCGCCTGCATCTCTTTCAGTGTAATAACATCTGTAGCAATCCAGCATGGAG
>Ga0209431_10001975_pt1 | contig 16816 bp, 18 predicted proteins | sample RifCSP13_3_FD_184021 | JGI IMG/M metagenome (GOLD analysis project Ga0209431, IMG submission 184021) | Soil microbial communities from Rifle, Colorado - Rifle CSP2_sed 13_3 (SPAdes) (version 2) | ecosystem: Environmental > Terrestrial > Deep subsurface > Rock core/Sediment | place: Rifle...
AGGCGTATGTCTTCTCGTAATGACCATACAGCGCTTGGAGTGCAGTTTGCAGATCTACGGGCAGACTCAAAGGATCTAGTGTATTCGACTTTCCTCGTCCCTTCTTCGGCATGCGGGAACGAATATGCTCCCAGAGGTTACGGAACTTGGGCATCTCGCCGCCAGGGATGTTATCAGCCACCGGTACGCGCGGGAGTTTGACGATTCCGCACTCGATGGCATCCATCAGTGAGAAATCATTCATCGTCCAGGGAAAGAGCGTGCCTTCTGCATATCCGGAACCACGAAGGAAAAATGGAGTGGCGGACAAATCGATTACGCGGAGCAAGCCAAGCTTGCGGTTGATCATTTCAAGTCCAGAGATCCAGAGACGGGCCGCTTCGTTGTTCTTCTTTGCCTCTTCCTTGTCGTCTCCCTTCAGTGCCGCTACGTCATCCACTCCTGGTTTCTCGCGGTAGCAATGGTGGCCCTCGTCATTCAGTACCAAAATATTTTTCATACCCATCAATTCAGGCATGACTCGCTGAATCATCTGCCCCTCAGTCTCTAAAGTGTCCAACTCCTCACCACGACCCTGGAGCAGCGAGCGGCCAACCTTGGACACGTCAATCCGTTCCCGAAGTTTGAAAGCGTGGTAGTTAGTAATGACTATCTTCGTCCGCTTTATTTCTTCGATCATATCCGCAGGCACGATCTCAAGGCTCTCGTAATAACTGTCAGGATCATTGGGCTGCAAAACGCGCAGTCGATCCTTAATGGTGATTCCAGGAGTGACAACCAGAAAACCGCGCGTAAACTTCTTGCTGCCGGAACGGCGGACGGCATTGACCGTCTGCCATGCTATGAGCATAGCCATTACTGTCGTCTTGCCCGCGCCGGTTGCCAGTTTCAGCGCGAGCCGCATAAGTTCCGGGTTCGCGTCGTTGTTGGCATTAGCAAGGTGATCCAGAAACTTTTTTCCAACCTTTCCAAGCGTTGGAGCGACCTCGCTGAGCCATATTACTGTTTCAACTGCTTCGATCTGACAGAAGAAAGGCCGGAAATCGTTGAACCTGTGATGCCGCCAATACTGAAGGAGATGGGCGGTTTCGGGAGTGACTTGCCAGTCGTTTGGATTGTTTAGACTTCGCCAGTGGTCCACATAACTGCGCAGTTCATTGATGATGGGAGTTGGATCGTACTGTTGCTTCTCTGTCGACAGACCCTGACCTTCGTCGAAAACAATCTGCCTTTGCTGCTCTGAAGTTTTTCGCTTCCTGGGTTTCGGTATCGGCGTGATGAACTCTGCACGACGGCGGCTTTCGATAATTTGTTGAGTAGGCTGGCCATCGGCATCAAGCTCCCAATGGCGCGCCGGATACGCATAGGGAGAATTAAGGATGGGGTGTTCGAAAAACGGATTGGTCATTTCTTACTGGCGCTATCGCCACAGCTGGAAACCTGAACCCATGGACGAAGTCGTTAGAAGTAGCTTGAGACGTCCGAAGGCCGTGATTTGAAGCGCACTAGGTGCGGCGGCCGTCTGCGGAAAGCCACATTCTGCGCTAATCGATGCAAGATCTCTAGCTAAGTCAAAGTCGCAGGGAATCGGGAAGTAAGAGTGAGAGAACCTGGCTTTTCAAAATGCTATCCGATTTTCCGAAAATTGTCTCGGTGCTCACGGAGGGCGACACAATGTCCTCTGTAGCGGATCATGTAATAGAAATCCCAGCCGTCAGCCGTCTTTTGTCCCCGATCCTGTCGATCATTTCGCTGCAGTTGCTGGCCTATCACATTGCAGTCCGGCGTGGTTGTGATGTGGACTAACCACGTAACCTGGCAGAGTCGGTCACAGTGGAATGAAGGGCTTTCAGAATCCTTCGATGGTTCGTCTCTCACCTGATCGAAACCAACGGATGCAAGTTTCTAGACTGTTGGTCCAGTCATCATTTGGTTGTTGTGGCAGTGGCTGAAATACTTCCAAGAGATGAGGATGGTTGGGACGAGAACGAAGCCATGTTCCGACTGTGTAGACAAAGTCCGTCCAGTTGTTTGTCACCGGCTGAAGAGACACCGCTAGAATGTCAAACTCACCAAACCTGTAAGGTCGTGTCGCCCCACCCTCTTTGTTCCTCCCGCCACGCGTGCGCTGAGTCTCTACAACGAACCTTCCCTTCCGAATGAATGGTGCTCCTTTTTGTTTTCGCTGCATCTTTACTTGGATCGAAACACTTCCAATCTCGTCTTCGATAAGAAAATCGTAAGCAGCGTCGCCGACGATTTCGATCACCTGCCAGCCCCTCAGTTGCTGTAGCACATCCACAAGAAAGGCTGACTCAGCAATGATTCCGCGAAGTCCCCGCATGGTAAGATCACTTGAGCGGGCCATTGCCTCGAGGATTAATTCGGCCTGCGCGTTCAGCTGGATCTCCAAAGGGTGCAGCGGAATCTCTTTTCGCAGATGCTTGAATACTTGCAGTCGCTCGTCCGGTGTACACTCCTCTAAGAGCTTGAGAACTTGTTCCTTTTTCGTCATTCTGCTCTCGAATGGGAATGAAGCTAACTTCGTTCAGAGATGAACTTCAGGAGCAGCTTAGTGTAAGCTAAGCGCTACATTTAGTAGGAGCATGATGTCGTCGAAACCAAAATCTCAGCTTTCGCTCAAACCCGATTATCGTCGGTTCAGCGTTCCTAACTTCGCGCCTTATTATAAAACCGGCTTAGGTGTAGCATATTTGGAAGACGCGAAGAACATTCTACAGGAATTCCCCCCCGAATCGATTGACGCAATTATTACGTCACCCCCTTACGCGCTCCACTTCAAGAAGGAATATGGCAATGTTCCAAAAGAAGATTACGTGGATTGGTTCGTTGGCTTTGCCCACGAGTTTTTTCGAGTATTGAAGAGCGATGGAAGTTTTGTTCTTAACATTGGCGGTAGCTACAATAAAGGATTCCCTACTCGTTCGGTCTATCAGTACAAACTCCTGATTCAGCTGGTTGAGGATGTAGGCTTCCACCTTGCTCAAGAATTCTATTGGTACAACCCAGCAAAACTTCCTATGCCGGCAGAGTGGGTTACGGTGCGAAGAATTCGCGTTAAGGATGCTGTTGAGCATGTTTGGTGGCTAGCTAAAACGCCTTGGCCAAAAGCAAACAACCGTAACGTGCTGAAACCTTATAGTGCTGACATGATTCGGCTGAACAACAGAGGGGTGCGGGCAACGGTTAGACCGTCAGGCCACAATATCAAAAAGAGCTTCGATAAGGTCCATCCGGGTGGCGCAATCTCGTCGAATGTGTTTGAAGAGGCCCTGGCTGAGGACTTCCTGAAGTTCGGTAACAACGCAGCTAATGACAGCTACACTCTTAGTTGTAAGATGGCCGGTATAAAAATCCACCCTGCAAGATTTCCTTCAGCATTGCCAGAATTTTTCATGAAGTTTTTGACCGAAGAGGGAGACCTAGTGCTAGATCCTTTTGCTGGTTCAAATACTACCGGGGCCGTCGCTGAGAATTTGAACCGGCGATGGATCGCTGTAGAGCAGATCAAGGACTACCTGGATGCTAGTAAGTTTCGCTTCCCAGAATTTACCTAGCCTTTAGCCACCCCACTAAACGCCAGGCCCCTACACCTTTTCGCAATTGCTTAATCGCATCGGGCCAAGGTCTTTGTTGAAAAAACGAAAACGTCGCGAAGTGGCTTTCTCTATTTCCTATCTTTCAACACCTCGAGTTCCGTAAGATCATTCAACTAAAAATGCAGAAGTGTTTAGGCGTGTTCTGACAACGCAGATACCCACCCTGAATATGTACGATTTCTTACTCGGAATGCAGGTTGCTAAACCCCGGTTCTGCTTGAAGGATCTCCCGCACCGTTTGAAGCAGTTCGTCCGATTCGGACATCTCATTCTTGCCTGAGAGTTTCTGCCACACGGAACGACGCTTCTCTACCATAATCCGCCATTCACCCTGATTCTTTTCGTCGCTGGCTTCGTCAGCGTTTCCTCCAATGCCGACGAAGTAATCATTGCCTTTGAAGGTTCCGGATATGTACCAACCCCAGTCTTCCTGGTCGGGTTCACTCATCTCAATGCCTTTTTCGCGGAGCTTGCCTCGGAGCCAGGCGGCAAGATCCTCTCCGAAGCAACACGGATTGATGAAGTGTTCCTTCACCTCCGAGAGGTTAAAGCGGTTCGTTTCAAAAAGAAGGTCGTAGCGCATGCGACCGACTATAACGCTGAATCTGGATCGAGGTTCGATAAACTTTCAGTTTGTCGTTTGCGTGACTCGTGCCTCGTCAGAAACTCGAATTCTTGTGGAGGTGTACGGCAGTCAGGAGAGTCTCAACAGAAGCACGAGTGACTAGACGCAAGCTAAAGCATATCGAACAGCTGGCGGTGTATTGCACGTTCCAGCCACCCCAGCCCACCCTGCTGGTGATATTTAGATATCTATTTACGAACCTGACCCATTCCGAATTTGCCGTTGACTGAAGACAAACGCTTGGTGATTTAGGAGTTGGGAAGGGGATGAGATCAGAAGTTACCCACAAAATCGAAAGCGGGGGCAGCGCGCAATGAGAGTGAGCTGTTCCGATGAGACTGAAGCGCGCGCCCCCTTCCTGACTTGCGAATTTAATGAGATCGATTGATTACTATTCGAGTTGATGAGTCTTGAGTTGGAAATCTGGAATGCTTAACAACAGCTGATTAGACAGGGTCGTGCATGATATATTTGGGCTGGTTATGACTGAACTCACACTCACAGCTATTTATGAGGAGGCCGAGGAAGGTGGCTTCATTGGGTATGTCGCCGAACTCCCGGGAGCTAATACTCAAGGTGAGACTCTGGAGGAAGTGCGTGAAAATCTAAGCGAAGCCATCAAGTTGATCCTCGAAAGCAATCGAGAGGAGTTTGAAAGGCACTTCTCTCCCAATGCCAAGGTTACTCGAGAACGCCTCGTCTTGCGCGCAGCATAGCAACAGATGAAACGAGCCGACCTCATCCGGCACATCGAATCTCAAGGTTGTCGATTCGCTCGCGAAGGCAGTAGACACACCGTCTATCGCAACCCGTCTAACGGTGCCACAACTACTATTCCTCGGCATCGTGAAATTAAGAAGCAGCTAGTTCGAAAGATCTGCTCAGACTTGGCGATCATGACTCCAAGTTGAACGTCCACGAAAGCACAAAAAGAGATTTAGCCGCGGATGAATGCTAATGAAAAGGATCGCAGTAAGGAAAGATCCACGAAAGCACACTAAAAGGCACGAGAAGAGTCATAGCTGAGAAAGGACAAAATCAATCTAAGCTAATTCGCAAGTCAGGAAGGGGGCGCGCACTTCCAATCTCATAGTACTCAATCTTATTTAATTCGCAGGTCAGGAAGGGGGCGCGCGCTCAGCTGTTAATCTTTAGCGCCCAATCTCAATGCGCGCTGCCCCCGCTTCCAACTCTTATCATCACCAAGTAAAACAAAAACAGTTCAGCCAATCCCGCGCGTGCCCTTTCTGACCTGAGGAATTAAGTTTTGTTGAGCACTATAGATGCTGCGCGAATCAGATTGAGCTTGAGTTGTTATTTTGGAGTTGATGATGATGAGAATTGAAGGCGGGGGCAGCGCGCAATGGAATTGGGAGCTAAAGATGAGGTTGAAAGCGCGCGCCCCCTTCCAGACCTGTGAATTAAATGCGATTGAGTTGTGCTTCCTTGAGTTGATTAATGAGCAGAGTTGAAGGCGGGGGCAGCGCGCAACGAGCTTCAGTTGTTCCTGGTCCATTGAAAGCGCGCGCCCCCTTCCAGACCTGTGAATTAAATGAGATTGAGTTGTGCTTCCTTGAGTTGATGATGGGGAGAGTTGGAAGCGGGGGCAGCGCGCAACGAACTTGAGTTGTTCCTGGTCCATTGGAAGCGCGCGCCCCCTTCCCAACCTGCAAATTAGTCAGTTTTGAATTGTTTCCCCCAGAGTTACGAATGTTGGAGCTTGAGTCGCGGCGTGGTATCAGTGGCAAATTTTATTGCCTTCCCGGCGCCTGTTCAGGGTACCGTTTCAATAGCTCGGATAGTGAAGGCACGCCGTACTTCGCCCGCTCACTGTCTGATGTCTTTCGATCTACGGGAACCAGCTCCTCCTTTCCTGTTTCCTGGTTGAAGATCCGATTTGTGCCATATTTTTGGTAGCCTTGAGTGAAGGTCAAATACCTATCAATCGAGGCAGCCACGAGATAGGCCGCCTCTTTGTAGCCACCTTCAAATGCACTTGTAAATAGGTAGTGAGCCAGAAGATAGTTGTAAGGACTAATGCTCACAAGTCGTTTTTCACAGTAGGTCACGCCCGTACGCTGCAGAATCAGAGCCGCGTTAAATTTGTCTTCTGGCACCTTCAGTTCTGACTGGCCAATAAGGGAGAGAACGATTTTGATTCGCTCTTCTTCTGTCCTGGCTACCGTTTTCCCACCTCGAGCGTCTTGATCCTCCTGGGCCAGTTCCTGGAGCAATTTGTTTTGGCCAGAGACCTCGATAAAAGTAAAACATGAAAAGAAGATCAAGCTGAGACCCAAATGTACGAAGTGACATTTCTTCAAGGCCTGCCTCCCGTGGTCATCAGTTACTAAAGGTTATTAACCGTACCAACTCACTATTGAATAACGTTCACCGCCAATTACCGGCGTTACTTCATGAGTCGTCTCAGAAGGGAACGCAATCAACAATCCAGCTTTGCCCTGCAGCGTGAACTGTGCGGGCGGGCGGGCGGGGTGCCAATCGGAAAACAGAAGGGAACCACCAAGATACTTTCCGGGCTCCAAAGACTCCGATTGACCGTTCAGAAAAATTACCAATGAGATCTTCCGCGACCGTTCCCGGTCACTCAACAACATTCCCGTATTGCCGTCCTGGTGAGCCACAAAGAAGTCTCCCGGGTTGTAGCGCAGAAACTGCGGCTCTTCAATTGTGCGGAGCCGCACACCAAAGTGCTCGGCGACCACTTTTTTGACATCCATTAGCCACACCTCTACCCGAGCAATAACATCCGGAGGCGCCGTGAGCTGTAAGACGTTACGCACTCTTTCATCAATGCTCGCCGAATCTCCTTTGCCGTAAACGGGAGCGAAACTCTGCTGAGCCGACGAGAGGTCGGTAATGATTTCACCGCACGTCTGTTCGGACAGAAACCCCCTGTCGAGATACAGATTGAAACGACTGAAGGCATCGGAAGGGTTCATCTGAGTTGACTCTCCAAAATTGCCGATTTTCGATTAAGAATTCCCATTGAATCTATCACGCATCGAAATCGTCAATCCTTTTTTGGCTGCTTGCCTTCATTGCTCACAAGACGTGACAACTCTTTGGCGTTTGTGATCGCATGGCCACCGATATCGTTGTTGAAATAGACGTATACATCACGCAGTCGCTTTCTCCAATCATTTATCTTTTCAGCCCAATCGCGCAGTTGCCCGTCTGAGTAAGAACCAGAGTAATTCGCACCGTGAAAACGCAGATAGGTGAAGTTCGCGGTTATCTCAAGCGGTGTCGGATTGCCGGCAAAGTCGTAAATGCAGAACGCCGCATTGTGTTGTCGCAGGAGTTTGTAAACCTCAGGCACGTGCCAGGAAGCATCCCGGAACTCGAAAACATATTGATGGTCCGAGGGTAAGGAAACGAGAAAGTCGCTAAAGCGCTCAACATTGAGCTGCCAGCGGGGTGGCAGTTGAAACAGGATGGGCCCGAGCTTGTCACTAAGATGGGCCACGGCCAGAAAAAACTTTGCAGTAGAGCTCTCTGGATCTTTCAGCTTCTTCATGTGAGTGATAAAGCGGCTGGCCTTCACCGAAAACAGGAACCGGTGCGGTGTTTTTTGCCACCAAGTGTCAAAAGTGGAGTCTGCGGGTAGATGATAGAAGCTGTTATTGAGCTCGACAGTGTCAAAGTGCTGAACGTAAAAGTTCAACATCTCTTTGGGAGGAAGTTTTTCGGGGTAAAAGAGGCCGAGCCAGTGTTTGTAGTGCCAACCGGATGTACCTATATGAACCCTGCCTTGCATGACAGGAATACTGTAAATCAGCGGTCGAGATTATGGGAACTGATCGGATCTTCAATCTCCAATCTCGAGCTTTCCTGATCGAGGAGTTTTCGCTTTCGATCCACTCCCCAACGATAACCACCAAGGCTCTTGTCGCCGCGAATGACACGATGGCACGGAACAAGAAGAGCCAGCGGATTCGTTGCGCACGCCCGAGCAACCGCCCTGACGGCACGCGGCTGACCAATGGCGTTCGCTACGTCGCCATAGGACCTTGTTTCTCCATATGGGATTTGGCGTAGTGCTTCCCACACCTGACGTTGAAAAGCAGTGGCCCGAACATCCAGAGGCAGTTCTGGTGTTGGAGCCTTAGCGCCCAAGTGGCCAAGTATCTGGTTTACCGAGTTAGCCATTGCGCGATCACTCCGGTCGATGGTTGCCGCCGAGTACTCCTCCCGAAGTTCCCGCTCAAGTTCAGCTTCATCGTCGCCCAATCGGACCGCACAAACACCTTTATCGGTCGCTGCCACCAACACCATTCCGAAATCTGATTCGGCCACAGAGTATTTGATCTGCAAGTGCTCGCCTCTCCGCTTGTATTTAGCCGGTGTCATTCCCAACTCGGCACCTGCCCGTTCGTAGAGCCGGCTGCTTGAACCATAACCTGCGTCGTACATGGCTGCGGCTATCGAATCACCATTACGAACTCCCGCACGAAAACGATCGGCGCGAAATGCCTCGGCAAACTGTTTTGGACTCACTCCCATGATGCTCTTGAAGGTCCGCTGCAAATAGAAAGGGCTGCGACCTAACTCCGTGGCAAGATCCTGCAAACTGACCTTACCGTCGTTATTGCTTGTGATGATCTGACATACGCGTCGAACCAGTTCGAGCTTTGGGTCACGCGGTTGGGATTCGTTTGGTTTGCAGCGAAGACAGCCACGGAAACCCGCTTGCTCGGCAAGTTCCGGAACCTCGAAAAAACGGACGTTCTCGCGGCGCGGTTTGCGAGCCGGGCAGGAAGGACGACAATAGACACCGGTGGTGGTAACGGCGAACACAAACTCCCCATCGTGTCTCGCGTCTCGCGTTAGAACGTACTGCCACTGCTCTTCAGCGGTGCTACGGTTTTCGCGTTTTCTTGCGGCGGCAATCATTCTCTTCCTCCCATTAGAAACTTTCATTTCCAGAATTCCGTCACACAATATAGGTTGGTTGGTCAAACGCGTATATCCGATTCTTGCTCTCAAATTCCCGTGGTCAGTGCTTTATGTCCACAACCAGCCTTGAGGGATTTTGGAGTTCGAGGACGCGATACCTATTGGGGCTTGAGAGCCCCAATGCCCACTCAACCTGTGCTTCAAAATCACAGATCAGCTTCGCCTGTTTGAGAATTGTAAGATTCAGCGTGCGCTCGCGTTCTGCGATAGTCGGGTTCCCTTCCTCGGTGTGCGCACGAGCCGGAGTCAGTCGTATGAGAAGGTAGCCATCGCCTGATAGCTCAACGACCTCCCCTGAACCGCAGCTCCGGACCGGTCTGTCAACGTACTCGATGTGATAGCCGGGGGCTGAGTTGGCAAACTCGAAGACAATCCGATCGAATTGTTCGTGTCTGCCGGTCCGAACCTCGCCAAGTATCGCCACTTCGCTATCGCGGCGTTTCTCAACTATGCCTGCGGTCCCTTCAAACTGTTGCGGCGAGGTATCGCCTTTCTCCGGAGATGAAAACCCGCCACCAGGCATTGTAGTAGGTGTTGGAGATAGGGTTGCAGTTGGAACTGATTGACGATTCGTATCCACAGTTCCTCGATCGGCGCAAGCACTCCAGACTAAGAGGAAGCCTAAAACTAAACTTGTGACGATTAAACGAGGCATGATTTCCGGTATTGTACTGAGCTCGGCGAAGGACTGCGAGCCGTGGATTGAGGCGGATGAACAGGATCGAAATATTTTCCATTTGTCATTTTCCATTTCCCATTTTTCATTTAGCTTATTTCACATCACCACAGAGCTCCCCTGCTCGTCTTCGACGGGAAGATAACAAGAGGTAACTCCTGAAGTGCGAAAAATAGGGCATTTCTCGCTGAGTTACTAAGAAGCCGCAGAGAAAACGCGAGGCACGGAGAAGGCGACTAAACAAATGGAAAATATTTCGATCTGTTCATCCGCGTAAATCCGCGGCCCACACCTCATGCATGGTTCCTGACATCTCAACAAAATACACTTTCTAAGGGACCAGTTTTGAACGCACGGGATCGTGTGCTTAAATGACACTCAGCAATCAATACAATGACTGATCTCCTTGCTTCGCTGAATCCTGAGCAGCGCGAAGCCGCTACCAACACTGATGGCCCCTTACTTATCCTGGCTGGGGCGGGCTCCGGCAAAACCCGTGTTATCGCGCACCGTATTGCCTACCTGATTGGTGACAAACACGTCGCTCCGTGGAATATCCTCGCGGTCACTTTCACAAACAAAGCCGCCCAGGAAATGCGAGAGCGCGTACAACGACTACTACGTGGACAGGAGTTGCAAAGCTCGCCTCTTGTTTCAACTTTTCACAGCCTTTGCGTCCGCATCCTGCGTCAAGACATTGAAAAACTGAACGAGAACTATACTCGTACATTCACCATTTATGACCAGGATGATTCTTTACGCCTGATTAAAAACTGCCTGAAGGAGCTCGGCTTCGACGATAAGAGCATTGGTCCACGTGCCGTGCAGGGCGCCATTAGTGGCGCGAAGAATCGAGGTGAGGATGTCGAAGAGTATGCTGCGGCCGGTCAATATGCAGATGACCGTCGGGCGTCAATCGCTCGGGTCTATCGCGCCTATGAAGAGCGACTACACCAAAACAATGCGCTTGATTTCGATGACTTGTTAATAAAGACGGTAGCGTTATTGAAGAGCAACGCTGAAGTTCGCGACAAATACAACAACCGTTTTCGGTACATCCTGGTAGATGAATACCAGGACACTAACATGTTGCAATTCGAGCTGATTCAGCTTCTCACTGAAAAGCAACAGAACATTTGTGTCGTGGGAGACGAAGATCAGTCAATCTACAAATGGCGCGGTGCAGACATAGGAAATATCCTGAACTTCGAGAGTCACTTCCCCGAGGCTAAAACTATTAGACTTGAGCAAAACTATCGGTCAACGCAGGTAATTCTGGACGTCGCGGGCTCAGTGGTTACACACAATGTCGCCCGAAAGGGAAAGAGCCTCTGGACTTCAAATCCACGCGGTGATCGGGTTCGTTATTACCAGGCGTTGGATGCCGAGGCTGAGGCACGATTTGTGGCGATGAAGATTCTCGAGCACCGCGAAAAGGAAGCTGAGATGCGAGCCGCGGTGTTATATCGAACCAACTCGCAGTCCCGCGTGTTTGAAGAAGCGATGCGTCGTGCCGCCTTGAGTTACAACATCGTAGGCGGCTTCTCATTTTACGAACGTATGGAAGTTCGCGACATAATCGCGTATCTCAAGTTGGCCCTGAACCCTAATGACTCGATTGCTTTGCAGCGCGTGATTAATAGCCCACCCAGAGGGATTGGCAAGCACACCATCGACGAGATCGAGCGTCGTGCAAATGATGCGGGCGTTTCGCTTTGGCAGACAATCCAACTAGTGTTCGAAGACCCTCAGAGCTTAAACCCGCGCGCTGTTACCGCTCTAAAAAGATTTCAACATCTAATTCGCGGGCTGGGCGAACTCGCGTCAGCAACAAGTACTGAAACGGAAGTACCTAAAGGTGAGATCACCAAAACGCGAGACTCAGCACGCGTTGTCCACTCCTCATCTCCTGTCTCAGATCTAGTCAAAGCGGCAATCCTGGAGACTGGTTACGAGCTGGCGCTCAAAGAGGAAAGAAATGATGAAGCCGACGCACGTTTAGAGAACCTGCAGGAACTGGTCAACGCCGCGGTAGATTACGACGAACTAGGCCCTGAAGCGTTGCGCGAGTTCATCGACCATTCTGCCTTGGTTTCTGATGCGGACCAGTATAAGCGGGACGCTCAAGTCACGCTGATGACCGCGCACTCGGCCAAGGGGCTCGAGTTTCCTTTGGTTTTCATCGTCGGCCTGGAAGACGGACTTTTCCCACACTCGCGATCGGCTAAAGATCCTGCAGAACTAGAAGAAGAAAGACGGTTGTGTTATGTGGCGATGACCCGCGCTGAGCGTTATCTTTACGTCACCCATGCAACAAAACGGCGAGTGTATGGCGCGGAGTTGGCCTCCGAACCATCTCAGTTTCTGAACGAAATGCCATTGGAGCTGATCGAAGATCTGACCCTCGGTAAATCGTGGCTTTCGTTCGCTCGCGGTTCTTCTAGAATTGAGTACGAGCACGGCGAGTACCGAAAAGAGAAGAAGACGTACGCCGGAAAGACCTACAACAGCGTCGACTCAATTGCTGACTTCTTTAAGCAACGTGCAGTGCAACTGGGCCAACCAACGCCTGGATCGCGAAACGCTGCAAGTTCAGGACAACGGCCGCGTCAGGCTCCTTCAGGCAACGACGGTGTGCGTTTACAGTCTGGGGACTTTCCTCCCGGCTCATATGTTCGGCATGCTAAATATGGTCGCGGCCTGGTGTTACGCCGCGAAGGCGCCGGAGAGTCCTTAAAGCTTACGGTCAGTTTTCCGGGTTACGGACAGAAAAAGCTGGTGCAAAAATTTGCCAATCTCGAACCGGCTTAGGTGACGAGTCCTACTGCCTATTCAACCCTACCCTCCCAAAACTCGTTCAACTTCTTCCACCATTTCTCTGACTCTGGTTTCAAATAACGAACGAATACTTCAGGGTCACACCCTCGGTTGCCGGCGATGTTCTGTATCCCTTCAAGTAGCCCGATCGTTGCAGCTTCTTTTACGTCCGGGTGCCCTTGTGTATGGAGATCTTCCACGACCAGATTGAAAAAGAACGCGCCATAGCGACCAACGAACGGGCGCGACTACAAGGTGAGCTCGCCGGTGCGATTCGTAAGTTCTCACTGGATCGCGAGTTGAAGTAAGTGGCGCCTCTCTCCGTGCGGACGAGTGGAAGGCGGCCGCGCTGTTAGGTCAAAGGTGAAGGGACCATGACGCTTAAGCGTCGTCGAACTTCAACTTCTGCCTACCCTGCGCCGCCCGATTTTCCATTTCTCATTTTCCATTTGTTCCAACCACTCCAGATACCATACGCTTCAGAGATTGTGTGAAAACTAAGGAAGTAGCTCATCTTCATGACCAACGAGATCCTACACACGGCAGAGACTGTGTCAAAAAAATAGATCTTACACACGGCAGTTAGAAGGGGATCCTACACACGGCAGTGTGTAGTGTTCTTCAGATCCAACCTACTAGAACGGACGCCGCCCCCCTATTTTTCCTTCAACATTCCCGACTCAGCAGCTCCGTCGAAATTGCGGTGGGTGAAGTTGAGCGTTCTGAATGTCACCCGTCTTCTGAGTTGGTATTGTTGAAAAAAGAAAAGGGGGGGCGCGTCTTTGTAGGCGGGATCTAAAAAGCACTACACACTGCCGTGTGTAGGATCTCGTTGGTCATGAAGATGAGCTACTTCCTTAGTTTTCACACAATCTCTGCCGTGTGTAGGATCTCGTTGGTCATGAAGATGAGCTACTTCCTTAGTTTTCACACAATCTCTTAAGCGTGTGGTGTCTGGAGTGACAAATGACCAATCGAATGAACAATCAGCAATGAGCAATGACCAATTGCCAGTTCGCCCGGTCAGGCCAAGGATGAACATGTATTTTGAGAGGTGGTCCTCAATCGTCAATCCCTTCACTTGTCCCATTTACGCCATCACATAACGAAAACGTCTAGTCAACCCACTGGAATCCCCAAAAACCGAACCTATCCCTACGGAACGGCAGTTGCCCATGATTCCCTCGTCCCCAGTTTAAAACCCTTCAGGATCAGAGGCATTAGATGAAAAAAAAGTATTTCAATCGGTTTATTTTCAGTCTGGCGATAACTGGGGTATTCGTCGGCTCCACTGGAATTGCGAATGCCCAGGGCCGTCGTGGCCAGGGCAACGAACGCCGTGAAGCAGCTCAGCAATCGCGTGAGCAACGCCAACAGGAACAGCAGAATCGACGCAACGAGCGTGAGGCACAGCAGGCAAACCGCGAAGCGCAACGCCAGGCACAGCAACAGTCGAGAAGCCAGGAACAACAACAACGAAGGCAGACCCAGATTCAGCAGAACCAGGAAAGACAACAGCGATACGAACAGCAGCGGGGCGAACAGATTCAAAGATCCCAGGAGCAACAGCGCCGTTGGGAGCAACAGCGCCCCCGCAGCGAAGAACAATTACGTGAAAGTCGTGAACGGCAACAGCGCTGGGAACAACAGCGTCAGCAACAGATCGAGGGCTCTCGTGAGAGACAGCAGCGGTGGGAACAGCAGCGTCAGCAGCAGCAGATCGAGACTTCTCGTCAGAGACAGCGCGCTGAGCGACAGCGCGAACAGCAACCGCGACAGACCCGGGAGCAAAATCGCAGGGTCGACATTTACCCGCGTCAGCAGAACGAGGAGCTACGTCGTCGCCAATGGCAGTCGCTTCAGCAACAACGGAGTAACCATTACCGTCAAGATTGGCAACGCCGGCAGAATCTTGCCTCCCAACGTCAACGCATACTTCAACAGCAGCGGCGCATTGCTCAATTGAGATTTCAACAGCGTTACCTGGAGCGATTACGACAGGACCAGTTGCGTTTACAGAACTGGCGATATCGCGACTATAGCCCGTACAACTACCGATACAACCGCGGCGGTACCTACTACGAGACCAGCCAGTACGGAGCAGAGATGCTACGGCGCGCGGTTAATAACGGCTACGAAGAGGGATACCGCGCCGGCCAAGCTGATCGTGAGGACGGCTGGGGTTTCAATCCTGAGGATGCTTTTGGGTACCAGGATGCGAGCTATGGTTATGACGCCTACTACGTAGATTTGAACGAATACAACTACTACTTCCGCGAGGGATTTCGCCGAGGCTACGAAGACGGCTATTACAGCCGTTCCCAGTATGGACGTTATTCAAACGGAACTTTTGGAATCTTAGGGGCGATCCTGGAGCAGATTCTTGGTCTGCAACTGATCAACTAGAGACCCACTCTGGCCCAGTTTGAAGGCTGGGGATGGCTTGAAACAAAGCCCCCGACATGAAGAGACTGTGTCAGAAAAAGATCCTACACACGGCAGTGTAGTGCTTTTTAGATCCAGCGGTTTTGGATCCAGCATATAAAAGAGGATCCTACACACGGCAGTGTGTAGTGCTTTTTAGATCCAGCCTACAAAGACGGGCCACCCCCCTTCTCTTTTTTCAACAATACCAACTCAGAAGCGTGTGACACTCAGAACGCCTCAATTTCGACGGAGCTTCTGAGTAGGTAACGTTGAAATAAAAGAGGGGATGGCGTTCCTCTCGTAGGCTGGATCTGAAGATCACTACACACTGCCGTGTGTAGGATTTCCTTGGTTCCCCAAGACGACGGATGACCCTCTTAGTTTTCATGATCCGACCGGGACCCACCCGCACCGCGTTGTGAGTAGTTGACCCACCCGCTATGAAGTCGGGGTTTTGAATGTTTTCTCCACGGGCGAGGGTAAGTGGAAGTTAAAGAGCCCCGACATGAAAGTTCGGGGTTTTTTATTGTGGGCTGTAGCCTGCAAACGCTGACGCTAAGTTGGTTTATTAAACCATTACTGTAGTGCCGTCGAACTTGGTCAAGCTGAATCCCTGGAAGATCTCGTTGTAGCAGTCACGCTGGTCCTTCAACAACCCAACGGCTATTTGCTCGCCGAGTTTGATCGACTCTGTAGCATCAGAGCGCCAATGAACCCCGGCGAGGTTCCGTCCCACAGCCACGTTTGATGCGAGCTTATTCAATTCGCCACCGACTGTTAGCTCCCCTGCATTGCTACCTGCATACGGCAGCAACCCCAGCCCATCCGGGCTTGGTTCAACAGGTGTCACGCCCAGGTCAACAAGCTTGGTTGACTCGTTGAACCACGCTTTCAATATGGTTACGCATGCTCCTGCGACTGTCGCATGACCGGCACCATACGCTGGATGAGTCGGCGAACCTTCAGGGAAAGCCATCGGGAGAAGAGCGTTACCAGCCGGCAGGTAGCCGCCGAGCCGCGTGGAGGACGAGAGCGAGTCCAAAATTTCCGGATGGATCGGGTAACCGGCGCCGTGATACAGCGTTCGATCAACTCGTGCCGCGTGCACTTCTGGTCGCAAGCGCCGGTGCACAAACCACTTCTGGTACCAGACTGCCTTCAGCGCACGTGTTGCGACCTCGCACAACAGGGTTGCAATATGTGGCCCACCAAACGTACCGAAGCCATCTTGCGAGGGATTCCCGCTGTAGGGATTACCATCGTCAACGGGCGCCCCGAGACCTAAAAGGATCAAGAAACCATGGAAATAGGCTTGAAACAACACGTCAATGTGCACCCACTGACCAATGTCGCGACCACTCCGCATGTAGCGTGGAGTCGGATCAAGGGCCTCAACGGGTTGGCTAAATCCCCGCTGCACAGCCAACCAGGTGCCGAAGTCTGTCATGAAGTTGACTCCCGGCAACGTCGTTCTAATTCTCTGGTCCAAATTGTTCGCCCCAAAACTACACGTCTGGTAGAAGTACTGAGAGAGGTACGGCCCCATCTGGTCGCCGCTGGTGAGCCCGCGAAAGAGGTTGCCGGGCGTAACCTGTCCCGACGTTTTAGCCCCCTTAAAATCCGTTCCGTAAGTGTTTAGATCACCAGCGGCTGCATCTGCAATCGGGTTTGAAG
>Ga0209431_10001976_pt1 | contig 16811 bp, 12 predicted proteins | sample RifCSP13_3_FD_184021 | JGI IMG/M metagenome (GOLD analysis project Ga0209431, IMG submission 184021) | Soil microbial communities from Rifle, Colorado - Rifle CSP2_sed 13_3 (SPAdes) (version 2) | ecosystem: Environmental > Terrestrial > Deep subsurface > Rock core/Sediment | place: Rifle...
AGGTCTTTACCCTTACCTTTATGCCGAATCTTGAGTCTCTGAGATAGCGGTATGGATGCTGTTGGAACTGGAATAATAGCGCTACAAAAGACTCTCTGTATTTTACGATGGATAATAACAATAAGAAATTCCTCGGCCTTCAGCGTAACGTCTTCACCCTCGGCTGGGTGAGTTTTTTCATGGATGTATCGAGCGAGATGATATATCCGCTCATGCCGCTCTTCCTTACCAATATCCTTGGAGTAAATAAGACTATAGTGGGGTTGATAGAAGGCGTTGCAGAAAGCACGGCAAGCCTGCTTAAGGTTGTTTCCGGTTATATATCCGACAGGATGCGGAAGAGAAAGCCCCTTATCCTGTATGGCTATGGTTTATCTACCTTCACAAGACCTATCCTGGCACTGGCTGCGACCTGGATGGGAGTGCTCATTTACCGCTTTATCGACAGGATTGGCAAGGGGATCAGGACAGCGCCAAGGGATGCAATAATAGCTGAGTCTACTGAATCTTATCGCCTCGGGCGTGCCTTTGGTTTTCACAGGATGATGGATACCCTCGGCGCTATTGTGGGGCCGGCAATTGCTATAGCAGTCCTATACTTCTTCGGCGTTAACTACAATTCTGAAGATGTCTTTATGCGGGATTCCAGTACAACGGAATATGCCTTCAGAACTATATTCTGGCTATCTATCCTGCCTGGATTGGCCGCTGTAATATTGATAATATTATTTGTCAGGGAGAAGATACAGCCGCCTCATTCGGGTAGTCACAAACATCTGCTGAGCCTTAGTTTTACAAACAATAATTTTAAAAAATTCCTTATCGTTGTATCCATCTTCACCCTGGGTAACTTCAGTAATGCATTCATAATACTTAAAATCCAGGATGTCGGCGGCAGCCTTCTGAATGTTACTACCCTGTATCTTTTGTTTAATGCAGTATACTCTGTATCATCCCTGCCTGCCGGCATAGCCGCTGACTACTTTGGGAAGAAACGCATGATCCTGAGCAGCTATATTCTATTTAGTTTTATTTACGCAGGATTCGCATTTGCCGGTTCTCAGACCACTGTCTGGATCCTGTTCCTGTTATACGGTATCTTTATGGGCATAAGTGAAGGACAGCAACGGGCCTTTGTTGCTACCCTGCTGCATAATAATGCCAAAGGGACCGGCTATGGCGTCTATCACACAATTACAGGATTGGTCACCCTTCCATCAAGTTTCATCGCTGGATTATTATGGGACTTGAAAGGCCCGCAGGCGACCTTCCTGTTCGGGACAGTTACGGCGATTATTGCGTCTATCCTTTTTCTTGTCTTTTTCTGGAGGCGCCAGACAGTGATGTGAAGCTAAAGCGTATTCGAATTTGATAGAAGATCATCTGTTGCCTTTCCGCCTTTCGTAGACTATAATAGCAACGATGAATTCTTATGTTTCCGTAAGAAAAATCCTCACTTACACACTCCTTTTAAACATGGTTGTTGCCCTCGCTAAACTTTTCTACGGTCATATGACAGAATCTTTGAGCATGGTCGCGGATGGCTATCATTCGTTCTTTGACGGTACATCTAATGTGGTCGGGCTTGTAGGCATATGGCTTGCCTATAACCCGCCTGATAAAGACCACCCCTACGGCCACAAGAAATATGAGACACTGGCGTTACTTGGTATATCTATCCTTCTGTTCCTTACATGCTATCAGGTCCTGCAGGCTGCGTATTTAAGATTCAGGGATTCAATTATTCCGGATGTTACGGTTTTCAGTTTTTTAGTAATGTTTGTTACTATGGGGATAAATATATTTGTTATGATGTGGGAGCGCAAAAAAGGTAAGGAGTTGAAGAGTGAGATACTTATATCTGACTCCATGCACACGAGGAGTGACATATTTGCTTCTATGGCAGTTCTGATCAGTCTTGCTGCTGTTTATATCGGGGTACCGGTAATAGATCCTTTAGCAGCCTTTGTTATAGCGATACTTATAGGTAAGACAGGTTTTGAGATACTTCTTGAGTCTACAAAGGTGTTAAGTGATTATTTCAGGTTAAGCCCGATCCGTATAAGGGATGTAGCACTCAAGGTTGACGGGGTTCAGGAGTGTCATGATATCAGGTCACGTGGTACTGCCAATGATGTCTTTGTTGATTTAAGACTTCATGTACCCTCAGATATGGATATTTCGGCGGCCCACGAGTTAGCGCATCAGGTAGAGGGCCGGATAAAAAAAGAGTTTACGGAAGTTACTGAAGTTGTGGTACATATAGAGCCGGACAATAAGATGGCGGGCAGCAGAGGTGAGACTTAAGAGATAGAATCAGTGTCAGAACCAAGAAACAAGAAGTCAGAAGTTAGAGGGAGGGATATATGGCTGCTGTTTTAAGACCTATAATCGGGATTACAATGGGGGACCCTGCCGGTATCGGGCCTGAGATTATTGTTAAGGCCATTCTTGAATATGATATTAATAAAATCTGCCGCCCCATAGTGATAGGTGATGCAGGTGTTATAAAAAATATTCTTAAGACCTGTAAACTTAGCGCAGAAATAAAAACTATAAAGAAGATTGGAAATCCTCCGGCAGGGACAGGAAAGATTGAGATTATAGACCTCAATAATGTTGATATAAAGAATCTTAAGGCTGGGGTACCAGGCAAGACGTGCGGCGCTGCTGCTGTAGCTTACATAAAAAGGGCTGCTGAGCTTGCCCTCTCAAAGGAGATAGATGCAGTAACTACTGCTCCCATAAATAAAGAGATAATAAATGCGGCAGGTTTTAAATATCCGGGGCATACGGAACTCCTTGCAGAATTGGCCGGCACGAAGGACTTTGGCCTGATGATGGTCGGTGGTGGTCTGCGGGTTATACTTGTTACAACCCACATGGCATTAAAAGAGGTATTTAAACACATAAAAAAGAACAACGTACTCAGAACGATCCGTCTTGCCCATAAGGCCATGGGATATTTCCAAACAAAGACACCCAGGATTGCAGTCGCTGCCCTTAACCCGCATGCCGGCGAAGGGAGATTGTTTGGTACAGAGGAGTGGGATGAGATCATGCCTGCTATAATTGAAGCACGGGGAGAAGGGTTGGAAGTAAGTGACCCGCTTCCGGCAGACACACTTTTCCATAAGGCAAAAGAGGGTTACTATGATATTGTAGTTGCCATGTATCACGACCAGGGATTGATACCATTAAAGCTACTTGCCTTTGGAAGGGCTGTTAATGTAACAGTTGGATTGCCATTCATAAGGACTTCTGTAGACCATGGTACTGCATATGATATAGCAGGAAAAGACTGTGCAGACCCGAGGAGCTTGATAGAAGCGCTGAAAATGGCAGTAGAAATGGTGGGGTTTACTCATGCATGAAGATAAGCCGGGTCGCCCTAAAAAGCATCTTGGACAGCACTTCCTGCAGGACCCTGAAATAATCTCCAGGATAATCCGGACTGCTGACGTAAACAAGGAAGATGTTATCGTTGAGATAGGTCCGGGCAGGGGAGCTCTTACGTTCAGGTTGGCTGAGATGGCCTCTGAGGTCATTGCTATCGAGATAGACCATTCAATAGTTGAAAGTCTGAATGAACGTGCAGCCTCATATCCAAACCTTTCAATAGTGGAGGCAGATGCACTGCGATTTCACTATCATGAGATCGGCACAAGGTTTAAGGTCGTGGCAAACCTCCCGTACTATATTTCCACCCCGATACTTTTTCGCCTCATAGAGCTAAGTGATATGGTTACGTCAATGACGATTATGCTCCAGAAAGAGGTGGCTAAGCGAGTAGTAGCAGCTCCAAACAGTAAGGATTACGGTATACTATCCATCGCTGTTCAGTTTTATGCTGTTCCTGAGATTGCATTTAATATATCCCGCAAGTCATTTTATCCCGAACCTAAGGTTGACTCTTCAGTTCTTAAGATCGTGCCGAGAGAAAAGGTTGCTGTAGATGTAAGAAATGAAGGGCTTTTCTGGGGCCTGATCAAGTCAGCCTTTTACTATCGAAGAAAGACACTGCTTAATTCCCTGGCTTTATCAGGCCACAGTAAGGAGATTATCAAAAATGTACTTGAATTTGCAGGGATAGATCAAAACAAACGACCGGAACAGGTAAGTATGGAGGAATGGGGGAAGATAGCCGATACGCTTATGGAGTTTATGCTGTCGCAGCAGAAAAGGATGAAGTTCTAATTGTTTAACGAGGGGGAATATATTATGAAAAAGGGAGTAGTAGTTCTTGTGTGGATTATGTTGGTATCACTGATTTATGTAGTGCCGTCGGATGCTGCTGATAAGGCTGATTCAGTAAAGATTGGTGTAGTGGATATGCAGAAGGTGTTACTTGAATCAAAGGGCGGGAAGGATGCAAAGGTGCAATTTGAAACTGAAATGACTGAGAAAAAGAAATCTGTTGCCGAGAAGGAAGGAATTCTGAAAAAACTGCGTTCGGAGATAGCTAAAGGTGGAATTACAGATGCAGAAAAGAAGGAGAAAGAGGATACATTCCAGAAAGAGGCGAGAGAGTTGAGACGGTTGAGAGAAGAGGCAGAGGCCGGATTGAAAGAAATGGATAAAACGATCACATCAAAATTGCTTGGTGAGATACGTGATGTGATAACAAAAGTCGGAGAAGAAGGAAAGTATACAATAATACTTGAGAAGGATGCCAGTGTCCTGTACATGCCTGATTCTATAAATATGACTAGTAAGGTTATCGAGAACTATGATAAACAGAAGGCTAAGAAGTAACGACGTGAAGAGATCTCAGACTCTTTTCGTTATCCTTTCTGTCATATTGATTTCTATTATTACATCATGTGGCGGACAGAAACAGAATGAAGAGGCTGTAGCTACAGTAAATGGAGCGCCTGTTTTATTGAAGGAGTTTCAGAAAGATCTTGCCATATATGCCAACAGGAATCCTGATTTTAAATTAGACACCCAATCTGTAGAAGATCATCTCGATATGTTCATTGATAAACAACTTATGATACAGGAAGCAACGAAGATGGGACTTGCAAAGGACGATAGGTTCCTTGAGACGATTAAGAGATTCTGGGAGCAGACACTTATAAGGGAATTGATAGATGCAAAGAGCTCGGAATGGCGCGACAAGCTTTTCGTAACAGAAGATGAGATACAGAGCCATTATCAGGAAATAAAATCAGGGGCAATCCCAAAGCCTCCGCTGAAAGACGTCCATGATGAAATTAAAACTTCACTCCTTGAGCAAAAGAAACAGAAGGCGATGGAGGAGTGGTTGAAAGAGGCCAGAAAAGGCGCATCAATTAAGATTGATGCGAGGGGTTTACAAAGGATATTTTCAAATGAGTAGACCAATATTCAGGCGGCGTAACTATTTCATCAGCAGAGATTTTCAGGTACGTTTCACAATCAAATTCCTGATAGTCATTGTTATAGAGGCAATTCTTGCGATAGGACTGTTCATGTATCTCTCCAGAGGTACGCTTACCACCGGCTTCATAGGTTCTGACTTCAGGATTGCAAGGACATCAGAGTTTTTCCTGCCGACACTTTTAGTGTCAAACCTCATCATAATTGGTATTACAGCGATAATAGGCATCGCAGTTCTGATCTATATGTCACACAGGATAGCAGGCCCCTTATACCGCTTTGAAAAGATACTGACAGATATAGGAAGGGGAGACCTTACTCAGAGGTTCAAATTAAGAGACAAAGACCAGTTGTCAGAGTTATCTGAAAGTATTACCGAACTGACAACTACTATGGATAAGAGGATCAGTGATATAAAACTCAGGGCACATGATCTTACCGGGCTTCTGCAGGAGATACAGACAACAGTACCTTCCAAACCATCGGACAGTAAGGAGCTTGAAAATCTGCTGAGGGAAGTCTCCGAAAATATTCAGGCTTTAGAGGAGGTTGTAAACTATTTCAAGACCTCGGAAAACCGATAATCCCCCTTTGTCCTTCTTTAATATTACACTATCTTACCTTGCCGTTATATTTATACTGATATCTCCACTTTCTGTCTTCGCCTGTGATGGCTGGCCTAAAAGTTTGGATACTAATTATACTTCGATCTGTTATTCCGATGAAAAAGGTCTCCAAAGGTTCACCAGGAGTATAGGTAAAAGCACCTCTTTCTTTAGTGAAAGTACTGAAAAGAATCCATCAGCAACAAGAGAAAGAGTAGATTTATTAGTTGACAGGGTAAGCAGATTACTGGACATGTATCCATTAGACCTGCATTTCAATATATACGTTCATCAGACTCACAAAGATGTAGGAAATTCTTATGTGCGCCTGTCAACTCTTGGTGTCTACGGACGTGTACCGGTTGCATTTTATTCACACAAAAACAAGGCGGTTTATATTTCGATTGAGAATATAAGTGCAGGTATACTGGCCCATGAGATTGCACATGCAATAATAAATTTCTACTTCCCTGAATCGCCTCCTGAAAGGATGCAGGAGATATTGGCACAGTATGTGGATAAACATTTGTGGGAAGAATAGGCCTCAAATTTCAATTGTCCATTCCATTCTATCTGGTATAAATTTTGCAACTCAATAATACGGTAAGTTTTCTGAAGTCATATCATGAACCAGGGGGCAATATGTGGCAAAAACGGATTATTAAAGCAGGGACAATCTCCATTTTTTGCACCTTTTATATATTTTTAATCTTTTCTGAAAGTGTATTTAGTGAAAACCTGCCTGCCCCTATGCTGCCGGCTAAACAGGAAAAGCCCTTAGTGGAAGAGAAGGTAATAGATTACGTAAAGTCTGAGGCAAATTATGTAAAAGAGGAAGCAGACTATATTGCCATAGGGTCTGCCAATCTGAGAGAAGGGAACTACGAGGAGGCAGTTGAGGACTTCAAAAATGCCAGAGAGAGGGACCCGAAATCTTCAATAGCTGCCTATTACCTTGGTATTGCCTATAAGAAAGTTCAGGATTATGGAGCGGCAAAAATACATCTCAGAGATGCGATAACTCTGACGCCTCCTGTGAAAGAATCGGTTGCGGAGCTTGCGGATGTCCTGTATCAGCTCGGTGAGTTCGAAGAGACACTCAACATCCTGTCTATTGCTGAGAAAGAGGGTATAGAGTCAGCCCAGACTACATACTTAAGAGGGGTTGTGTTACTAAAGATAGGGTTGGGTAAAGCTGCAATTCACCTACTTGAGAAGGCCAAATCAATGGATGAGAGACTTACCCTGTCAGCCGACTACCAGATAGCATTGGCAAACCTGCAGGAAGGCAATCTTGAGAAGGCAAGGGATATATTAAAGGAGATTGTGATTCGTGATCCCAATTCTGATCTTGCCCAGTATGCCAATCAGTACATAGATGCCATAACAAAACAGCTTAAAGAAGAGAGCCCTCTTAGACTGGCTGCAGGGCTTCAATACCAGTATGACAATAACGTCATATTAAAGCCGGGAGATACGTCAGTTGCCGGAGATATAACGGACGAGGCTGACAGTCTTACAGCAGTTACTCTGAGGGGCGAGTATGTTCCTAAGCTTAAAGGGCCTCTTGGTCTCAAGGCTCAGTATTCTCTTTATCTAAGTGATTACTATGACCTGTCAGGCTATGATGTCCAGAGCCACACCATGGCACTTGTCCCGAACTACAACTTCAGAGAGAGTCAACTAAGCCTCCTTGCAAGCTATAACTATACACTGGTGGATGACGACAAGTATCTCCAGACACTCACAATATCCCCTGCATATATGTTTCTCATTAGTGAAAGACAGTTTGTGCAGTCATCTCTGAAATACCTTCGTAAAGAGTATCAAAGACCCCCCATAGATAGTGATGAGGACAGGGATAGTGATGATTCGGGATTAGGCATTTCCTGGTTTTATCTTATCGCAGGCGGTAAGGGGTTTATTAATACAAGATACGATTTCAACAGGGAGGATACAGACGGATCGAACTGGAGGTATAAAGGCAACAAGATTGGTATCGGACTCCTCTATCCGGTAATCGAAAGACTCAAGTTCAATGCAGGTGGTGAGGGTTATTTCCAGGACTTTGAAAATACCCATACGGCCTTCAGTAAAAAGCGGGATGACACCATTTATTCTCTTTATACACTGCTTACATATTCGCTTCGGAACAATATTGACTTAAATGCCCAATATGTATTTATCCGCGGGGATTCAAATATAGCGCTTTATGACTATGACAAGAGTACTATAACCATTGGAATAGAGGCGAGGTTACCATGAAAAACATTAATATTATTCAACGAACTGTTTTATTTGTCATCTTGTTTGCCATTATGGCGGCGCTTCCTTCCATTACCTTTGCCGGGGCCGCAGGTTTTTTCTCCCGTGTAGAGGGTAATGTAGATATCCTTAGAGAAGGGGCAAAAACTCCAGCCCTTGTGAGCAAAGGTGATACAGTTTCCACAGGCGATGTAATCCGCACGAAGATTGATTCCAGGGCAGAGATTATATTTAAGGATGAGACATCGGTGCGGCTTGCACCTGAGACCCGCATAAAGATAGATGAGTACCTGGACATATCCCTTTTAAGGGGGAAGGTGAAGGCTGTTGTGTCCACGACATTTAATATCCAAACGCCTACGGCAGTGGCCGGCGTAAGGGATACAACCATCTTTGTCTTTTATCAGTTTGGTGCAACAGGTGTAATATTTAAGGGAGGGAGTGGTCTTGTGTCAAATCCCAACGACTGCGCTCCATCCCGGGCTGTAAATGTTAACGATGGGCAGATATCGTTTGTTTCGGGGGAATGTGCACCGCCGTCTGCGGCAAGGGATGTGACAGGTGCGGAACTGTCAAGGCATACTACAGATACTGCCTTTACGGAAGATGCAGGGGGGGGTAAGACAAGAAGGGGTGAGGATAGGAAACTATATATAGCTCCTCCTGGAAGTGGTGGAGGCGGCGGCATATTCGGGTATACAGCGCCGACAAGTGATATTGCAGAACTTAACAGGAAACTGGCAGGCAGGGTCATTGATACCGGTAATGTAGGGCTGTCGATCTCAGAGACAAATCCAGGGAAATTGCGCGGGCCTCGAGATAATACCCCTCCGGTTGTCACGATTAACTCTGCACCTCCTGCTGTAACGAATTTGGGCACTGCAAGTTTCACCCATACGGCAAATGAGAATGCGGCGGTTTCTTTTGAGCTTGATGGTCTTTCCGTAGATACGGCGAGTTTCAACGGTCTTTCCGAGGGGAGTCACACCTTTACAGTTCATGCTGTTGATTCGGCGGGTAATGCCTCTTCGAAGAGCTATACATGGACAACCGACTATACACCCCCCCCGGCAGCGTCATTTACCGGCACGCTACCAGTCCCTGTCAGCGATTCAGCAATAGCAGCCTTTTCATTTACAAGCGATGATCCAATATCGTCATTCTCATACAGGTTAGATGGTGGTTCGTGGAAGTCCTCGAGTGACTCTGTATCCCTGTCAGGTGCCACCGACTTTGGTGAGGGGTTGCATACCATAGATCTCATTACGACAGATCCTGCAGGGAACAAATCTACCGAAAGAAGCCATTCCTGGTTTTATGGCAGAAGACACTATACTATGACAGGACTTGTTATCGGTTCAGGAAGCAGGTTAGAGGGGGATGCTATATTAGACCTGTATGCTATGTCCACAGGTAACCTGGGTGGATGGACTGCAGATTTAAGCGGCACATATTCCGGTCCATCCGGTGACTCATGGCAAATGCTATTTGGCGGCAACTCCTCCGATGCCCTTGGTGCATGGAGAGGTTACTGGCTGAATAATGCATCAGGTACATATTCCGGCAACCTTATGTCCGGGACATCCAGCCTTAACTATCTTTCTGAGACGACACTTGGAACAGGAAACGGCGTCATTAATGGCGCGTATGATTCAGAATCAGGTGAATTCATGGCAACAGACCTGGGTTTCGGAACATATACCGAATCCCCCCTCTCTTTCATGAGTAATGTATTCATCAACCGTACAGCCCGGACAACTAACCATGATGGAAGAAGTTTCTATGCTGACGGTGGGTACTATGTTTATGAATACTACGACAATAACACCTACGGGTATCAATCTTACTACAGGCCTGGACCTGGAGGAGAATTTTACGATACCTACTATTTCAGTGATGGCACCACCTATACATGGGATTACAATACAGTGACAGAAACATACGGGACATGGGATCCGGCAACTCTTGATCTTTCCACTCTCACCAATCCACCTGATCCCGGTATTGCATATACCGACAGCAACAGTGAGGTCACGACTTCAGACGTTGGTTACCTGTTCGGTATTCTTGGCGGGACCAGTTCCCTATGGTCAGGCAATGCAATCCCTGTTTCAGTCATAGGGGAGTCCATTCTCTATACCTCTCAGCCGCATATCTGGTATGGGGATCTCTCAAGCTACAACCACAATAATTCTACTGATACCACCTACGATGGCGGTGCCTATTACGGGTTTATGGCCGGCATTGATACAGGGAATAACAACGGTATTGAAGGGAGGATATATGCCCTTTACGTTGACCCGGATGGTCATTCAGGTTATCTGAAGGGGGACCTCAACGGGTCATCTTATCCTGAGATTAATATGTTTGAGATGGAGGGGAACATTGACCGTACCCAGGTTGTCGAAGATGCAGGTGTCACGGCCGGAGACCTTTATGATTCAATCTGGAAGGGAAGTATAACAGGTTCTGTTGACCACCTTGAAACCTATTCCATAGTTGGCTACCAGAGTGGAGAATCCCAGCACTGGGGAATATTTTATCAGGAAATAGGCGGTCAGTTTTCAACTCCGGCTGCAGATTGGACAGCGAAGATGGGAGGCTCCGGCGACTTTGGAGTAATTAACCCCTATATGCAGTTTGATGGCGAGTATAACTATTCTGATGGTGGGTACTATGGTTATGGTTATTGCACCAATAACGCCTGCGGGCATAAATATTACTATAGGCCTGGAGGAGAATTTTACGATACCTACTATAACAGTGATGGTACCACCGATACCTTTGATAACAACACAGATACATTGACACCCGGTACATGGGATCCTGCAACATTTGACCTATCATCTCTCTCCACACCTCCCGATCCTGATAATGCTACTTTGGATTCCTCCAGCATTTATTCCAGGTATGAGGATACAGAAAAAGGCTACTGGCTTGCCAACGTGTCCGGCGGCACATGGGATGGAGAAAAAATCATCGGTACAATTAATGGAAGGTATATGACACCTTACAGGATTGGGGATATCACAGGTGAGGTACTGGGGACATACGATACATCCGGAGGGACATGGCAGGCCATGGGAATGGGTACATATACCGGCACAACACCCCTTGCATTCAGTGACTCTTTCTCTGATTACTATCACTATATAGATACTGACTATTATTGGCTGAACCCCTCCTATTTGAATCCTATCAAAGGCATTCTTGGCACAACAGTATCCCCCTTCCTGAATCCCGGGACACCGGCAGCGCTTCACCTTATGGGTGAAGGATATCCTGATTATGCCAATAACCATACCCTCTGGTGGGCCGGTATATCCGGGAATGATTATGTGGATACATCCAGTCAGTGGGCCGGCTGGTTGGGAGGCTACACTAGTCCCGATAACATTGTCAGGGGTGTGATGAACGGCCTGTATGTTGATTCATCTGGCCATGCTGGTATCCTGTTGAGTAACCACTTCACAGGGACGCACTATTCCGATGCGCTTAACGTATGGGAGGCAGAGGGGAACCTGACGGCAATCGAAATGGCCACGTATTATTCTGCAGGGTCTCTATCCTATATTAAAAGCTATCCAGATAGCTATCTTGCCGGCAATCTCCTCGGGGGATTTGGTACTCCGCAATGGGATATTTATTCAGATGGTGGTTATCTCCAGGATCAAAATGGGCTGGGCTATGACATATCCCAGACAAGGCGTTTTGCAGGTGAATCGTGGGGGATATACCAGCTCGGCTTTGGCGGCGGCTTTAACAATAAGCCGGAGGGTACCTCAGCATTTACAATGGGAATAGACGAAGGTAATAATTGGTTTTCTTTATCCGACATATGGGGCAGTTACACTACAGGTACCTGGAATGAAAATAACACAATAGAGGGAAAGACCTATGGTTATGTCGCAGATACATCTACACCCCTGCCGACTACATGGATCAGCGTTGGAGACACCCTCGGCACATTTGATCCAGTCGCTTCTACATGGCAGGCCGTACAGATGGGCGTATTTCTGGAGACAAACCGGTTCCTTTCCATGGCCCAGACTACAGAAGGCCAGGCACAACTCGCCCAACTCAATATACCCTATGCAGAGGTGGGGAGGGCTAAACTTACCGGAAGCGGCAACAACTTTGAATACCTTACTATGACGGATACGGTCTTCTTTGCCTATAACAGTGGTGAGGCGCCGAAGATCTGGGCAACGGGAAATGTCAGCGGAAGTTACACGGCAGACCCTGTATTGAACATCGCGGTTCCATTAGCTGGTGGAGGACTTACCGCAGGTTTTACACCAAGGTCATGGGATACAGGAAATGGCCAATGGCGTTCTGAAATAGCAGGCAGTGGCGGATTTAATGGCTCGACCAGCTTTCAAGGCGCCGGTGCCGGAACAATAAATACTGGTGATAGTAGTATCTCAGGGACAGCGGCCGGAATAGCGAAATAACAGTAAAGGCATCATCTTCTGTCATCTAACTTCTCAAATCTATCCAGCGCATTGTAATGTCTTAACGATTGAATTTAACGCAGGAAAGTGATAGATTAACCGCATATGGATGAAACACCCCTCCTGATTATACCTCTTGGCGGATTGGGGGAGATCGGTCTCAATATGACGGTCTTCCGGTATGGTGATGATATCATAGTTGTTGACGCAGGGCTTATGTTTCCGGAAGAGGAGATGTTAGGCGTTGATGTCGTAATCCCCGATATTACATATCTCTTGGAGAATCAGGAGAAAGTCCGCGGCATTATTATTACACATGGGCATGAAGATCACATAGGCGCCCTCCCATACATTTTAAGAGAGATTAACATCCCTGTCTATGGCACTCCTCTTACCATTGGGCTTATTTCAGAAAAGCTCAAGGAACATGACCTTAATGAGAAAACCAATCTGATCCCTATAAGGCCGAGAGAGGTTATTGAGATAGGAAGTTTTTCCGTAGAGGCTATAAGGATCACCCACAGTATTGTGGATGGGATAGGCATTGGAATTACTACACCGGTGGGCCGTATAGTGCATACAGGGGATTTCAAGTTTGATCAGACCCCTGTTGACGGGCAGTTACTGGATATCCACCGTTTTGCTGATTATGGGAATATGGGGACACTCGTACTCCTTTCAGACAGCACAAACTCGGAGAGGGAAGGTTATTGTCTGTCGGAACGTGAGGTTGGCGTTGCATTTAATGAGATTTTTGCAGGCGCTAAAAAAAGGATTATTGTTGCGACATTTGCATCAAACATTCACAGGATACAGCAGGTAATAGATTCAGCCGCAAGATATAACAGAAAGGTGATTCTAAACGGAAGAAGCGTAATTAATAACACGAGAATTGCTGAAGAGCTTGGTTATCTGAGTTATCCCCCGGATGTCAAGGCCACAATGGAGGATCTGAATGACCTTCCGGACGATCAGGTTGTGATTGTGACGACAGGGAGTCAGGGAGAGCCGATGTCTGCACTTTCAAGAATGGCGATGGATGATCATAAGCATATAAAGATCAAAGAAGGTGATATGGTACTGTTATCCTCAAGATTTATCCCTGGTAATGAGAGGGCTATCGGGCGGGTGATCAATCACCTCTTCCGCCGGGGGGCAAATGTCTTATATGAGCAGGTATCGGATATACATGTCTCGGGTCATGCCTGCAGGGAAGAGCAGAAGATGATGCTTAATATAGTGAAACCGAAATATTTTATACCTGTACACGGTGAGTACAGACACCTTGTCTACCATGCAAGACTGGCAGAAGGGCTTGGTATTCCGAGGGAAAATATCCTGATACTTGAAGACGGCAATGTTGCTCAATTTTCAAATGAAGGGGCAGTAATAGCAGGAAAGGTTGATTCCGGCAGGGTTTTTGTAGACGGAAAGGGGATTGGAGAGGTTGGCAGCATTGTTCTCAGGGATCGTAAACACCTTGGTATGGATGGGATAATCATTGTAATGATAGGGATAGAAAAGAGTTCGGCAAAAATTATAACAGGGCCGGATATTATCAGCCGTGGATTTATCCATGAAGGGGATTATCCTGAAGTAATAGAAGAATTGCGGCAGGTCGTTATCGTATTACTTGGAGAGATGGAACAGGAGTTAAAGCAGGAGTGGCTAATAGTAAAGGACAAGGTGGCCGCTGCATTGAAGAGGCACATAAAGAAGAAGATGGAGAGAAGGCCGATGATAATACCGATTATTATTGAAGTGTAATTTGATGTACCGAATCTATGTCTGAAAAAAAAGTAAAAAAAGAAAAAAAGAAGTGGGTTAGGGAAATATGGGGACTTGTAAGCTTTGCTTCAGGTCTCCTGATCTTTGCAAGCTTGGTATCCTATGGCCCTGAAGACCCGTCATTCAACTCTGTTTCTACCAGTACCAATGTTAATAACCTTGCCGGGCTCTTTGGTTCTCATCTGTCTGACATCCTTTTTACTCTTGTTGGCGGGGCGGCGTACTTAGTTCCGTTTGTCCTGTTTCTGGTCGGCTGGAAAAAGTTCAAAAAGGAAGAAGAGGCATCCAATACAACCCGGATTATCGGATTCTGCCTGTTGTTCTTGTCCCTTCCCACATTCCTGCATCTGCATCTTGATCGGATATCTTTATCTATAAAAGGCGGTATTCCTGCAGGAGGTCTCATAGGTGATGTTATCGCCTCCATGTTGACAGGTTGTTGTGCAACATTCGGGGCTCATGTCATAACTTTTACATTAGTCGTTATATCAGCCGTAATAGCTATAGGATTTTCACCTGCTGATGTTACCTCATCATTATGGGTAAGGCTCAAACAGTGGATCCAGGTTCTTAAGAATAGTGTTTCACGAAAGGGTAAAGAAAAAAAATCTGTTGGGAAGAGAGGGTCTGCCTCTGGTAATGAAGCGCCTGAATATGAAGCACCGCTGCCGGAGGAGCCGGAGCTTGACCTTTTTCGAACAGAGCCAATCATTCAGCAATCGTCCCGTAACAACAGGATTACTGTTAATGACAAAGTGCTTCAGCAGGAGCACTTTGAATTCAGTGATACTGTTTCAGACGGGACATATAAGCTTCCGCCTTTGTCTATATTGAGCGATCCCCCTCCATCAGACAACAAGATAAACAAAGAAGAACTCCTGATGAATTCAAATGTCCTTGAGAAGAAACTGCTTGATTTTGGTATAGACGGACAGGTTGTAGAGGTACATCCGGGACCAGTGATAACAATGTATGAATTTGAACCTGCACCTGGTGTGAAACTGTCAAGGATTGTAAACCTGTCAGATGATCTTGCACTTGCATTGAAATCCGGGAGTGTGCGCATAGTAGCGCCGCTGCATGGCAAATCTACACTGGGTATAGAAGTGCCAAACCAGTTAAGGGAGGATGTGTTTCTTAAGGAGATAATAGCATCTGAGCAGTTCAGGGCATTAAAATCGAGACTTCCATTGGCGCTTGGAAAGGATATTTCAGGTAATCCAATTGTAACTGACATGACAAAGATGCCGCATCTGCTGGTAGCCGGTGCAACAGGATCGGGTAAGAGTGTTGCCTTAAACAGTATGATCTCAAGTCTCTTGTTCAGTGCAACTCCATCTGAACTGAAGATTGTGATGATAGACCCAAAGGTGCTGGAACTGTCCATCTATGAAGGGATACCTCATCTTATTACGCCTGTTATAACCCAGCCCAAAGAGGCATCCTGGATATTACAGCGGCTTGTTGAAGAGATGCAGAGGAGATACCGTGTCCTTGCTGAGAAAGGTGTCAGAAATATTGATGGGTACAACAAGCTCCCTGATAAAGAGGAAACTCTTCCATATATAGTCGTCATAGTTGACGAACTTGCTGACCTTATGATGACGGCACAACGTGAGGTGGAGGACTCTATAGCAAGGCTTGCCCAGATGGCAAGGGCAGCAGGTATACATTTGATATTAGCGACACAACGGCCGTCAGTAGACGTCATTACAGGGGTTATAAAGGCAAACTTCCCTGCGCGCATATCTTTCAAGGTTTCATCAAGGGTAGACTCAAGGACTATACTTGATTCGATCGGGGCTGAGGACCTGCTGGACAAAGGTGATATGCTGTTTCTTCAGCCCGGGACTTCCAAGCTGATGAGGGTGCATGGTGCATATATATTTGAAGCCGAGGTGAAGAAAATAGTTGATTATGCAAAGGCGCAGGCAAGCCCTGAGTATAGCTACAGACCGGAAGAGTCTTCTTCTGATGAAAGTTCTGTTGATGCAGCCCATGATGAGTTTTATCAGCAGGCCCTCGATATAGTCCTGTTGTCCGGTCAGGCTTCGATATCGCTCATACAGCGCCGGCTTCGTATAGGATTTAACCGTGCTGCGCGGCTTGTTGAGATGATGGAAGCGGACGGCTTTGTAGGTCCATCCGTAGGAGGGAAGCCGAGAGAGGTGTTGAGGAAGGAGAGGGGAGAGGTGTGAAATTTAAATTTATATTGCCGGCCCTTCTTATTGCTTCAATCCCCTCGCCCCTATGGGGAGAGGGAAAGGGGGTAATTTCCGATGATATCCTGAACAAAGTTCAGGCAACCTACCGCGATGTTAATGATCTTACCGCTGAC
>Ga0209431_10001977_pt1 | contig 16805 bp, 36 predicted proteins | sample RifCSP13_3_FD_184021 | JGI IMG/M metagenome (GOLD analysis project Ga0209431, IMG submission 184021) | Soil microbial communities from Rifle, Colorado - Rifle CSP2_sed 13_3 (SPAdes) (version 2) | ecosystem: Environmental > Terrestrial > Deep subsurface > Rock core/Sediment | place: Rifle...
AGATCATAGCACAAGCCTCCAAATTGCTACTTGCATTGTAATGAAATCGTAGTATTCTATTACTACGAAGGAGCTTCCGATGGACACCTTCCGCGAATTGTACGGCGAAGAACCCATGAGTCGGGCCGACATCAGCGCCGAAAGTGCCTATGGCGCCCGCAAGATGGCAGCCCGAGCCCGGCGAGAACGCGAACGAGGCATGTACCTGACTCCAGCCGAGATCAGCCGGCGCTGGCTGGACCGCAAGATGATTGCGGCCTGGAAGGCCAAGGACATCGCCGGCGATCCCCCGCCGTTCATCCAGCGGGCCTTTGATCGCGAAGGGGCACGGCTGCTCCGAAAGATGCAATCATGACCGAACCGGTCAATCCATCTGGCCTGTGCGAATGTGGCTGTGGTCAGCCCGCATCAATAGCAAGGGTGACTCGATCACATCTTAGTCATGTGAAAGGCCAGGCGGTCCGTTTTATCCAAGGACACCATCTCCGAATCCATCTGCACGGTGGGCATGGCACAAGATGGAAGGGTGGCCGCTTACGATTTCCGAACGGTTATATCCATATGCTTGTTCCCGGCCATGCGAATGGCAATACGAGGGGCTATGTTTATGAACATGCTCTGGTAGCCTCACGAGCATTAGGTCGGCCGATTCCTAAAGGAGCAGAAATCCATCACATCAACGGTGATCGTTCAGATAATCGGAACGAGAACCTTGTGATTTGCAATGACAGCGGCTATCACAAGAGACTTCATGCTAGGGAACGAGCAGTAAGAGCGTGCGGCAACGCCGATTGGAGGCGATGCAAATTCTGCGGGACATGGGATGCAGCCGAGAATCTGTATATCCCATCCGGCATGAACGGCGCTTATCACCGAACATGTAATGCTGCTTATTCACGACGACAACGCGTGAAGACGAGGCAAACAAAATGACATCCATTGCTTCCTATCACGATAAATCAGAATGGAGACGCGCTCGTCAAAGCGGTCTCGGAGGAAGCGATGCTTCGGCTATCGCAAATCTCAATCCCTGGCGAACACCGCTGGATGTATATCAAGAAAAGACCAGCGAACTGCTCTTTGAAACACCGACGTGGCGGATGGATTGGGGCAATATGGCCGAATCAATCGCGGCTGATCTCTATGCGGAGAAGACTGGCCGCCAGATTCGGCGCCAACCACTAAGGCGACATCCAGAACACGATTTCCTGATTGCCAATGTGGATCGGCAGATTCTGGCTGGCAGTGGTGATGTAACTACAACCGGTTGCCTCGAAATCAAATGTCCGGGGCTTGGTGCTTATGCAAAAATGAAGGCCCGCGGACTACCCGATTATGTGGTGCTACAGCTACAACATTATTTGGGCACACTGGCTTATTCCTGGGGCAGTTTCGCCATATTCAATCCAGAAGATGGCCCGCCGATCCATTTCGATATGGAAGCCGATCAGGATCTCATTGCTCAGCTATTTGAACGCGAAATCAAATTCTGGACTGAGTATGTAATTCCTCGAATTCCGCCACCCATTGAATCTACAAGTAAGGCCTTGGATGTTCCGGAAATCGAGGGCGAACTGACGATCGTGAGCGACGAAGACTGGCAACGAATGGCCTCGGATCTGCGGGACGCCCGAGAACTGAAGCAGGCGGCCGAGGCGCTTGAAGAGACGGCCAAGATCCAGATCCAGGAGCGGATGCACCGCGACGAACTGCACGCGGTCGAGGTCGATGGGATCGCCCGGTTCTATTACCGGTATCAGGCCGGGAGGACGAACTGGAAAGAGACGGCCGAGGCTATTGCTAGGGCCGCCGATCTGAAGGTCGATGGGTTTCTTGTGAAAGGCGACGGCTTTACCCGGTTCACCCCCTACTTTCTACGTCCTGAGGAGGATCCCAATGGCTGAAGCACAGGTACAGGCTTTCCCGATCCAGCTCCGGCAGTTCGTGGAGTCCAAGCAGACCGATCTCGCGAGTACGCTTCCCAAGCAGATCGACCCTGAGCGGTTCCTGCGGGTGGCCTTGCTCGCGGTCACGAAGAACAAAGCACTCTGGGAGTGCAGCAAGGAATCAGTCTTCCTGGCGATCATGGAGTCGGCGCGAGTCGGCCTCCAAATCGACAACAAAGAGGCGGCGCTGATCCCCTACGGAGGCCACGCGGAGTTCATGCCGATGGTTCAGGGCATCATCCGGCTGATGCTCCGGTCTCCGGGGCTGACGAAAGTCGAGGCGCGGGTGGTTCGGGACGGCGACCAATTCGAATACCGCTACGGCCTTGATCCCCAGCTGGAGCATAAGCCGGTCGGTGGATCAGACCGCCCGATCTCGCACGCCTACGCCGTCATGTGGCGCCAAGCTGCCGGCACGACATTTGAGGTCATGACGCGTGAGGAGATTGAGCAAATACGCGCCATGTCAAGAGCTCCGGATTCGCCGGCTTGGAAGAATCCGCAATCGTATCCTGAGATGTGCCGCAAAGTCGTGCTTAAGCGTCTATCAAAATACGCGGATCTTTCGCCCGAAGCGACCCGAGCGATTGAGCTGGATCACGTGATTTCCGGTTCTGAGCCGTGGGGGGCGGAATACGTTGAAGGACCGTCTCAGGAGTTCCGCAATCAACTCGTGAAGAATCAGACCGAGGCCGGGATCGCCCGGCTCAAGGACAAGATGGCCGACGGGCCTGCGCCCGGCCCAGCCGAATCCGAAGTGATCGAACGACACGCCGTCAAGTCCTGGTCGTCCGCGTATGTCAACGAACTGGTGACTCAAGGTTTGGCCGACGACGCAAACCATGCCCTGAACATCCTCGTCATGGCGCCATTCGAGACTAAGGAGCCGCTGCAGAACGTGCTGCGCTGGGCGAAGATCTACCAGGCGCGGCGCGAAGAAGGATTGGAAACGGACATGGCCGCCAACGGCGCTACCGAAGAATACCGGACGTCTGTGAGCGCGCCACAAGAAGCAGCACAGCCAAAGCATAAGAAGCCGAAAAGCCCTTCCCCTGGTATTCGCCAAGATTGGCCGACGATGTTTTGGGAGCTTGCCAATCGCTATGAGCTTGACAAAGAGCAGGTCAACGAAGTGTTGGTCAACCACGGCAAGAACTTCCATCACGCCTACGAAGCTCTCAAGGCCAGCCTTGAGCCGGATCCTCCACAATGACCGCGCCCGTACTCAAGGTTATCCGGGCCAACGAAATCCTCGCGGATCCTTTCGCCGATCACGAGACCCTCACAGATCGCGAACGGGAGATTGCCCGCCTGACCGCCCGTGGCCTGTCGGTCAAGAAGGTGGCCGCCGAACTCGGGATTGCCCCGTCTACGGTCTCGGCGTTGCTGGGTCGTGTCAGCCTACGCTTGGGCTTGGATCGAGGCGAGATGACCCAGAAGCTGATTGAGCGGCTGGAAAACGCGCTGAAATAATGACCTGTGCTATGATCCCCTCGGCATCGGGTCCCTTAGCGGCCCGTGTCCACAAGATCGTTCGACTCATCCCCCGCCCCTCGGTGCCGGAAGCTCCTATGGGTAAACAGACACGGGGGATGAGTCGCGTAAAATGATCGGCTATAATAGAGGCCTCCAAACGAAAGCCGCCGTAGCGTGTAATCGCCCGGCGGCCAACACCGGAAACGAGGATTCCGATGCCCCGCAAGTCTATCACTCCCAGGAATTATCACGGTCACTTTCAACCAGTCCGACTGATCGAAAGATTTTGGTCCAAGGTGGACAAGTCGGGCAGCTGTTGGATCTGGACTGGATGTCGCAACGCAACGGGCTACGGAGTAATTCGTGGTGAAGACGGTCATAATCTTCAGGCACACCGCGCGGCTTGGCTACTCACGCACGGGCCCATCCCTAAATCCATGTGCATCTTGCATCATTGCGATCGCCGGGCGTGCGTGAATCCAAATCACTTATTTCTGGGCACATACAGAGATAACAACGCGGATGCCGCCTCCAAAGGCCGGACTCAAAGAGGCGAGCGGCATTACCTTGCGAAGATCTCAGAGGCGGATGCGAGAAAGATTCGTGATGATCCACGAGTCCAGAGGATAATTGCTACCGATTTCGGAATCTGCCAGCAGACGGTTCATTGCATCAAAGCCCGCAAAACGTGGGCATGGTTAGTATGACTGGGCCCACCTATACCAGCTTGGTTGGCTATCGTGAGCATGTAATTTCAGGTAAAGCCACGAGCCAGCGTAATAGGATTTTAGGTTGTCTCTTTGAGTCCGATACCCCGCTTGACCGTCGGCAACTTTCAGTTCTGACACGGATCCCTATCAATGCAGTCTGCGGCCGGGTCAACACGCTCATCAAGTCCGAGCTCGTGCATGTGGCCTATGAGGCGGTCGATCCCGCCACGGGCCACATCGCGCAATTCATCGAACCGACCTGGCCGCAGGTTCAACAGAGATCATTCGAGGATTTCCTGTGATGAACTGTCCGCATTGCAATACACCGATTGATGAGCACCGCGCAGACGGTTGCTTAGACGCTTGGATCGCTGAGACAGTCTTTGGCGGAAGACTGGAATTATCAAAACCGTGGGAAGCATGGGATGACCCGCCAAGGGACCGATTGGTTGTAACCCTGCTGAACGGTGGCAGGCTTTATGGTTCCTTCAGAGATTGGTCGCCGAGCTCGAACATTACCGACGCGTGGGAAGTGATCCTACATTTCACACCCTACGGCTCGTTTAGTTTCTCTCTTCAACGCTGGCACACCGACAGTGGGAATTGGCATTGCGATTACGCAGGTATCAAGGCAACCAGTACGGGTCAACAAGGAGCGGCTCTAGCGATATGCCGCGCCGCGCTCAAGGCCGTCGAGCATGAACGAGTCACACGAAATGAAGCCTGAGATCCCGCTCCCCATCGGTCTCTACAGCGTCTTGTCCGTCACGGACCTGCGGATCAAACGGACCAACAAGCCCTGGCGGACGGTGAGGGCGATGGCCTGGCGGCCGGAGGAGCTGGCGGAGTTCTTGCGGAAGATGTTGGAGAGGCGCGAACGGTAGGCCGTAGCCGTGGCGTCTTGTACTTGACGAGGAAGGATTGTAGGCTTATGCTATGTCTGTGGACTTGGCAAAGTGCGCCGATGGCGCACCACACGACCGCTACCGAAGCGGTGGACTTGCGGACCAAAAAGGACCGCCAAGTCCACACCGCAAGGCCCACCGCCCCGGAAGCGGTCGATGCTTTAACAGACACCCTTAGGGGTGGCAGCGATGCCGCCTCGCCAGCGGTGTCGTTGTTTCAGAGTAGCGAACGACTCGAAACTGCGCCTGGTCAGCGTGTTATGAACGTGGCGAAAAGAATGGGCGGCGGCACGGAAAGCAGACGTGCGAAGATAAACAGGGACCGGATCGCCTCATCACAACGAACCGTCATAAAACACCAGGCTGCTAGGGCAGTGAGTGCTGGGGATCGGGTGACGTGCCGATCCTGAGAGTGATGAGTGTCTCCACGGTTCAGCCCAGCCCGGTCAGCCGGAGTAGCGCCCGGCCCGCCCATTCATCAAAGCTCCCGAAAACCCCTAATCCGAAAGGACCGACCAGATGAGCGATGTGATGCTAATGATCGGTGTGACTGAGGCGAAGAGTGCAGCAGCGCATTTCACTTCGCTGGACGAACAGATCAACGCGGCGATGAATACGATGAGGAACCACTGGATGATCCTCGATGAAGATCTTCAGTTCAGGTGCGCGGTCGGCGCGCTACTCCTCATAGTCGATGGACCCACCAAGCAGATGATCCAGAGCGAGCTGAACGCGCTTAAAGCATTGTCGGCTTTGATGTCCGGAGTTCCAGTAGACATCGAACGCGTCGAAGTGGGAGAGACATTAGGTCTATTGAAACGTTGGAAGGAACTCAGGAAAAACGCATAGGCGGGATAGTGGGAGCTACCGGCAACACATCAGCGACACGCCCCAAATCGGGGAGAAGACGCCAGCGAGGTCGGATAGGGCATCCGGGACCGTTTGAGCGAAGCGTCGTGACTCCGATAGGTGAAGATAGCCGCGCCTAGAAGGCAATAATGTGACTAAGAGAAATCAAATCGTCTGTTTGCTCATCGTCCCAGATTACAGACCCGGCGACAAACCGCCTGAGGGATATTTGGAATGGCACGCATGGGCCGATGTCCAGCGCAAGGCCGGGATCAAGCAATACGCCTGCTCATGCGGGAAATGGATCACACCGCAACAAGAAGAGGACCATCGACACCCGTCGCAGGTGTCGCGTCTTGGATAGTGAGATGGAGGATGGGATGAGCGAGAAATTAAGTCAGCAAATGCTGCGCGCAATTGTCGATAAGGAATGGATTGGTGCATCTCGTCGCCTTGGCGAAATGTGGGCAATGGATGTCGCCGCTCTCGAATCCGAACTAGCCCAGGCCAAGGCCGAGCTGGATTCCCTTCGTACCTGGAAGCGAAGCGTAGACGAGGCCCTGAATAGCGGTGATGGAACATACCGTCCATAAGAGGAGACGACATGAGCGAGAACAAACTCAGCGAGGATCTGCTTTTGGACGCCGATGACTGAGAACGCCGGCACTAAGAAATGGCGGGCGATGTCGATCAGGGTCGGCCCGCGCCAGTTCGCGTACACCTACACTGGCCCCGTCCAGCCCCACGTGGCTGAGTGGATTCGGGTGAATGCCGAGTACGTCGCGGCAGGCGCCGGGAATGATCGGGAGCGGGATTTGTGCGAGGGAGGAATGATGAACGGGAGGCCATGTCGTTATCCGGCGCGGCCGAATCGGACGAGCTGTGGACGGAGGCATGATAGAGAATGACCTACGAAGAAATGGCATCCGACGCGGGATACCGCGGTGAAGAAGCAAGACAGGTAGCCGCCGCACTTGAAGAGCGTGACCGGGCTGCAGCGGATCAACAATGGGCGGAGGAACAAGAACAAGCAGCCCAGGAGGAGCAGAGCGGAATGAGTGGTGAAATGGAGTGGACTGACTGGCCCCAGGCCGTTGCAGTGAAAGCGATAGCAAGCGCATTGAATGACATAAAGAACACGGCGCTCTACAGCTTGGATGTACATGACATAGCCCCTATGAATATCGCCTTGGCGAGAACGGGTCTTAGAGTGCAGCTATTCATGCACGGCGGGATGTGGGACGTTGGGCTCATGCCGCCGGAGAAAGCCCGGTCCGCCCATCTTGGAGAGGAATAGAGAGAATGAACATATCCAGTTGGGTTTCTAAGAACTATTGGAAGGGAGGGTGGAGATCGCGGATAGCCAATATTTTGGTTAACGTCGGAAATCGTCGATTGAGGCTACTTCCGCCGCAGATGATTTACAGCGACTTTGGTTGGTTCATCAGGCGATGGATTATCAGACGAGCCGTAACCGCCGCCCAGAAGAGGCATAAAGAATGAGCAACATATTAGAAGAAATTGTTGAGCGCCACCCGCTTGAACACAGTTACGCAGAGGACGGACGCTATGCTTGGCCCGAGCGGTGGAAAGAAGCAAAGGAAGCGTTCGCCGCCCTCGAAGCCAAGCTGGTGACTGCGGAGCTGGGGCTGGTTGTGGCGCAGAATTACCTCGCGCGTTTTGGCCCATTGGACGAATCCGATTTGCCGCATCATTTCATGGCTATCGAGGCAGTGGAAAAAGCTTTGGCTACGACCCAATATCCTCGGCCCGAATGACCGCCCTCGCCCTGCTGCTCCTGTGGCTGGCCGGGAAGCTGCCGTATTGCGCCGAGGCGGAGGAGACATGATCGCCCAGGCCGACTGTTTCCGCATTCCTCCGACAGTTAGCGGGACCAGAGACAAACAAGGAAGATATGTCAGGAGGCGGGTAATGAGGATGGCCCAATGCCACACGGATAAGCGCTATTTCGCGCTTGGTCTTTGTTACCGATGTTATCAACGGGAATGGAAACGGAAACGCGGCGAGATTGAACGCCAGGCGGCAAGAGAAAGATACCGAAAAAATCCAGAGCCACACAAAGCCAGAAATCTAAGATTACGCTATGGCATAACACGCGGCGATTGGAACGTCCTCTTCGCTGCCCAAGCTGGTCTATGTGCCATATGTCACGGCGAGCATACTCTGCATGTTGATCATGATCATGTAACAGGAGAAGTGCGTGGCCTACTTTGCCGAAACTGCAATTGGATCGTAGGCTCAATTGAGAAGTCGAATGATCCAGAGAAGGTTCTGGAGTCAATGGGTAATTATTTACGCGAGAGAGAAAGGAGATAACTGATGTTGGCACAGGCTGACTGTTTCCACATCCCACTGGCGGCGAAGTCGATTCACACGATAGTGACTTCGCCGCCATACTGACTGGGGTCTTCGGCGGTATCAGGGGAATCAAGGCGAGGAACCCCTCGGCTTAGAATCCAGTCTGGAAATCCATATTGATAGAGTTAGGCAGTGGGCGCGGGAGGTCTATCGGGTGCTGAGGGACGATGGCGTGTTTTGGCTAAACTATGGAGACTGCTATTGGGGATCGGGCGGTGGCAATAACAATGCAGGCATTACTGGCAAGAGACCCGATGTTGGTGCGACTGAAGACGACAGAGGCAATCCAGTTGCTTACCGGGAAAGATGGGGCCAGGAACACCAGCAGGGTTCACTGCTACTCATGCCACACCGCATCGCCCTTGCCTTGCAAGCCGACGGCTGGATCGTGCGCCAGGACCTCGTGTGGTGTCTATCTGGAGGCGCAATGCTATACGCGCGCACACCGACAAGCGAGGGTCCAGCCATGCTCAAGGATCTTGCGCGTCTCAAGCCCGACACGGTAGAGCTTTGGAATGGCGAGTCATGGACACGGGTTGTTCAATGGTGCAAAAACAAGAAAAGATCTGGTGCGCTTGAACTGGTGCTCCGTTCTGGCGAACGCATTGGATGCACGCCCGAACATCGGTGGCCGATGCGTTGGCCGGTAGCAGCCCAGATGACCATAGAGCGGTCCAATGAACTTGAGGTAGGCGATTGCATAGCTACCGCGACCCTGCCCGAACCAACTGGGCCAGATCCAGCATGGATTACTTGGGATGCACTTTGGTTTGCCGGACTATATCTTGCGGAAGGTAGCAAATCAGGAACCACATTGCAACTCAGCGGTCATGCTGATGAAAGTAAAAGATGGGACCGCATCAAACAATTGGCCGAATGGTACGGGGCCTCGGCTCGGCTGTATGTTCGCGGGAAAACACAGGCGATTCATATTGACCGCGCTGAGGCTTTGAGCGCGGTCTTGACTCATCTCCTGCGAGGACACACGGCAAAGGATAAGGGACTGGCACCCGCCGCCTGGAAACTTTCAAACCACGCATTACACCTTATCGCACAAGGATACCTAGAGGGCGATGCCAGCCCACAGGGAGACCGATGGCGGCTGGGATTCACTAGAAACTACAAATTAGAGGCCGACTTGCGATGTCTAGCAGCACGACTCGGCGCAACACTCACATTAAAGCCAATGATGGCATCCAATCAAACAGGAAAGTTTCCGGCCTTTCGAGGCGAATGGCGCTGGACCAGATCGGCTAATCACAACGAGAAAGATCGCAGCGAGATCATTGAAATCAGACGCTCGCGCGCAAGAGAATTCTGGGACGTGACGGTAGCCGATGAGCCGCATCTATTTGCGTTGGCATCTGGCGTGCTCACCCACAACTCAAAGCCCAACCCGATGCCGGAGAGCGTGAACGGCTGGCGCTATCAAGAGGGCGAACTCCGCCGCGGCTCCTGGCGGCACACCCGCGCGCACGAGTATGTCTTCATGCTGACCAAGCAGATGCAATACTGGTCAGATGGTGAGGCGGTGAGGGAGCAAGCCGAATATGGCAGGCGTGAACAACCTATAGATACATGGGACCGAACCGGGCCGGGTGCTCGAAAAGTTGCTGGTAGTACGAGTGGCGCTAATCCACTTGCCGGCCGCAACCCCCGCTCCGTCCTCCACATCCCAACCACGCCCTACCGCGGCGCTCACTACGCTACCTTCCCGCCTGCTCTCATCGCGCCGCTGATCCTTGCTACCTGCCCCCGCTGGTGCTGCCCGGTATGTGGGCAGGGATGGGCGCCGGTGGTGGAACATGCCAGTGTGAACCGCGGCGGATCAGGCGCAGCCGGGAGACAGCCAGGCGATCTCGGAGGCAAGCATTTGACCAATGAGCAGCAACATAGTGGGGACGGTCATGACGTGCGGCTGGGTCCGACGCCAGTAAACATAGTCAGCGGCTACCGCTCTACCTGCGGCCACCCGCACACGCAAGCCGAGGCCGTGCCCGGCATCGTCTGCGACCCCTTTGTCGGGTCGGGCACGACGGTCATGGTGGCGAAACAGCTACTGCGGCGCGGGATCGGGTTCGATCTGAGCATGGAGTACCTTGATCTTCAGGCAACCCTGCGGACAGGCATCGGAAGCCCCAGCAATCAGTTGGATAATCTGCCGCTGTTCGCCCAAGATGAAATCGAAATTTCATAACATCCCGAAGCGCGTCGATGGCATTCTTTTCCAGTCAACCAAAGAGAGCCGTCGATATACCGAACTCAAGCTCATGCAGGAAGCGGGCGTGATTCAAGAACTCGAACTACAGCCGCGTTTCAAGCTCGAAGCCAATGGCGAATTCATCTGCCACTATGTCGGTGACTTCGTGTATTTCGACAATGAGCGACAAGAGCGCGTTGTTGAGGATGTCAAAGGAATTCGCACCCAGCTCTACATTCTCAAGAAACGACTCATGAAAGCGATCCTTGCGATTGAAGTTGAGGAACCATGATGCGGATCGGGAATGGGATTGCGCGGGCGAAGGAGCTTGGCTTGTGAATGCACTGAATGAACGTTACTCATTCGAAACGCGTATTTTGCCGGACGGCAGAGTCTTAGATGTCTTTCCTCTCACATTCGGAAGAGCTCGGCTTTCAATCAGCGAAAATATTGAGGTCGAGTGGTCTCAGGATCAATGGTGATACGACACCCCAGAGGCTGCGGTCGCAGCCCTACGTACATCGGACGGTCAGAAGGAGCCGGAAGGATGGATGCGCCACATCGCAACCGGACGCAGACGACCCAACGGAGATCCGGCAAAGGAATACATCCGCCCATGACCCACAACCGCCAAGGGCTGTGCTGGCAGTTCCGCAAGGGCGACGGCGAGGAGTTGGACCAGGCACGGGAATACGCTAGGACGCGGCATGAAGTTCCATACAGCTTGACTGATTTGTTATAACAGCGTAATATTAGGCAGGGTTTCCTCAAGGGGCGCTTTTGGAGCCAACCACAGTACCGGGCAGAAAACTCAGAGAATGGCGCTCAAAGGTCTATCGTGCCAAGGACCCTGATGCCGATTTCTATGACTCTCCCGAATGGAGAGAACTTAGGCGCTCCGTATTCGAGCGGGATCATTTTCGTTGCCAACGATGCCTGCTGGGGCGGAAACGGGATCTGACCTGCCATCATATTATGCCTGTCACGGACGGCGGCAGCGATGATCGATCCAATCTCATTACTCTATGTGAGCGGTGCCATACCATCGTTGAGGCCGACCCGCTCTTGCGGACAGCCCAGCTGATCAAAAACAGCATGTATGAAGACACGATGTTGCCGACCGGATCCACGCGCGGCGCCGTTGATCTTGCCAACCAACCAACCTGGCACGCTTGGGTATACGGAGGCGAGAAAAACCCGAATATCTGAGATGCCTACTAAAATGGAGGTTCAGAAACTTTACGATGAATTGGAGACTTGGCAAGCAGTTGGCAATGCTTTAGGTATCAATAAGGCGGTCGCCTACCGCTACGCCAACGAACCGGGCTGGGAGCCGAGGCGAGCCGATCTTCGCAAGGCGCTTGGGCTACCTAAACTTGAACTGATCCGGCAACGGAGAGGACCGAAAGGAACATTCGTTGATCAAGGTGAGCAAACATGACCCGCAATCAGAAACTCGGAATAGGGCTTGGCGTGATCGCGACCGGGGCGCTGGTCGGCTCCGTGGTCTTTGCTCAACCCGATCTGCCGCTAACCTTGATCTGGACGACGGCTTGTCCAGAACTGAGTCTGGGCCTGGCCGAAGTTCATATCCGCGCGGATCAAGTGGAATGCTGGCGGATTGACATGACGGAGACTCCGACGAATACACCGGTACCGCGGCCCACCTTTACGCCCAGACCTACTCTGACGCCTCGCGCTCCGCCGACACCGACCTCGCGGCCGTCGCCTAGTCCTCCTGACTAATTCGAAAGGATCAAACATGACTGACCAACAGAACTTCGGCCTCGGTCTCGGCCGCCGCCACGCCCCCGATCCCCGCGACAACGCGTTTATGATCCGCGAGATTGCGGCCCCGGTGAAGGCCGCGGTCCCGGTCCGCCAGACTCGCTACTGGAACGCGTCGGGCTGGTGGGGGGATCAGGACGGCACCAATCAATGTGTGGGCTACGCCTGGAATCATTACATCGAGGATGGACCCATCACGCATCGGCCCAAAGGCGCCAAGACCCCGCCGCTCTATGATCCGGCTTATCTGTATTCCCAGGCGCAGCTCGTGGATGAATGGCCGGGCGAGGCCTACGAAGGGACCTCCGTCCGGGCCGGTGCCAAAGTCCTGAAATCCCTCGGCCTGATCTCCGAATACCGCTGGACCTGGGACGTGAACGACGTGATCGATGCCCTGCTCTATATCGGGCCGGTGGTGGTCGGGACGAATTGGTATCGCAGCATGTTCGAGCCCGACGAGAACGGTGTGCTGGGCATCGCTGGCCCGATCGACGGCGGCCACGCCTATATCCTGAACGGGATCAGCCAGCCCAAGAACCTCATTCGGATCAAAAACAGCTGGTCGAGGAGTTGGGGGAAGAACGGCTTTGCCTACATCATGCCGCACGATCTGCAGCGGTTGCTCAATGAGGACGGGGAGTGCGCGTTGGCGACCGAGATTGCGACCTAACGATGTCTTTCCCCGCCAAGTTATTCCTCGCCGTGATTGCTGTGAGCATCGCCTATCTGGCCGTCGTTTGGCTTATCGGCTGTCTGCCAGGGATTGAGTGCTTTTGAATTAGGAGAGAATACCGATGATAGATATGCTGCTAGTCCTTGTTCTTTGTGTGGAGTTCGCTGTCTTAGGCGGCACGATTGGGGAGTGGATCGGGTACAGACGAGGCATCAGAAAAATGGCCCGAGAGGCGCATGGTTTCATCTCTCAACTCAACGAACAAGATCTCTTGAAAGGCGAAGCCTACTGTACCGAATGCAATGGGCCGCTGCCTTATCATCGCCACGGATGTCCAGTAGCCAAGCGATTCAATCTCCTGACGTACAACGACTCCATTTAAACCGAACGGCCCCGGTTCGCCGAGCCGGAGCCGTTCTCCCAGAGGAGGAGGAAGACCGCTATCCGCGAAGCGACACCGGCTGCTTGGTCAGATACCTCAGGACGATGTTGATTACTGTGACGGCCGGCACGACAAACGGCTGAAGATCGGGGGCCAGCTCGCCAGTGAATCCGAAGGCCCCAGCCACCGCTCCCACAAATGCCAACGCATTGAACCAGAAGGTCTTGGAGCTAAAGATACTTTTCGTTTGCATGTTCTCTCCTATTCCATTCGAATCGGATGTCCCCAAGTCAAGCGTAATAAGATTCGACGCAGCTCCTCCTCTTGTTTATACCACTGTCCTAAATCCCATCGATACCCCAACGTCGCGAGCCAATCCCCTACACGGTCGGGAGTGATCGCTTCACCGGCAAGCCGCATGCGGAAGACCGGCACCCAATATCCAATGATCCGATCCGCATACGCGTATCCACCATAGCGGCCGCAGAGCCCCGCGTCAAGTCCTACGAACCCGCAGTTGTAGGCCCCGAGGCTCCGACGCAGGTCGCCGTCGGTTTGCTCGAGTATCGCTGAGAGCATTCGCATCCCGACATAGAGATTGAATCCCGGCTGCTCCAGCTGCGTCCGAGTCCCGGTCCAGGATCTCGGAATGATCTGCATGAGTCCGACCGCGTGTGAGCCGGTGACATCGGAGACGTGCGGGAATCCCTGGCTCTCCTGCGCGATCACGCCGAGGATCCAGGCCGGATCGAGTTCTGGGAACTCGGAATGCCAACGCTCGACAAGCGGCAGCCAGCGAATGACGTTCCGGATCAGCCACTCGGGAGGGGTTTGCTCTTGGGCTGGTGATTGTAGAGGGAAGAGCACCGCGCTGAACGCCAGCAGTAGGCGGGGTGCCCAGCGAGCTAACAGGAGCTCGCCACCTCAAAGTGCCGGTCATCGAAATTCAAACGCGCCTCCAAACAAAATCTCATCGATCATCAACAGGATCACGATCACCAATCCGAACGCGCCCAGCACGAATCCAACGGGCAGCAACCATTCGCCTTTCATGGATCGGCCTCACAGATCTGATCAAATACGCAGTCGATCATCCAGAGCTCCAGATCGTAGCTCGGAACCATGCCCCGGACCTCCAAAGGCGTGTCTCCGCGCTGGATATACGGCTCTTCGAGCTGAATGAATCGGACGGTCTGCTCAGTCGTCTTCACCCGATAGGCGAGTTCGGCTAAGGCATAGAAGTCCCGCAGGCTGTCCAGGTTCGTCTGCAGGAGCGGGCCCCAGCGGGAGAGCACGAGCCCGGCCGCCGTGATCGGATCACTCGTGACGTACTCGAAGCCCCGGCTCCACAGCGCGTTCAGGACCCGGAAGCCCCGCTGCTCGGCATCGTAACTCCCGAGCTCCCAGTTCGCATGGTTGTCTCTCAGGTACACCAGCGTCTCGGCCCCGGTCAGCTTCGGTGATCCGACCGGAGCAACTCCGCCCAAGTCATCGATGAAGACCTCGAAGCGATCCATGTCGGTGTAAAAGATGCCGTCCAATTCAATCCCGAAGACTTCCAGGAAATATAGGCTCAGGCCCGCCCATCCCTCCCGGCCCCAGACCGCGAACAGCCATTGGTCTTCCAGGCCCTGGACCGGGACGTAGAGATTGCGCGGGAACTGGATCACCGCGATGTCCAGGGGATCGGTTTCGAGGACCGAGACCAGGAGGATGACATCCGTCTTGTTGCCCCATCCGGTGCCGGCCCGGTGCGCCCGGTAGTCCCCGCCCAGGATCAGCCAGTTCGTGCGGTCTACGATCGGCTCATTGAAGACCGGATCCCGCTGAACCGTGAACGGGGTGGGATAGTTAGGGAACGTGGGAAGCGGGATCGGGGTCGGGCGGGGAGCCGGGGTTGGCTCTGCCGTCGGAGTCTCTGTGACCGGCCCGCAGGCGACAGAAAAGATGAGCATCAAGCAGGCGGCGATAATGGACTTCATGCGTTGGGATATGACTTGCGAGACAGGATCAGATAGACCAGGAGGATGAGGTTGGCGCCGGAGACGAAGAAGACCGCGAAGACTTCCAGCTCCAGCTTCCGCAGATCGGGTTCGACCGCGGGAGCCGAGAGCTGGCGGAGAACTGCGGATTCCTCCGCGGCGGCCACGTCCACATTCACGTTGATGATGATGGGGGTCTCGGCGATCCCGCAACCGCAGGCGCAGCAACAGGCCGTACAGACCGCACCGGTCGGGGTCTGGGTCGGCGTGGCCGTGGCGGCCGCCAATCCGAACGGAGTCCCGAGCGGCCGATCCGTTGCAGTCGCTATGGGCCGAGAGGTAGCGGTCGGCGAGGTCTGGGTCGGCGCAGGCTTCGGCATATCGGTAGCTTCTGGAGGCGGGGGCGGGACTTGAGTCAGCGTGGCGGTGGGTTGCGGTTCTTGAGTTGGCGAAGCAGTCGGCGGCGGAGTTCCCGTTGCTGATGGGATCGCCGTCGCTGTAGGCACAACCGACGGTTCAAGCGTTGCAGTCGGGAGAGATGTCGGAGGAGACGTTGGAAGAGGCGTAGCAGTAGAGACCACCCCATGATGCTCGCCGGTATCCTCGCAGTCGCTCTCGCCCTTCACCCGCCAGGTCCAGTCACCCGTCGGCGGCGTGATCTCGTCGAAGTCCGTCCAGTCGGTTCCTTTCGGCATCGAGGGAACCTGAGCATCGTTGAGGACCTTCGATCCGTTGACGAAAACATCGGCCTTCTGGGCGTTCTCGTTGGAGCCGGATCGGTTCTCGACTTGAACCTCGCCGGAGGCCGTGACTTGGAAGTTGTAACGGCCGCAATCCCAGGCCGAGGCCGGTTGCGGGAATAGAACGCCAACGGCGAAGATCGCCAGTATTGAGATACCGAAGATCGCGAGTAGCCGTTCAGCGACTCGAAGAGGAGACACTACTCTCACTCAGACGACTCACAACCTGTTCAATGGCAGCGGCGGCTCGAGCATCGGCCTTCTCATTGATCGCTGTCAGCTCGCTGCTCAGAACGACAAAGGACCGATCCAATTGGGCGGCCCTGGTACTGCGCTCTTCGGTCAAAAAAGACATGAAAGCGGTGTGCTCGTCTTTGAGCCAACTCCGCCACTCCTGATCTCGTTCCTTGCGTTCCTTGCGCTCCTCATCTCTCAATCTCAATGTGAACCAGATGAAGGCACCGACAATCGGGATCTGGACGAGCAGACTGATTACGCTGTCAGGCATGGTCTCCAGAAATTGCGAGAAGATGATGGAACTCCGGCTGGGGTTACGCTAACACAGGTGAGGGTTGGCTGACAAGTAGGCCCAAAGTCATGGGGCCAGATTCCAGCCGCGGGAGGTCGCTTCCCGTTCCAAGATCCCGACTCGCTGCTCAAGCGTGGGCGGGGCCGGGGTCAGGCCGAGAAAACCCCGGAACTGATCTTCGGTCGCGTTGACCACGTTGTAATCCAGGCTCTCCGATTGGGCACCCAACGGCTTGCCTCCCGACGT